>Ga0310123_10001591_pt1 | contig 18670 bp, 13 predicted proteins | sample CB6_AW_1057_MG_FD_203505 | JGI IMG/M metagenome (GOLD analysis project Ga0310123, IMG submission 203505) | Marine microbial communities from Western Arctic Ocean, Canada - CB6_AW_1057 | ecosystem: Environmental > Aquatic > Marine > Oceanic | place: Canada: Western Arctic Ocean | collected... | reverse complement strand
TGCGACCGCTTGTAGGCGTCCTGGTAGGACACCTGCTTGTTGCAGACGCCCGGTACCAGCAGCGCGCTGGTGGCACCGTAGGCCTTGGCGTCCCGGATCGCCCCCAGGAAACTCTCGCGGCCCTGGGTACGAACCTGTTTGTCCTGGTGTGAAAACGGCTTCCGCCAGTGGTCGTAACCCACGACGCCATGGACAACCAGGCCCGTCTTGTCCCGTGCCCGGTTCACCTCGTCGTGATCCAGCCGAACGTTGATGTCGACACCGGAGAAACCCTGGTCCAGCAGCAGGCGGAACTTCTCTTCAACACTCCCCTTGCCGGCAACCATGCCGTACTTGACCGCCTTGCGGAGCTTGACGCGGTGAGCCTTGGTCTCGGCAGCAACCAACCCCTGCTGCCAGAGCACCGAGCCGGTGGCGAGGGCCGTGGAGGCCAGGAACGAGCGACGGTTGATCGAAGCGGACATCGGAGACCCCCTGGCCGGCCAACAACCGGCAGCACTGACAAGACGGCAGAATTCCAGCAGACGATTCAATCGGCATGTTAGCCACTCCGGGTGACCGATTCCCACTCGGCACGGGGTCGCCCCGGCCAAATCAGTTGTGCTATCCTGAGGTTGTTGACACCACTGTCGAACACCCCCGATCCGAACATCTCAAGAGAACCGGCAGCGGCTTGGCCGCAAACCAGGAGACTTTCTTGATGACCACATCACGACGTGACGTTTTGAAGAAGACAGCGGCGACGGTGGGTGGAGCCGCCCTGGCGTCGCTGGGCGCCGGTGTCTTTGCCGCCCAGAGTACCGAGACATTAAAGATCGGCCTGGTCGGTTGTGGTGGTCGAGGTGGTGGAGCGGTGGTCAACGCACTTTCGGCCGATCCGCACACCCGGCTGGTCGCCCTGGGCGACGCCTTCGGCGATCGGCTCGAGGGCAAGCTCACGGCGTTGAAGAAGTCCGGCGTGGGCGACCGGGTCGATGTGGTCCCGGAGATGCGGTTTGCCGGCTTCGACAACTTCAAGCACGTCGCCGACAACGTCGACGTGGTCCTGCTGGCCACTCCGCCTCACTTCCGTCCCCAGCACCTGCGTTACGCGGTCGAGGCGGGCAAGCACGTGTTCGTGGAGAAGCCGGTCGCCGTCGATGCTCCAGGCATCCGCAGCGTGATCGAGTCGTGCCGGATGGCCGCCACCAAGAACCTCGCGATCGTCTCGGGCCTCTGCTGGCGGTACCACCAGGGCATGCGTGAGACGTTTGCGCGGGTGCACGACGGAACGATCGGCGAGATCACGGCGCTTCAGTGCAGCTACAACAGCGGTGGAGTCTGGGACCCCAGGGTCACTCGCGAGAAGTGCAAGAGTGACATGGAGTACCAGATGCGCAACTGGTACTACTACACGTGGCTCTCGGGCGACTTCAACGTCGAGCAGCACGTGCACAGCCTCGACAAGATGGGCTGGGCCATGGGAGACAAGCCGCCGATCCATGCCAGTGGCAGCGGAGGACGGCAGCAGCGGACCGAGGCGAAGTACGGCAACATCTTCGACCACTTCAACATCGTCTACGAGTACGAGAACGGGGTGAAGGCGTTCGCCCGCTGCCGCCACTTCCGCGGCTGCTCCAACGATGTCACCGACCACATCTTCGGCAGCAAGGGCCGGGTCGACGTGATGCGGCACCGCATCTACGACATGGCCGGCAACGAGATCTGGCGGTTCAAAGGACGCAGCAAGTCGATGTACCAGGTCGAGCACGACGAGTTCTTCGCCAGCATCAGATCGGGAGAGCCGATCAACAATGGCGACTACATGAGCAAGAGCTCGATGCTGGGGATCATGGGTCGGGTGGTTGCCTACACGGGCAAGCAGCTGAGCTGGGAGCAGATGATGAACTCGAAGCTCGACCTCAAGCCGCCCAGCTACGAGTTCGGAAAGCTCGAGGCCCGGCCGGTGGCGATTCCCGGCGTGACACCGTTTGTCTAACGGGCGTCAGTCTGTCTTTTCGTCAGCGGCGATCCGTCGGACCAGCTCGATTTTCTTCCGCAACTCCAGGTGCTCGCGAATCATGTGGCGGTTGACCTCGACGTAGGCGACGTAGCTAACGCCGCCGAGTTCAAACACCTGGCTGATGACCCGGGTGGCCTCGGTCTTCTGAGGCCAGGACATGCGTTCCCAGCCCGAGAGGGCATCGAGTGCCTTGTCGGTCGACTCGAGATCAATGGGCTTGGCCGCGATTGGCTCGTCCAATTGCTTCTGGCCTTCCGGTTTCCACCACTTCGGGTCCTCCTTCTGTCCGGGCGAGACCCACCAGAAGGCTCCCAGGACGACCGCCAGCAGCAGGGCCACGGTCAGCGTCGTGCGTCGAGCCGACCACGACGGCAACTCGTCGTCACGACCTCCACGACCATCCCCGCGGGGGCCTGGCAGAGTGACCTGGCGGTAGATGTCTTCGAGGTTCATGAGCTGTACACGTGGCGTCTAGTCACCAAACGCGTCGTCGAAGCGGTGTCCCGAGGGGGCAAAATCGACGTTCTTGACAAACTGGCAGGCCTCGGCCGCCCCCTGCTCGCGGTCCATCCCGATGTCTTCCCACTCGATCGACAGCGGACCCTGGTATTCGATTGCGTTGAGCGAGCGGATGATCTCCTCGAACCGCACGCCTCCGCGACCGACACTGCGGAAGTCCCAGCCTCGCCGTGCGTCGCCCCAGGTCAGGTGGCTGGTCAGAATGCCGGTGCGGCCGTTGAGCGTAACGGAGGCGTCCTTCATGTGGACGTGGTAGATGCGGTCGGGGAAGAACCGGATGAACTCGACCGGGTCGACACCCTGCCAGATCAGGTGACTGGGATCGAAGTTGAAGCCGAATTCTTCGCGGTTGTCCAATGCCTGTAGCGAGCGTTCGGCCGAGTAGATATCGAAAGCGATCTCGGTCGGGTGCACCTCCAGCGCAAACTTCACCCCGCACTCCTGGAACACGTCCAGGATCGGGTTCCAGCGTTCGGCCAGCAGGTCGAACCCGGCATCGATCATCGCCGGCGGGGTCGGTGGGAAGTCGTAGATCAGGTGCCAGATACTCGAACCGGTGAACCCGTTGACCACCTCGACCCCCAGCCGCTGAGCCGCCCGAGCCGTATCCTTCATCTCCTGGGTCGCCCGCGAGTTGACTCCATCCGGGTCACCGTCGCCCCAGATCTCCGGAGACAGGATCGACTCGTGCCGCTCGTCGATCCGATCGAGCACGGCCTGGCCGACGAGGTGATTGGAGATCGAGAACAACTGCAGGTCGTACTTTTCCAGCAGGTCGCGTTTCCGCGAGCAGTAGGTGTCGTCCTCGAGTGCCTTTCCGACCTCGAAGTGGTCTCCCCAACAGGCCAATTCCAGCCCGTCGTAGCCGAATTCGACGGCCTTCTTACAAAGTTCCTCGAGGGGCAGATCGGCCCACTGGCCGGTAAACAGGGTCACGGGACGGGCCATGGCTCTTCCTTTTGTGTCGTTGCGAACGGGCTCTTGGTGTTATTCGGGTTGCGTATTCGGTGGCAGCATCGAGCGTTTCAATGCCGTGCGGTGGGCTGCCCATCGCGACAGGTCAAACTAGTTCGGCCCAAGCGGAATGTCAACGACCCACCAGCGGCACCAGCAGCACGCGGCGGTAGGTGATTCCTCCGGCGATTCCATCGAGAGCGACGTGCCCGGCCGCGGGCACATCGGGATTGGTCACGGTCGTCATCAGCACCCGCTGACCGTTGATCTCGACCCGCACCGCGTCACCGTCGACCCGCAGTTTCAGTGCATTCCACTGCCCGGTCGGCTTGACCGCGTTGACCGACGGGGGGGCGACCCCGAAGAGTGACCCGGTGGAAAACTGGTCGGCGGCGACCCCCGCATCGCTGGAGAGTTGCAGCTTGAGTGCTCCGGTGGTGGGGTTGCCGCTGCCGGCGTAACGGAAGAAGACTCCTCCCTGCCCCGTCTCGCCCACGGTCTTCCATTCCAGCGACAACTCGAACCCCGCCATTTCGCGTGGCGAGACCATCAGGCTCCCGGCCGCGCGGCCGGCACCCGCTCGCCAAGCCACTCCGTCGATCTCCCACCGTCGCGACCCCCGCCGGGCCCATTTCTCGAGCGAATACAGTCCGTCAAACGCGGCGGGCAGCTGCTTGGCGGCCGACGACTTGGGGTACTTCTTTTCGATCGCCGCCAACAGCGGCAAAGCTCTTTCGGGCCGATCCCTGGCAATCTCGGCACGCGCCTCGGCCAACAGCCTCAGTCCCTGCCGATCCACGAACTGGGCCCCGGGCGGCCCGGCCCGAGCCAATCGCCGCGCCACCGAGGTGCCTCGGCCCTTCAGGTCGTGATACAGGAAGACTCCCAGCCGCAGCCGCGCCGCAGTGTCGTCGTCACCCAGGGTCGGCTCGACCAGGCCCACCAGGTCGCTGGCGGCCATCTTGACCAGGGGACGCTCGACCGGCTTGGCCTGTCCCCGTGCCACCAGGACGTCCTTCTCGAACCTGACGAACTTCAGCCGTACGCTGCCGATCCTCAGCGGGTCGTCGGGCTTCATCGCCGCCACCACCCGGCGAGCGTCCTTCCAGAACATCTCGATCAACGCCAACTCCCCGGCGTCCCACTTCAACAACTCGGCCGAATCCGCCATTGCCTTGTCGCGCCCGGCGGCAACCAGGTGAGCCGCCGCGGCGGTGTAATCGCGTGCCCCCAGCAACCGCTGCCAGGTGTCTCGGTATTCGCTCAGAGCCAACCTCGGGACCGCCGCCTTCCTGGCAACCGCCCCCGGTTTGTCCTTGGCCGATCCGTTTTTTTTCTTCTTCGCCGCCAACGCCTTGGGATCGATCACCAGCCCCGGTGCCGGTGTCCCCGGCTCGGAGTTCTTGGCCATCTTTTTGCCAGGCTTCCCAGCCTTGGCAACGACAGCCCGCGGCGGCGCGGGAACTCCGACAACCAGCGGACCCCGGTTGGGCCGTTCGTGCAGCCGGACCATCATCATCGGCTCCCCGTCATCGGGGCCGCGGCTGTAGACCAGCCACCGCTCGTCGTCGCTGACCACGAACTGACGAGCCAGCGGGTCGTCGACGTAGTCGGGCAGTTCGAGTTCGGCCACGGTCGCGTCCTCGGCAAATCGCCCCCGCAACGATGTCCGCCGCCAGCGGACCAGGGTCTTGCCGTCGAAGACGTACTGCCTGAGCCCGTCCGCGGACAGGCAGGGACGGCTGCCAGGCAATTCGCAGGGCTCGGCGTCATCGAAGCGGGCATCGGCCTTGGGCCGCGACGCGTGGAAACTCGACGACTTCCCACCAATCACCTCGACCCAGAACAGGTGCAGGCCTCCACCGAGTACCTGCGAGGCGGTCCATTTCGGCGAGGTCCTGGGGCTGGAGACCAGGGCGTGCTTGTCGTCGAAGGGTCGCAGGGGCCCGCCACGGATCGCGCCCCAGATCGTTGCCGCCTCGGGCACCGTGTAAACGAGCAGTCCTTCTGAGGTGACACTCGGCGAGGCACGGCGATCGCGGCCACGAGTGATCGGCACGAACTGCGGCTGGTCAAATTCGTCGAAGGAACTGGGGCGGGTCGCAAAGTAGACCCCCTGTCCCTGTGTACCGTCGGCGACGAACCACAACGAGAGTCCATCGGAATCCAGCCAGGGGTCTCGGGGACGCCCCACCGCATTGATCGCCTCGATTGGCACCGCCTGGCCCACCCCGGCATCGACGAACCAGCGGGTCGACAGCATCGCGCTGGTCCCCTCGCGAGGCTCCACGAAGACCGCGTCAACCTGCTTGGCCGCTACATTCACCTGACGGGTCTGGTCCTGGAATCCGCGACGGATGATCGTCACGGCGTGAGGTCCCTTGGGGGCGGTGACCACGCAGGGGGTCAACTGCGGCTTGCCATCGGCATCGTAGACCCGCTGATCGTCGATCAGCACCGTGGCTCCCACCGGACTCGTCTCGACACGGATCGTGCCGGTTATCCGGGAGGCAGCCGGCAAGGCGAGGGCCGGTTTCGCTCCCGCTGCCCCGCCATCGGCACCGTCGGCATCACCGCTGACCTGGGCCGATCCGGCGGCATCATCGAGATTCAGGTCACCGCCGCCTCCGAGCATCAACAGTACCACGACCGCGACCACGCCCAGGACACCGGTGATTGCCAGGGGCAACCACGGCGGGCGACCACGTGCCGCCTGTCCCGCCGAGGCCTTCGGAGCGCTGGTCGCCGAGGAGGTCCGGCCGCGGTTCCGAGCAACCACCGGCGACTCGGACACCTCGATCTCGGGAAGAACCGACTCGGCAGGAGCCTCGATCGGAAATCTCTTTCCGCATTCCGGGCAACGTGCAGTCTTGCCCACGACCGAGTGGTCGGGAAAAACCAGTTGCCGTTGGCAACCCGGGCAGGCGATCGAGAGGCTGGACATGGCCGATCGGTTGGGTGAGCGGTTGCCCGACAAAGCAGTGGGTTCGGGTCCATCCTAGCCGTTTTCGACCGCTTTGCCACGTGCTGTCGGCGTGCTGTCGTCACAGCCGTTACAGCCGGACCCGCCGCTGATCGCCGCCGGGCACCCAAGCTGCCCCTGCCCCGCCACGCTGGTAAGATGAAGGCCGCCGGGCCGACACGTCGTCGGCTCGTCTCATTCTCTCACGCATCTTTCTCCGCCTCTTGCCACCACATTCAACTCGCTCGGCCCACCCCATGCGCAGCGAATCGGAAACTCCATTCCACGAAGGGGACTTCACGATCTCGGTCGCCGACCGGGTCCGCAGGCTGCCTCCATACCTCTTCGGCCGGATCAACGACCTGAAGCAGAAGAAGCGGGCCGAGGGGGTGGACGTGATCGACCTGGGGATGGGCAACCCCACCGACCCGCCCGATCCTCTGATCCGTAGGAAGTTGGCCGAAGCGGTCGAGGATCCCCGGAACCACCGCTACAGCGTCTCGTCGGGAATCGAGAATCTGCGTCGCGAGGTTGCTGCCAGGTACTGGAAGCGGTACGGCGTCAGGCTCGAGCCCGACAACGAGGTGATCGCATGCATCGGGTCCAAGGAGGGCTTCAGCCACATGTGCCTGGCGCTGATGGGCCCCGGCGACACCGCGATCGTCCCCTCACCCTCGTTCCCGATCCACGTCTACTCGGTGATGCTCGCCAGCGGAAACGTGATCTCGCTCGACTGCCGCGACCCCGACGCTTTCCTGTCCAACATCGCCTACGCTTGCCAGCACCTCGAGCCCAAGCCCAAGGTCGTCATTGTCAACTTCCCGCACAACCCGACGACGACCTGTGTCGAGTCCGACTTCTACGTCGATTTGGTCCGCCTGGCCAAGCGGTACGGCTTCCTGGTGATCAGTGACTTTGCCTACGCCGACATCTGCTTCGACGACTACCAGGCCCCCAGCTTCCTGGCGGCCCCCGGTGCACTCGACGTCGGCGTCGAGTTCACCACCATGAGCAAGGGGTACAGCATGGCCGGGTGGCGGATCGGCTTCTCGGCGGGCAACTCCGAGATGATCCGCGCCCTGGCCACCATCAAGGGCTACTACGACTACGGCATCTTCCAGCCAATCCAGATCGCCGCGATCATCGCCATGCGTCATTGCGACGCGGCGGTCCAGAGCGTGACGGCCGAGTACCAACAACGTCGCAACGCACTCTGCGATGGGCTCGAACGACTCGGCTGGGACGTGACACGGCCCCGTGGAGGCATGTTCATCTGGGTCCCCATCCCCAAGCCCTGGTCCGAAATGGGTTCGATCGAGTTCGCTCTGAAGCTGCTCGACGAGGCCGGTGTAGCCTGCAGCCCTGGACGCGGATTTGGTGAGGAGGGTGAGGGCTACCTGAGGCTGGCGATCGTTGAGAACTCGCAACGGCTCCGCCAGGCCGTTCGACAGATCGACCGCTGCCTGAAGACTGAAGCCACGCCGACCGGTTCCTGAAACGCGAACCGCCAAATGAACCAGCCGATTCCCGAACCGATCGACCCGGCCTCTTTGCCCGAGTTGGCACGTAAGGTGATCGCCGAGGATCGATTCCCCTGCCTGGGCACCGTGGATGGACTGCGGCCGCGGCTGCGACCCGTCTCGCCGGTCCGTACCGATGGCTTCACCGTCTACATCGCCAACCTCCGCAGCTACGCCAAGACCGCCCAGATCGAAGCCAACGCCAACGTCGAACTGTGCTACCTCAACCCCGAACACGACCAGGTCCGGATCGCGGGTCACGCGGAGGTTGTGACCGAAAGTGAGCTGCTCGAGGAGATCTGGAACGAGAATCCGCTGTTGAGAAACTACCTCGGATCGATCGACAATCCCCAACTGATCGTCTACCGCGTGGTGCCCGAAAGTGTCCGCTACATGCGGGAATGGGCGCTGAAATACTACGACGTGCCACTGGATTCCTGATCGAACTCTCGCCGGCCCGCGGGCAGATGTCCGTGAGGTTCGAGGAAGAACACGAACGCAGTGGTCCTGACCTGTTCACCGAACCGATCGCCTGTGATAGACTGCGGGTGGACACGGACTGACATGGCTGCGGAGCCGTCCGATGCTCCATGACTCTCACATCCCTATCGTCGATCCCGACGTCACCAGCGACGTCGCCGGGGCGACGGTCTCGACCGACCTCGCATCCGCCCTCGGCGAATCCGTCGATCTTGCCGTGGCGGATGCTCCGGAAGTCTGGGGCGAAGGTGCCCAGAACCCGTTTCAGGACTGGAAGCCCGACGGCGAATTCGGGCTGGGATTCGCTGTCGATGACGACGGTGTGATCGAGCTCGAGTTGGCCGAAGACCCCGAGTCGGATGACGTCACCCGGCGATTGGGAGTGGCCGGCACGGTGGTCAGCCTGCTGCTGCACGTCTGGGTCATCTTCAACCTCTCGGGACTGTTCGTCGACCCCGACGACTCGCCGCCGGTTCCGCCGACGATCGAGACGGTGATGAACGAGCCGGTGGAGTTGGAGGAGATCGAGGATCAGATCGACTACGAGTTGGCCAACCCGGACGAGCGTGAGCTGGAAGTCCGCGAGGTGATCAACTCGACCAGCGTCGGCATCGCCCAGAACGACAACCCCGAGCCCCAGGCCCCGCCGACCCCCGAACTCGAGCGACCTCCGACCGAGCTGCAGCAGGCCGCCTACGACATTCCCGAGGGGATCGAGGTCGACGACCGGATCGTGGTCAAGGGGACCGTCGGCGAGGCGATCGTGCAACTCGAATCGGCGCTCGACCTGGTCACCTGGGAGATCGCCAACAACCTCAAGGAACGCAAGGTGATGGTCATCTGGATGCTCGACGCTTCGGGCAGCCTGGCCGGCCAGCGGAAGCTGGTGAAAAAGCGGCTGAAGCGAATTTATGGCGAGTTGGAGGCCCTGGAGCGAACCGATCAGCTGCCGATGCGCGACCAGCCCCTGCTCTCGGCCGTCGTCTCCTACGGAGAGAAGACCACCTACCTGACCAAGTCCCCCACCGACCAGTTCCCCGAGATCGAGAAGGCGTTTGCGGCGTTGAAGCCCGACCAGAGCGGCAAGGAGAACGTGTTCACGGCGTTCTACCAGGTGATGGGCATGTGGGGTCATTACCGCAACAAGCAGGGTCGCCAGATCATGCTGGTGGCGATCACCGACGAGGCCGGCGACGACCACGGTACTCCACTCGAGGCGGCGATCGCCCGCTGCCGCCGCAAAGGTGCCAAGGCCTACGTGATCGGACCCGCGGCCCCGTTCGGCGCTCGCCTGGGCTACGTGCCCTATGTCGCTCCCGAAAACGGCAAGACCTACCAGCTACCCGTCGACCTCGGCCCCGACGCTGCGATCCCCAGCCAGGTCCGCCTGCCCTTCTGGTTCTCAGGCCCACAGTACGACCGCCCACCACTCTCCTCGGGATTCGCTCCCTACGCACTGGCACGGCTGGTCACCGAGACCGGCGGCATCTACTTCATGTCAAACATGACGACGATGGCCGGGCTGGCTCCGCTGGGCAGCTACGACGCGGCGGCCATGAGACCGTTTGAACCCGACTACAGCTACTCCTCGCCGGCCGATTGTCTCAAGAGCATCTCCAACCGTCCTCTCAGGATGGCCGTCTACAACGCCGCGATGGCCAGCCGACAGTTCCGGGCCAACAGCACGCCCCGGTTGGACATCCGCGTCACGCCGGGCAACTTCAAGCAGGTGGCCAGCGATGCACAGAAGTCGGTCGCCGAGAGCATGTTGATGATCGAGCAGATCCTGCAGGCGTTCCCGCGAGGCATCGAGCAGGCCTACGCCAACGAGCTGTCACCTCGATGGCGGATCGCCTTCGCCCTGGCCTACGGACGGCTGCTGGCTCAGAAGGTCCGCTGCATGGAATACAACTACGCCTGCGCTCAGCTGAAAAACGACCTGACGCCGCAGGATGTCGGCAGCACGTCCAATCACTGGATCTTCCGACCCGACGACAAGCTCAACTACGCAGCCCCGCTCAAGAAGACCGCCCGCCAGGCGACCGAGTGGCTCGAGAAAGTGGTCAACGAAGCTCCCGGGACTCCGTTCGCGGTGTTGGCCGCTCGTGAATTGAAGGACCCACTCGGGTTGAGGGTGATCCAGCGGTTCGTGCCGCCGGTGCAGAGACGGGCAGGTCGTCCGAATGCCGCGGCACCCAACCGGCCAAGGGTGCTCTTCGCCAAGAAGAAGAGAAAAAACACTCCCCCGCCACGGCCGGCTCCACCGCCGAAACCGCCGAGGCTCCCCAAGCTCTAGCTGCCTCCACTGGCCTGCACCACGCCCTGGGTCAGCCGACGGGCTGAGATCTGCTCGGACAGCACCTCGTTGTAGGCAAACAACGCCGGCGTGCCACCGGTGTGGACAAAGACCACCGGTTGGTCGGGGTCGAGCTGCCCGGTGCGGATGTGATCGATCAACCCGGCCAGCGCCTTGCCGCTGTAGGACGGGTCGACCAGGATCCCCTCGGTCCGCGCCAGCACGGCCATCGCCTCGAGGCACCCCGGTGTCACCTCGCCGTAACCCGGCCCCACAAATTCCTCGAACAACTCGATGTCCTCGCCCTCAAACGTCACATCCACCCCGATCCGCTCACCCGCCTCGGTCGCGATCTTGGCCATGTCGGCCCGTGTGTCCCAGGGCCAGACGATCGGAGCCACGTGGCGGATCGGGTAGTCGGCCCCCATCGCCGCGGCGGCCAGGACCATGCCGGCCCCGGTGGAGCCGGCCGAGCAGCCGTAGACTGCCTGGGGCGACCAGCCGCCGGAATGAGCCTCGAGCTGAACGTCCTCGCGAGCCTGCTCGATGATCTCGACCAGGCACAACACGTAGCTGACCGCTGCCAGGCTCTTGACGGTGTACCGATCCCACTCGTACACGTTGCGGCCCGCACGCCGATAGTCCTCGGCCACCTCCAGGATCCTCGCGTCAACCTCCGGACCCACCTGCCCGTCGATGATCTCGACATGGGCTCCGACCAGGTGATCCAGCAGCAGGTTGCCCTGCACCAGGTCCGGTCCGTCGGCCGGCTTGCCGCGTCCGAGCACCAGGTGGATGTCGAGCCCCGCCTTGGCACACGCGGCGGCCGTCTGGCGGCAGTTGTTGCTCTGGATCCCCGCACCCCAGACCACCAGGTCCGCACCCTTCTCGAGCGCATCAGCGATCAGGAACTCGTTGTGACGCGTCTTGTTGCCGCCGAACGCCAGGCCGGTGCAGTCGTCTCGCTTGATGTACACCGGCGGACCGCCGATTGCCTTGGTGAACCGCGGCAGGTACTCCAACGGAGTCGGCAAATGACCGAGCGTGTAGCGAGGCAGCTGCCCCACCTGTTCACGCAACCCCTCGGTCGTCAGGGTATTCGCAACCTGGGCCATCACATCGCCTCCAACCGGGTGTCTCGACAACGAACGCGACTCGGTGATCGCCTACTTGGTCTCGACAACCCAGATGTTGCGGAAACGAACCGGGTCGCCGTGGTTCTGCAAGAACAAGGCGCCGGGCTTCTCGTCGCTCTGACCACCACCGGCGGTGAGCTTCAGGGTCAACTTGTCGTGGATCACCACCCCGTTGTGACGGATGGTGGTCACGGCCGGTGCCACCTTCTTGCCCGCCTTGTCGAACTTCGCCGCGGTGAACGATACGTCGTAGGTCTGCCAGCTCAATGGTGGCAGACACATGTTGACGCTGGGGCGAGCCACCTTGTAGATGCCACCGCACTCGTTGTCGAGACCCACCAGCCCGAAGCTGTCCAGGACCTGGCACTCGTACTGGTCCAGCAGGTACATGCCGCTATTACCACGGCCCTGGCCGCGAGCGTAGGGCATGAACGGGGTGCGGAATTCCAGGTGCAACGTGAAGTTGCTGAACTTCCGCTTCGAGCGGACACCGACATTAAGCAGCTTGTCGGCTCCCAGCTTGCCGCCCTGGAAGTGCTCGGCGGTGCTGCCGTCAAAGAGCACCACGGCCCCCTTGGGAGCCTTCGCACCCAGTGTCGCGGACTTCCGCATCACCTTCTTCGCACTGAAGGCGACATCGTCCTCGGCCGTGCCGCTGAACACGCCGCCGGCCACGCCGCCGGTAATGTTCCGTCCCTTGAACGTTACCTTGCCACCGGCCGTCTGGCCCTTGAGCCCGGTCTTGGTCTTGCCGTCCCAACCCGCACCGGGCAGGCCGCCGGCATAAAGCACCGCGTTGAAACCACCCTTGCCCAAAGCGATCACCTGGATCCCCAGCTTCCGCTCCTTGCCGATCGTCCCCACATACTCACCCTGCACAGCAAAGTCGGGTCCGGCCGACTTGGCATCCAGAAACGCTGTCTTGGCGTTCTGGGCCTGCAACGAGACAGCCGTGGTGGCCAGGATCGCGGTGGTCAACAGCAGGTGACGGATCTTCATCGGCGCGGCCTCCGGTGTGGGGAACATCTACGGTTGTGGTCGTCATTCCAGAGCGTCACCAGCTTACTCGGACGCAAGCGGGGACTCCAGCGCCGGTACCGCCGCGGCTTCAGGAGGCCGGAACCGCCGCTGCGGTCAACGCATCCAGTACCGCGGCATCCTCTTCGGCCAGCACACTGCGGAGATCGACCAGGACGCGGTCGTGCTGGATCCGGGCGAACATCCGCACCGCACCGGTTCTCAATCGCAACGCCAGCTCGTCCTCCGAGACTCCAGCCAGTTGCATCGCCAGCACCGCCGTGGGCATCTCGGCACCCGGCAGAGACCCGCCTCCGACCAGGGCGGTTTCGCGGCGCACCTCGACGCTGACCCCCTCGACCTCAGCCAGTTGCCCGGCCAACGCCTCGGCCCGCCCGATGAGTTCCTCCTCGCTGGCCGCCAACAGTCTCAACACCGGCACCTCGGCAATCGCCTCACCTCGCCGGTAGGCATCCAGGGTCGCGGTCAGCGCCGCCAGCGTCAGCTTGCCCACCCGCACGGCGCGTGCCAACGGGAACTGCCGAATCGGTTCCACGTAGCGGCTTTTGCCCAAGATGATCCCCGCCTGCGGCCCGCCCAGCAGCTTGTCACCACTGCCCAGCACCACGTCGGCATCGGCCGCCAGGCTGTCCTTAAACGTTGGCTCGACCGGCAACCCGAACTGCGACACGTCGACCATCGCCCCGCTGCCGATGTCGTCGATCGCCACCAGGTCGTGTTCGTGAGCCAGGGGTGCCAGCTGCTCGATGCCCGGAGCGTCTGTGAAACCGACTATCTTGTAGTTGGAGGTATGTACGTGCATGATCGCCGCGGTCTCGGGACCGATCGCCTCGGCGTAGTCGGCCACGCTGGTCCTGTTGGTTGTGCCGACCTCGCAGAGCACCGCACCCGAGAGCTTGAAGATCTCGGGCAGCCGAAATGACCCTCCGATTTCGATCAACTGCCCCCGTGAAATGACCACCTCGCGGCCGGCACACAATGCCTGCAGCGTCAACAGAGTCGCCGCGGCGTTGTTGTTGACCACCACCGAGTCCTCGGCCCCGCACAGCGCCGCCCAGGCCGCCTGCAACTGGTGACCCCGGTACCGCCGCTCGCCGGTCTCCAGGTCGACCTCGACATTGCCGGCTCCGCCCAGTTCATCGAGTGCCGCCCGCGCGGCACTCGAGAGCGGTGAACGACCCAGGCCGGTGTGCAACACGACCCCCGTGGCGTTGATCACCCGGTCAAAACGACGCAGCCCCGCCAACTTGCACTGGCCCCGCACTGCTGCGATCACCCGCTCGCCCAGGGTCTCGCGGGTCACGTCACCCTGCGGCTCCTCCTGCGACAGCAGCCATGTCCGCACCTCCTCCAGCGACACGCGGATCCACTCGAGCACTACGTCGCGGCCCGATTCGCCGATTAATCCGGCCAGCCGCTCGTCCTCGATCAATTCGGTGACCGGCGGCAGTGTCCGAAGCAGTTCCTGGTGCGACGTGTTCACGTACTGGATTCCTTATGACCGGACCGGTCGGCCTGCGACGGACTCAATCCACAGCCTCGACCAGCCTGGGCCCCGGCACACGCACATCGCCCTGCCGGACTGTGATCTCGACCTCGTCGTAATACTCGCACAACGGCACAGCAAACTTGCGGCTGATCCCCCACGCCTCGCGCAATTGCGACATCGTCACCTCGCTCTCCTGAGCGAACACGTCCTGGCAGACGACACGTCCCTGCTCGATCGCGGCCGGCGCGAAGTGCAGATCGTCCGAGACGGCCACGACCAGGCCCTCCTCGGCACACAACGCCAGCAACGCGGACAGCCCGTCACGCGACTGACCGAGCGATTCGCTGAGCTCTTTGAAGGTGGGAGGCGTCAACCCGGCGGCCTGGACCTGTTCCAGCAGCGAATCGCGAGCGACTCGCTGGGCCTTGGTCAGCTGGGCCTGGGCATCGGCCGGGCCCAGGTTGCCGCCGGTGGCAACCAGTTCGCCGGACGACACCAGGTGAGCCAGCACAGCCTCCAGCAACACCGGCCTCATGATCTCGCGGCAGGACGAAACGATCGTGGCGCGAGGCAGGGTCCGCCGAGGCTGCCGCTTCTCAAGTTCTTCGCGGATCGTCTTGACCACGGTCCCGGCCAGTGACTCGAGTCGCTCTGTGTGAATCGGGACGGTGCGTCCCGGGTCGCCAATCTGGACAATCGTCCCCTCCGCCGTCAGCTCCTCGACCAGCTCCTCGTACCGCCGGCTCCCCACGCCCGCCCGCCACAGTGCCGCCAGAGGTGTCTCGGGGATGTCGTCGAGATTGGCGACCAGCCCCGAGAGCCTGGCCCGTTCGTTGGGCTGGTCGAGAGCGGCTCCGGCGAGCTGGAGGTCTCGGATCCGCTTGCCCATCGGCAACCACGGATCCAGGACGCGGCCACCGGCGACGGTCAGCGCGGGGGAAACACGGCGGAGAATGAACCGCTGGGCGTGCGCCGCGACGATGTCCTCGGAAAGCCGCAACTCGGCGTAACCCCGCTCACCCGGCTTCAACTGCCGTCCCTTGAGCATCACCCGGGCGGGAACCTCGCGGGTGCCCAGGTGCAGGTTGAGTTCCATGCGGTCCTTCAGGTGCAACGGAGAACTGGAGAGCAGCTTCAGGTCGACCAGCAGTCGACGAGTGGGTTGCAACAGTCCCGCCGTGGCCAGTTCGACCCCTCGAGAGACCTCGTCGTGCTTCACACCGGCCAGGTTGATCGCGGTCCGCTGCCTGACGCCCGCGTCGTCGGAATCGGCACCGTGGTTCTGCACGCTGCGAACCCGCACCTCGCGGCCCTCGGGCCACAACTCCAACGTGTCCCCGGCCCGCACCTGCCCGCTGATCACGCTGCCGGTGACGATCGTGCCGTGGCCCGGCAGTGAGATCGCTCGATCGACCGGCATCCGAAATACCGGCTCGTTCTCGGGCAACTTCACTCCCCGGGCCGCCTCGAGCAACGTCTCCTTGAGCGTCTCGATCCCCTCACCGGTCTCCGAGGAGACCGACACCACGGGTGCTCCTTCCAGGAACGTGCCTGCAACGGTTTCCTCGATTTCTGCCTCCACCAGCTCAACGAAGTCCGACTCGACCAGGTCGATCTTGGTGATCACCACCACGCCGGTGCTGATCTGCAGCAGGTCCATGATCTCGAGGTGCTCGCGAGTCTGAGGCATCACGCCGTCGTCGGCGGCGATCACCAGCAGGGCCACGTTGACCCCGGTCGCACCGGCAACCATGTTCTTGACGAATTTCTCGTGTCCGGGCACATCGACCAGCCCGAACTGGAACCCGTCGGCCTCCCAGTGAGCGAACCCCAGATCGATCGAGATGCCTCGTGCCTTCTCCTCGGGCAACCGGTCGGTATCCACGCCGGTCATCCGACCGACCAGGCGTGTCTTGCCGTGGTCGATGTGCCCGGCGGTGCCGATCAGGATATGCCTGATTTGTTCGACCCGATCGGTCGGGCTGGCCGAATCGGCGGTGGCGGGGTCGCTGGCGGACATGGCGCGGGCCAGCCAGAATGAAAAGGGAGGCGGAAGGTGTCTAGACAAGGCAGAGTGCGTCTCCCGATTCTCGAAGATGGACAAACCGGCCGCAAGAGCCGGGAGGGGGAAGAGAGCGATGGGCAGCCGAGCGGAGAGTGAGTACCGATACGAAAAGTTGACCTGGCCGGAGATCAACGACGCGGTCGGAGCCCGGCAGGTCTGTATCCTGCCCTGCGGGGCGGTCGAACAGCACGGGCACCACCTGCCGCTGGATGTCGACCTGGTCTGCCCCGGTGGAGTGGCCCGCGGCTGCGGTGAGGCGATGCCCGACAAGGTGCTGGTGCTGCCGACAATCGCCTACGGGTACACCGGGCACGTGATGGACTTCCCCGGCACCATCAACACCCACTACGAGACGTTCATCCGGGGCGTCACCGACGTCACCCGTTCGCTGGCCTACCACGGGTTCAAAAAGATCATCCTGCTCAACGGCCACGGGTCAAACATGCCCAATCTCGACCTCGCCGCCCGACGCACCAATCTCGAAACCGACGCCGAGTGCATCCTGGTGGCGTGGTGGAACCTGCTGACCGTCGACAAGGACTTCCTGCCGGGTTGGCGTGAGAGTGAATTTCCCGGCGGTTGTGCTCATGCGGGAGAACTCGAGACCTCGATGTACCTCTACCTCGCCGAGGACGACGTCCGCAAAGACAAGGTCCAAAGCGGCACGATTAAGATGAATGACGAACACAACGACTTCAACTGGGTTGATCTGTTCGCCGCCGGACCCGCCTCGCTGATCTCTTGGACCAGCAGTTACTCCGAAACCGGAGTCCTGGGCGACGCCGAGAAGGGGACGGTCGAGAAGGGGCGAAGGGCCTGGGAAGAAGCGGTCAGGCAATTGTGCCGCTTCGTCGATTACTTCCGTGACCGGCCCCGCGACACCCGGCACCGTGAGCAGAACCCCGAGCCCTCGATGCCGATTCCCTGGAATCAACGTCACGAAATCGACTGAGTCCCCCTCCCCCCCATGACCAACGTCCACGTCTCGCTGGCTCACCGCAGCTACGACATCGCGATCGGTCACGGCATCCTGGCCGAGACCCCGGCGCGATGCCGCGACTGGTGCGGACTCGATGCGCCCGGGTCGGTCCTGGTCGTCACCGACAGCAATCTCGCCGATTCGCACGCCGCCACCGTTGCCGACGGGTTCGGGTCCGACGGCTGGCTGGTCGGGCGCCACGTGCTCGAGCCGGGAGAACCGTCGAAGTCGCTCGAGGCAGCCCGGGCCATGTACGACTCGCTGGTCGCGCTGCCGGCGGACCGGGGCACGCTGGTGGTGGCTGTGGGGGGCGGAGTGGTGGGTGATGCGGCGGGATTCGTCGCGGCGACCTATGCGCGAGGCATCCGGCTGGTCGGAGTCCCGACCACGCTGCTGGCCCAGGTCGACAGTTCGGTCGGAGGCAAGGTCGCGGTCAATCACCCAAAGGCCAAGAACCTGATCGGAGCCTTCCACCAGCCCTCGGGAGTTCTGATCGACACCGCCACGCTCGAATCGCTGCCCGAACGGGACTACCGCAGCGGGCTGGCCGAGGTGGTCAAGTACGGAGTGATCCTGGACGCGGAGTTCTTCGACTACCTCGAACAGCACATCGAGGGACTCGCGGGTCGGGACCGCGGGGTGCTGGCCCACGTGATCACCCGCAGCTGCGAGTTGAAGGCCGAGGTGGTCGAGCAGGACGAGCGGGAAACCACCGGCGCACGAGCGGTCCTCAACTACGGACACACGTTCGCTCACGCCTACGAGGCCCTGGCCGGATACGGCGAACTGCTGCACGGCGAGGCGGTGGCGATCGGGATGGTGCAGGCCAGTCGGCTCGCCGAACGTCTCGGCCGAATCGATTCGGTCACAACCGATCGCCAGGTCCGGCTGCTCGAGCAACTCGGCCTTTCCGTAGCCCCCCCGGCCGAATACGACACCGATGAGATCCTGGGCCGGATGCGGCTGGACAAGAAAACCACCGCCGGGCAGCTGAGGTTCGTGCTGCCCAGTCGCATGGGACAGGTCGAACTGGTCGACGATGTGCCCGAGGAACTGGTGCGGGAACTGGTCTGATCACACCCGGCGGTGATCAGGATTCCTCCGTGGTCTCGAGCGGGAGTTCCGGCACCGGCGACGGCGGCGGAAGCACGGGGATCGTGCAGTTGACCAGCAACCAGGTCAACGCACAGGCCACGTACGACGAGCAAGCCACCCAGAAGACGACCCGCC
>Ga0310123_10001590_pt1 | contig 18675 bp, 31 predicted proteins | sample CB6_AW_1057_MG_FD_203505 | JGI IMG/M metagenome (GOLD analysis project Ga0310123, IMG submission 203505) | Marine microbial communities from Western Arctic Ocean, Canada - CB6_AW_1057 | ecosystem: Environmental > Aquatic > Marine > Oceanic | place: Canada: Western Arctic Ocean | collected... | reverse complement strand
CTTCTTCGGTTTCAGAAAGAGGCTTTAGCCATAAATAAATACTACCCTCATCTCCTAGTTTTACATCAGGCTCCTCAACTACAGCCCAATGCAATAGAAACTTATTCGGTATCTTATCTTCTGTAGGCCATCCCATAAACTCAACAACTGATAGACCAACAGATAGACAAAAATACAACGAAAACAAAATGATTGCTGCTTTACTAAGCCAATGCCCTTTAGCTCCTATTACAAACCATAAAATCAAGGAAGCTATTAATATGAACCCTAATGAAATACCAGTCATTGCCTCAAAGCTCCCTTCTTAGTCAAAGAAATAGGAAGCTGGTTAATCTCCTTAACGTTTCCATCTTTGTCTAATACAAATCTAAATGCCGTCTTCTCATCTCCACTATCACCAAGAATAATTTTCTTAAGGACAATCGTCTTAAAAACCGGGTTGATCTTATCTAGCTGAACATAAATCTCAGTCTTTAGTTCGCTATCATTTCGTCGGTACATGTGAACATTCACGATATACTCTCCAGTAATATACCCACGAAGAGTTACAATCTCCTTATTTTCTTGATGCTCAATAGGGCCAAGGGGTGTTTGCACAATATCGTTACGTTTTCCCAAATCGTCACGATCTAAATGCATTAAGCCTTCTTCTCTACGCATGAAGGCTACTAAGTTTCCTTGGGGGTCTTGAACATACACATCTACATCGTTGTCCCGTTCATCAGGCCACGTTACAGTAATAAGGAAGTCAGCTTTTGATTTGACATTATTCTCATTCTTACTAGGATTAATCAATATAAACGATAGCATAAACAAGGCTGCAAAACACAACAGGGTGTTAAACAATAAATCTAAAAACGACAGATGGGCATGATAGTCCCTTTTCATCGCCTTGCCTTTTCTACAGCTTGACTTAGATTGAAGTATTGAACCTTCAATAGAGCGCTACATATCAAACCAGCAAGAGTACTATAAAGAGCAGTTGACATGCCGATACCCAGACTTTTGATAAGCCCCTGTATAGTACTAACATCTGAAACATCTATCTTAGTAAATCCAGATAGCATCATGATAAAGCCGATAACGGTCCCCGCCATACCAATAGTAAGACACAGGTCGCTAGTAAACCATCCGGCCTCCATCGTATTTTCCACTTCCCTAATCATGTGCTCATCTTCTATCTTCTTTCCCCTATCTAAAAAGCGGCTTAATAGCCACGTTTTATATCCACACCACTGAGACATAACTAAGAATATGGTAATAATAACAAAGCTTAGTTTGGTAGCATCCTTATCATACAGTTCGATCCAGCCTCCACTAAAAGTAAAGGTTGTTAAACCAATTAATATTCCTGCAAAAGCAAGCCACCACCTCAAAAAAAGCTTATGTTTAATCATTCCACGTCCCCTTTGATGATTGAGCCTGTACAACTCCACATCGTTTACAACGTCGATGGTGAGGCGTATGGTCCCCGATTACCTCCGCATATAAATATTCCCACAGGTGCCAACCCACCCAACATAAAACCTTAAGGACGTTAAGCCACATAATTATTCCTTTGCCGTATCTGGTGTTAAAAACGGTTGATCTATAGTCCCGTCATCATATTGGTGGAATGCCGACAAGCGATCCTTTTCTTTTTCCATAGCGAGTCTCATCTTTTCCATTTCTATTCCATACTCCTTCATGATACCGGGATTTTGTATCAAGTGAGCAACCCAACCCGTAAAGGTTTCACGCGAATCTTCCAGCCGACGAATTCGCTGTTCACGAGTTGCTTTCATTTCCTTTAGCATAGAATTCTTTTTGGTTTGTAGATCTCGATAATCACGGTTAAGAGATTCCTGAGCGGCCCGAAGTGTCGCGGTCTGTCTCTCCAGATTCATAATATAATCACGATCTTGTTGATCAGGGTCTACCGCCCTCTCTTCTTGAATAAGCTTCTCAAAAGCACTAATCTGATCTATGTTCGTCTTGTTCTGCTTCAAGCTCCGATTCATTAGTATTTCCAGCTTGATAACATCTACGACCTGTAGTTCTTCAGTCGGAAAGACATCATCCTTAAACTGGCCGATAATACGTCCCCAATGATACTTAACAAGTTCTAATTCATCATGAGTAAACTGTTGCTTCAGTTCGGACCAATAGGGGCGTTCTTCTAGAGTATAAGCTACTTCCTCTTCTGCTGACAATCCAAGGCGGAGTTTTCTTTTTATGAACATTTCGATAGAGTTAGGGTCACGCTCTAAGTGTGTGGAGATAGCCTTCACAGACATGGTGTCAGCATTTTCAGTGATAAACTTCGTTTCGGCGTTTGATAGCCTTCCCTTACGCATAACCATGCTCCTCTAGTATTTCATATACTTCATCGAGCACTTCTTCTTTTCGCTTTTTACTAACATATACATCATTTACTATTCTAAGATAATCAGCGCGCATGTTGGCAGGGAGTTTGCGATTAAGAATAAATGACATGTCTTTATAATCAAGGGCTTCTTCGTGAGATTCTGTTACACCTGTAATACTTTGTTCATTAGCTAATTGACCGGGTAATACAATACGACGTTTTTCATCTTCACCTCTAGAGAAATAGTTATCACGCACAAAGTTCTTAAGCCTATTAGAAAGATGTACAGACAAAAAGTTCTCTAGTGGTCTGGTAGGATCATATCTTTGCATAGCCTCCATACAAATCATAAAGGACTCTTGCTTGATATCGTTTATTTCATATCCATAAAAGGTGTACTTAGGGGCGATTTTGTTAACGACAAAGTTTATCTCATCCATCAATTGTTGCTCGGTCATGTTGTGCGGTATAATCATCTTAATCGTCTTTCCAAGCCAAGGCTCTCCATTGAGTTCCATCACAGCATTCTAAGCAATTGGATTCAGCATTATATATAATACTACCTTGTACTTCGGGAGGTTTCTTCTTATCTGTATATACTGGCATAGCCCTAAGCACGGGAGCAATTAGGGCGGCATTTTTACGCTCAAGACGGAGATGGCGAACCTTTAAGTTCCACTGTTTCTGTGACTTAGAATCATGGCTAAAAAATCTATCTCCTATCATTTCAAATAACTCATCCATATCTATAGATTGAACGAAGCCATCTTTACGACCTAACAGAGAAGACTCTTCTAATTCTACTGGGGTTGGATCACACTCAACGGTGCTGGCAATAACAGAATTAGGAGTTATAAGAGCTTCGGCATAAGTTGGAGGAATTATAGACCCAACGATAATATATTCGCCTTCGCCAAATTGAACATGGGCCGCACCATCTAGTAGATATTCTTCTCCTTCAGCATCATACCAGACAAGAGGCATAACTCTTTGTAAGAAAGTCTTGCCTTCCTTCTCTATAATACTTCCCACGCCTCTTTCTCTAAGAACAGACGGCGGCTTGGGTGGTTGATTCGGCTCGGATGGATTAAGAAAGTATTCGTCTATAATATAATAGCAGCGACGATTTAAGCCAATCATGCTCTTAAAAGATAGATTGGCAGAATCAAATATAGCTTCATCAACATCAGGCATATCTGGTAGATTATTGTGCTTTATATGGATCTCAACAAGTTTTTCAGTACCCAGCAATTCTATATCCTGAGACTCCATAGTGGCATGTCCTAATTCCACTGCGCCTGCCCTAAAATTAACTTTATGCATCCTCTTCTTCCTCTTCCAATAATTCTGCTAGCGAACCATCTTCCAAGTCCAGTTCAGCTTCTACTTCTTCATCTAGCGAAGCTGTTGCCTTTACCTCTAGCTTGGCGCTAATTTTAGTCGGCTCTTCTTCGTCACTACAGCTACTGTCGCCACAACATTGACCAGTCATAATATACTCCCTATGAATTGAAATCGAATCAGACTGTTTCCTAATTATTATACACCATTTGAGGAACAAAGACACGCTATTACTACAGATAACTAATAGTTACTTAAGAAACTTGGGGGCTATGGGAGAGGTTTAGGTAATACATAATTAAAACATCGGGCTTATTTTGTCTCAACCACCTAGGTCTTTTCACTAAAAAGGAAGGGGCGCTTTTTTGAAGATAAAACTACCCCCTTTTGCTTCATCGGTCAAAATGACCCGCGCTTTTTTTGACCTAAGTGCTTTGTAGATATGAGGTTACGACGAATTTGGGAATACTTTGATCTATTTTCCAGAAAAGGTGGCGTTTGGGGTTGATTTATGCCGATAATATAAGTATAATGGGAGCATACAAAGGAACAACAATGACAACAACACAATTCCTCAACTACATTCGATACAGTGCAGTTCGACCACAACGTATCAGCGATGTCCGATGGGTTGGCATGATTCGATGGGCAATCACACATGGATATATTTCTGAGAATACTCAGAATAGTATCTGATTGGTCTTGACAAGATACCAACTACTTGGTATAATACAAGCATACAAGAGACAACAAGGAAAAGGGAAACACAATGGAAACACTACTCGCAATCAGCATGACAACAACAATGGCAATCGTAGGGCTTTGGCTTTACAGTAGCTTCAAGTGGCAAGGTTGGGGCAAGATCTAACATACATCAGGTTACTGGCGCTATAGCTAGGATGAGAATCATCACTGAATCCCTTCGGGGAACTGGAGCTATAGTTAGGATTGAGAGTCACTGCAAACCTTGTCTTCTCTAATCTATTAGAGTACAGAATCTGAAAAACTACCGCGAGGGAGAACGCAGGACAAAATTGCCCCGGCGTTTTTTGATGTAAGTCCTTTGATAGTAATGAGTTACAACTACTTTCTTTTTCTTTCCAGAAAAGGTGGCGATAGGGGTTGACAAATGACGATAATATAGATATAATAGGAGTATACAAAGCAACAAGGAACAAAGGAAAACAACAATGGAAACACTACTCGCAATCAGCATGGTAACAACAATGGCAGTCGTAGGGCTTTGGCTCTACAGCAGCTTCAAGTGGCAAGGGTGGGGCAAGATCTAATCCGAGGATTGGGCTTGACATAGTACCAATGACTTGGTACAATACAAGCATACAAGACACAACAACAAGGCAACACACAATGATCAAGATCCAAGACGCAACAGTAGAGACACTCGACAAGAACCAAGCAAGACCAATCGGAAAGACGGTGTTGAGCGTGACGATTGGTGATCACACGTTCAACCTACTGGTTGACGAGGATGAGTTGATCCAAGCATTGGCTTCGCAGTACAAGTAACACACACACACACACACACACACACAAGGGCAATCATGCAGTACAGAGTAGAGACAGCGGTACTAAACAATGATACACTAATGGTAAGCGAGTGGGTTGAAGCTGATGACCTATGCCATGCTGCCATTGTGTTCATGATGCAACAGCCTATTGGTAGGGAATACCTTGACCCCATCACTGTAGTAGAGCGAGGTACATACCAGATAGGCACATACAAGCATGAGAGTATAAGGGTAGCATGCGACTATGAGGTAGGGTTGCGTACTACCTAGCACACACACACTGTACTACCCCAACCAATCCCCTACAGCACACCACACACACAGGACACAGGACACACACATGAGACAGATACAACGAGACAATGCTAAGCTCAACGTGGTAGCGCATGTGATACTAAGTAACATGTGGGAGTACTACATCACTGAGCTACCTGATGCTAATGGTATAGGCTGGGCATTGGTAGTGGGTGATGCTACTGAGTACGGTAGTGTAGCACAGTACGACATAGACAAGCATGGTATCAGTACTACCACACAACTGGATGAGCTACTACCACCACCAGAGTGGGCGTGGTGTGATGAGAGTGTATCAGCCTAACCAATCCCTTGCGGCCCACAGGGATATAGGAACACACGGGAGCGGCATAGAAAATGCCCCGGCGTTTTTTGCTCTAAGTCCTTTGATAGTAACAGCTTACAGCTACTTTGACAAAATGATCATTTTAGGTGGCGTTTGGGGTTGCTTTATGTCGATAATATAGATATAATAGGAGTATGAGAAACAACAACACAACAAAGGGTAACACAATGACAAGCCAAGAACAAGCCGAGAAGACAAGAGAAGCGACAACGCGAAAGTGGGAAGCACGAAGGGCACGTTGGAACGCATGGAAGGCAAGCGAAGACAATCGCCCCATCGAGAATCGCGTGGCTGACGCATGGTGGAAAACCTTGAAGCTGAACAAGTAAACAACAGCCAACACACACAACACTTCCTTGAAAGGGAAAACACAATGATTATTGTCAATGGTCGTCGCGTAGATTTTGAACACGGCTTGACCGAGAACGTGGACGCAGAAGACGCCCACAACACAACGTGGAGCGAGTGCGAGTGCGAGGCTTGCACCGGCGAAACCGAAACCAAGACCGAAGCGAAGAGCTTCGAGAACCACGTCGGGGATGGCCCGAGTGGATTCGACTACTACCAAGACACAAAGTGGGCGTGCTAACATGTTTGCGAAGGGTAGGTCTTAGCCTATCTATCCCGCTGAAACCGCCACGCCACACGCCACACGCCAGTTTTGGCACGGAAAATGCCCCGGCGATTTTTGACGCAAGTACTTAGTACACAACGACTTACAACTACTTTGACAAAATAATCATTTTAGGTGGCGAACCACCTTGACAAATGCCGATAATATAAGTATAATGGGGATATGAAAAGGAAACAAAAGAAAGAAACAATGATTCAATTCAAAGCGGGTGACAAGGTTCGAGTGGGCAGTAGGGTGGGCAAGGTGTTGTCGGTGATTCAAGGCCACCACGCTGGTACGCTGCTGGTGGACATTCCGAAACACAGCCAGACATGGGGCCACTACCAATCAAGCGAATTGAAAAAAGCACGAATTCAGGGTTGACAAGCATACCAGCGTTTGGTATAATGGTGATATGAGAAACAACGAAAAGGAAAACATGAAGACACAACACACATTCAAGCCAATGGAGTTCGCTCAGTGGTACGACAATCGCGGCGTGCATCACGCCGTGACCGTTCTCGAAGTGGACAACGAAGAGTTCGACTCCACTCTCGTCAAGATCCACTACTACACCGGCATCGAGATGTCCGACGTGGCGGTCAAGTGGGTTCCAGTCGATTCCCTGATTCCCATGATTGGGGCTTGACACGCTACGGCGGATCTGGTACAATACAGACATACGGGTGACACGCTCCCCGCTCAATGGGGCCGACCCAAACCACTAGCCTTGAAAGGGCAAACATCATGACGTTTGAAGAGACACGCGACAACACCACGGCAATCGAGACCAACCAGCAAGAGGCAGATGAGCGCGAGGAAGTCCGCGAAGGCATCCGGCGGTCCAAGCCGTTCATGGACGACTACCTGCCCGAGCAGGAAGAACCCGAAGATCCCGAGCATGACCCCATCGGTGATGCGGAAACCGATTACGACATCGAATTCGAAAAGGACGACGAGGACGACGAGGACGACGGCCAACCCTCTGAACATGAGGAGTGGCAGGACTACATGGGCGGGGACGACTGGGACTTTGGCGAGTACGATCAGGGCGGTTACTAAACCCTTTCCACCTCGTCGCGGCAAGGTCTTGCCGTGGCGGGGTGTTGTTTTTTTTGGCACAAAAAATGCCGGGGCGATTTTCGCCCTAATTGCTTACCACCAAACGACTTACAACAACTTTGACAAAATTTGAGAAAGGGTGGCAGAAAGGGTGGCGGCGAGGGGTGAAAAATGCCGATAATATACTATAGGAAGCAAGGAAAAGCCCTGATTGGGCTTGACAAGACGCCACCTATCTGATATAATAGGGGCATGAGAAACAATGAGAAGGAAAAAGTTATGAGCTACTACCCACAAACAATCGCGGACCAAATGAAAAAGGGCTTGTCGAATGAGCGATCCAAGATCGCTGAAATCGGCAGGGTTTTGCGTGACTCGGGACTTGCAACAGTTGCCGTGAACTACCACATGAACGTGGACGAGGATTTCATCCCCGACGTGTTGGACTGCTACAAGGGTCCGAAAAAACGAGAACCCAGTTCCTCTAGAGCATCTTCCCACTGGCCGCATGTGAACTGAGAAACTTTGGAAAACGAGGTTGACAACACACGAACAATCTGGTACAATAGAGATATGACAAACACAATCATCGCAACCGCAATGCTCGCCGTCATCCTGCTGCCGATCATCATGATCGGTGTCGCAGACGCAAAACGACATCCGTGGTTCAAATAGCATAACAGGCTACTGGAGTCGCAAGACTAGGGTTTAGAGCCACTGAAAGCCAACTTGAAGCTGAACAAGTAAACAACAGCCAACACAATACAACGGGTGAAAGCTCCCCGCTCAACGGGGCCGACCCATAACATATACTCTGGAGAAGTTTCGACAACTGGTAACCCTATCGAGAGAGAGCCAAAGCTCTGTTGCTCACTGGCTCGAAGAATTGGTTAGTTCTAAATCTCGGTTGCAGTTGTTACAGGGCGCAACTCCCTGTCAGAGTGCCACATAGTCCACTAGCTTATACCGTCCTAGGAACGGGCATAAAGCGCTGAGGGGGTAAACCTCAGAGAACCGGAATCAACCGGGTGGGCCGCAGACAACGGAAGAACGGAGAAACGTTTACGGGGTTGAGTAGCGAAAGCGAATGGCATAGCCAACGAACCCAATCGCCTCTGAAGCGGACTGTTGCAACAGTACGACAAGCGAACTAACTCCATCTTCCAACTTTCACACTTATAGGCTTGACAAAACGGGCAAAATCGCCGGGGGTATTTCTCCCGTAAACCCTTGTCACATAACCACTTACAACTATTTTCAAAAAAGCTAAAGTTTGGGGTTGACATATGCCGATATATATACTATAATGGGACATATGGGGGCGTAGCTCAATTGGTTAGAGTACCGGACTGTCGATCCGGCGGTTGCGGGTTCGAGTCCCGCCGTCCTCGCTATGGTGGATATAGCTCAGTTGGTTAGAGCGCCAGATTGTGGTTCTGGAGGTCGCCGGTTCGAATCCGGTTATTCACCCTACGCTGTACTAGCTCATCCTGTCGGATGATGAGGAAAGATGAGTAGCCAGCGAGAATGACCGTCAGCGAAAAATGCCGGGGCGGATTTTGTCGTAAGTCGTGTGGTGGCAACAAGTTACAACTACTTTGGTAAAATATTATTTTAGGTGGAGGGCGGGCTTGACAAATGTCGATAATATACTATAATAGGGGATATGACACACACGCAAGGGACACACACGATGCTCAAGTATTCACAAGCCAACGCCAAAACTCACGCCATGTCGGCTGTTCCCGAATTGGCAGCCTATCTTGAAGGCAAGCGGAAGATCTACTCACTCGATCTGTTGTCGGGCTATTCGTGCCCGTTTGCAAAAGCGTGCCTCTCGAAAGCCGTTGTTGGCGAGGATGGGAAGCGGCGGATTGTGGACGGTCCCGATAATGAGTTTCGGTGTTTCTCGGCATCGCAAGAGGCTCAGTATCCCAACGTCTACAATGCTCGCAAGCACAACTTTGACCTGTTGCGGACTCAATCGTGGGACGCGACCATGATGGCTCACCTGTTGAGCATCAGCATGCCCGACAATCTCGGCATCTGCCGGATTCACGTTGCTGGCGATTTCTTCAATCGTGCCTACATGGAAGCGTGGGCTATGGTGGCACGGGCCAACGAGGACCGATTGTTCTACGCCTACACCAAGAGCCTGAAATACTGGCTCGACATGGTGGACGACATCCCGTACAACATGGTGATGACGGCATCCTACGGTGGGCGTGACGACCACTTGATTGCCACCGAGGGGTTGCGATCCGCCACGGTGGTGTTCTCGGAAGCGGAAGCGGATAGGCTCGGAGCGGAGATCGACCACGACGATTCCCATGCGGCACGGCCTAGCTTGCGGAACAATAGTTTCGCTCTACTGTTGCACGGGACGCAACCAAAGGGAACGGAAGCGGCGACGGCGTTGAAGGAACTCAAAGGAAAAGGCTCTTACAACCGAAACAAAGTCTTGACAACGGCCTAACGTCTGCTATAATATATATATACCTTATTCCTTTCGTGGACCGGTGGCGGTTACTGTCATGGTACAAGGCACATTCGCGTAAGCCCTTGGTGACGTGGTAACCGTCGCCGGTTTTTTGGCACAAAAAAATGCCGGGGCGGTTTTTGACGTAACCTCTTACTATGAAACAACTTACAACAACTTTGGGAAAATAATATTTTAGCTGGAGCTTGGGGTTGATTTATGTCGATATATATAGTATAATGGGAGACATACAAGACAAGGAAAAGAGAACAGCATGAGTTGGACAGCAACAGTAAAAATCAGAGCACGCAAGATTGAGCAAGCTATCGAGTTGGCACAACGGGCCAATATCACAGACGTTGACAAGGCGAGAGCCATCAAGGATAAGTACGTCGAACTGCTTAACGACGACCCTGCCAACGAAAAGAACCAACGGCTCTACAGGTGGGCGCAATCGATTCTTCTGGGAGCGAGAGCGTTGGCCGGTGAGCATATTTCAACTTTTGAGGCTTGACAAACATACCAGCGTATGGTATAATAAGCACATGAGAAACAACGAAAAGGAAAACGAAATGACCTACAACTTTGAAAACACAATCGGCGGCAAGCTACTCGCGCAACTACGGCGTGACCTGATGGAGGTCATCGAAGTGCCGAACAGCTACCTCCCGGAAGCCTATCACAACAAGCGCGACGGTTACCGCACACTGGCAGAACTCGATTCAATGATGCAGCCCGTCTATGATGGGCCAAGCGACCACGAAATCGAAAAGGCTGAAAAGGCAAGGCGAGTTGAGAAGTATCGCCAACAGTGGGAAGCCAACGAGAAAATCGAATACGACGTTGATGAGTACAAGTTGCACCGATACGAATTGGCTTTTGTCAAGGGCGCAGAAGATGCAGGATGGATTGATAAAGATGAAACGTAAGACCAAAAAGGTGGATCACGGCACAATCGAGTTTGGTGTTGATTGCATCACGATAACGATTGAGAGTGAGCCGTGGAAGGTTGGCCGGATTCATTCCGTCAACAAGGCTGGCGCTGGAAAGCATAAGGACAGGCGAACCAAACGCAACCGCACACGAGCAAACCAGAACCAAAACGCAATCAAGGAGTCTATATAATGAAGACACTTCGCAACGGTGGCAAGTTCAAGAGAGTCAAAGATAGCACATCGGACAACCGCAAGACAATTAGAAAACTAGTCGATAGTGGTTGGTCGTTTTGTGATAAGAAAACTTGGAAAGAGGAATACAGGGACAAGGATAAAAATGAAAACAAAAGCGACTAAGTGTTTCGAATGGGTTGCGGTGTTCACTTGGATTATCTCCTGCACCTATGTCATAATTCAGACCCGATAGGGCTTGACAAAATCCAAAAAAGGCCGGGGCGATTTTTGACGTAACCCCTTACCACCACATGAGTTACAGCTATTTTGGAAAAACTTGAGATTAACTAAAGGCTTGGTATAGTATTTGCCGATAAGTATGGTATAATGGGAGATAGGCAGCACAGAGTTAGGTGGTTGAGGTAGTCTCTGTTCCGGTAGCAGAAAGTACGCCTCAGTAATGCAGCCCACCCTGTGTTGTCTTTGCTTATCCAACCGAGTCAACCACAATAACCATAGCCAGCACGAATGACCGCCAGCGAAAAAAATGAAAAAAAGACTCAAGTTGGGGTTGACAAACAGCCGATAATATACTATAATGGAAGACGTAAACTAAACATTGTCTAAGGAGAATTGAGAAATGGAACTTACGTTCAAGCAAGAGAAGGAAACGAAGAACACGGTGCGGTATCAGGAGCAGAGCGACGGCGACGTTGTGATTGGTCCTCTGTATGTGCAGAAGTCAGCGCTGGGTGAGAATCCGCCAGAAGAACTGACCTTGTGGCTTGAGATTTCCGAATCGGAAGATGCTGATGATGAGGAACCGGATGAGTCAGAGGATGCTGGTGCGGAAGAAGTTGAAGAAACTGAGGAATTGGCAGAAGCAACCGCTTGACATCCGGTAGATCAATGGTATAATGGAAGCACAAGTCCAATGCTCTTTTTGAAAGGAAGAACGATGAAGACTAAGAAGAATCTCTCTCACAACCACGAACTGTCAGCAGCCGGAACGGTATCTGCATATGACGGTTGGCGAGAAAGCGTGTCCATCACGCTGCGTGATGGGCATGAAGACGGGCAAGACGAGGTTACTATCGAACTGCCTAACAACGTGTTCGATCAGTTGGTTGAAAAACTGAACCGCATTGTAGAAGAACGTCAAGAAAAGTTGGAGGAATCCGAAGTTGAGTAATCAGAAACCCACAGTGGGAGTTGGCACTGAGTTGCCGCAGGGTACAGTTGTATCCATCAACCGTGATAGTGTTACGGTTGAAAAGAATGGTAGTAAGTCTAAGTTGGACTTTGCACAAGTCGAATCTATTACACGAGGGAAAAATGATGTTTCTAACAAATAATCTCAACATTCGCAAGGGAGATACCCTCTCCTGCAAGTACCCAAAACATGGCCGGTTGAACATCTTGAAGCGGCATAAGGGTGTCGTGGAGAAGTTGGGCGTGAGCGACAACGGCGTTTATATCACTCTGCGTGATGCAAACGGAAAGTGTCGAAGCCTGTCTTTGGATAAGGTGATCGAGCCAGCCAAGGTCTAGCTCATTGTTGTGTCCCTTGAATGGGGTGTTTGCTTGTGCGGGGGAAGCTCGGCAGAGATGCCGGGCTTCCTTCGCCCTTCAAAACGAAAGGATATTTACTATGTCGAGTTATATTGCTGAACGAGAAGATGACTACGGCGACGAATATACTTGGTGGGACGAGTACGAGAAATCCTTAGAGGAATTACTAAATGGCTAACGGGCAACGGTGGCTGGTTATTACTGCGATGTGGGTTGCCGTTGGCGGCTACCTGTTTGAGCTTTATATGAGGTACTTATACTAATAAAAATAAAATCGCAAAAACGCCGGGGCGATTTTTGACCTAAGTGCCTACTACACAAGGACTTACAGCTATTTCCAAAAACTTTCCTACTTAGGCTAAAGACACTTGACTTACAGTGCCGATAATGTATAATAGAAGACATACTAAGCACATTACACAAGCAAGGAGAACGAAAATGTCGCGCTACATGGATACGGTTGACCTGTGGGATCACAACACGGCGTACATGGTCCGCACCGGGCAGATCAAGCTGCAAGCTGGTCAGTGGGTCAAGTGTGGGCAAGAGCAGCCCTCGCGCTTTGTCAAGATTGAAGACAGCGGTGTCATCGTCGCTGCCCATCCACAGGACGGGAACACCCAAAAGAGATTTGACACTTTGTGCCGAATCTACTTGACATCTCAGGAATCTGTGGTATAATATGGGTATGATAGACAGGTACGAAGATCAGGCTGGTTGCGTAGATCTCAGCCGCAAGGTTGAGGTCTACCGCAACTTGCACAAAGAATGTTGGAGCGTTAGACAGCATGGAATCGTTAGGTTCCACTGTGGCAGGATCAACCTAAAGGATTGTAAGTTTATCGTTCAACCGGCAGGACACGCCAAGGTTGTCCGTGAGAAGAAGAAGAATGTTCACGCATTTGTTCGTGGTCATCTATGCGACGAGACTACTGAAGACATCCAAGTGTTCTGCTGGGATGATATATATTACAACCCATACAAGGCAGGTTCCTTTGTGGACTTTGAAGATCATCCTGTTCAATCGGCAGACTTTGTGGATTTAGACCTGTATGATAAGAAGACGCCAGTATTGGCGTTGAATCCAATATAACATATATCAGGCAGGTAGCTCCTGCTTGATAGGAAGGTGGCTGAATGCGAAAGCTAGTCAGAGGTCGCTAAGGCACACAGCTAACGGAGTATGCCCGAATGGGTGAGGCTGTTAGAGGTGGTACAAAGTAGGGAAGGGGTTCATAGCCTCAGACATATCTGTCCCCGAAACGTTGTGGGTTATACATAAATCCCACCCTTCCACAAAACAACGTGGTTTCCTTCTCCACATATCAAAAGAAGGTTTTTTTATGGGGCTGTAGCTCAGTGGTTAGAGCGCCGTCCTTATAAGGCGGGTGTCGTGGGTTCGATTCCCACCAGCCCTACTGCATTTTCCTCAAGTCGGGGTTGACAAAATGCCGATGAGACGTTATAATGGAGAAAACTCTTTGACAATCTAAAAGGATATACCTATGGCCGCAATAATTCTAATGGTAGCGCTATATATCATAATAGATAATCAAGCGGAGGACTGGAAATGATGACATGGGGCGACTTGTATGTAGCAATGCAGGACAAGATAATGTCTTGCTCAAACTTTCAAGATGACGGAGTGGTAGTGTATGATGCAGAGAATGGTGCTTTCAGTCAGGCTGACATGATTGACTTTTGTGAATCAGATGGTATAATAGATAAAGGCAAGACTTGTATATCAATCAACGTAAAGGAGGAATGGAATGAGTAAATAATATACCAAAAAGGCCCCGGCGGTTTTCGCCGTAAACCCTTTGATACCAACGACTTATAACTATTTCTAAAACCCTTGGAAATAATCTCAAGATGAGCCTTGACTTATGCCGATAATTATAGTATAATGGGAGACATGGAAACACGAAGGAGAAAGATAATGCAGTTGACAGACGACACCTTGCAAGCACAATGCCGAATGTGCGGAGACACCCATATCCTCATGGTGAACAACAAAGATGTTCGGCGGTGGCAGGACGGCGGCTTGATTCAAGATATCATGCCGTACCTGTCGGCGGATGAGCGGGAACTGCTGATAAGTGGAACGTGTGGAACATGTTTTGACAATATGTTTCCACCAGAGGTTGACAATTAGATTTAGTATGTTACAATGGTAGCATAACACAAGCTTACTAACTACAACGAGAGGGTTACAATGAGTGACTACGAAAAATTGAAGATGACTGCTAACGCTGAGACTGGTTCTTTTGTGAGAGAACTGCAAGGTCAAACAGGCGTGGGATTCCAGAAGGATATGCACGTTCACAAGGATTGGTACGCAACGACCATTGACTACGACGAGGCTCTCGATCAGGCACAGCGTGCCGTTGATGAACGCGAGGACATTCTCGCACCCGTCAAGGATATCGAGGCGACTCTTGACGATGACGGCAATTTTTGTTTCAACGTCGAAGGACGAGAGTTCAAGCCTACCGATCATGCGATTGAGCAATTCGCTATTCGGGCTAAGGTTCCGTCGTCCAGCGTAATGCGTGAACTTCGCAACGCTGAGGACTACGATCAGCAAGACGGCGAGTGTATGGTAAACCTCGCTGAGAATGCCTTACGGCGATTGGATGAGAACAAGGAATATCGGTTGCGTACTTATACCGATGGCACTTGCCGGGCTTTTGTCACCGATAAGTATGCTCCGATTGACAACCGCTGGTATCTTGAGACGTTGCAGGAATTCCTACCTGATGGTCGTTTGTCACACTGGAAGGGTGACGAGGATACTATCTTTGGCAATGTCCTGCTGCCTGATACCATTCTGGACTATGGCACTGACGATGATTCCGATTATGGTGGAATGATCTCGATTGGTAACTGTGAAATTGGCAAGCGTCGGATTTCTCAAGCCCCTAGCCTGTTCCGTTCTATCTGCCTCAACGGTTGTATCTGGGGTCAGGTTTCTGGCAAGCAGATCAGGCGGCGTCACATTGGCACGATTGATCTGGTCGAATTGAAGTTGGAAATCGGTAAGAATATCGAGCATCAATTGCCGCTCCTTCCTAATGGTATTACCAAGTTTCTCGCTATGAGAGAACTGGAAAACGGTGATGTGTCGATGAAGAACATTATCGCAGCCGTCTGCAAGGATGAGCGATTCTCTAAGAAGGAATCGACAACGGTCTTTGAGCAGTACGCCCAGTTTGAAAACCAAGATCGCAACCTGTTTGGAGTTGTGAACGCTATCACGCGAGCAGGCCAAACGTTTGACAATGCGACTTGGGTGAAGTTCGACGGGGTTGGCGGTAACCTGATTGATACGGATGCAAGCCGCTGGGCTGCGATCCTGAAACGTGCCGACTCGCTGCAAGACAAGGACTTTGAGAAAATCTTTGCCGCTGCGGTGTAACAAGTTTCCTTTCGTTGGGCCGGTAGCGGTTGGGGTTCCAGCCGCTGCCGGTTTTTATAATGGAGTGAGAAATGTTTAGTGATCAAGAGAAGAGTATTATCATTATGGCCTTGATATATTTTAAGAACGATTGCAGCGTTGAGGATATAAAAGAGCTTGGCTTTGATGTAAACGACAACGGTTGCGATACGTGTGAGACTATGGTGCAGACCCTGATTGAGGATTTCGTTGGGCCTACTTGGGATGAGGAAGCAACATCTGAGGCTATAGAACTGCGGCAGCTAAAACTTTTCAGCGAACCTGAAGAATAGGGGTTGACAAAAGGGCAAAAACGCCCCGGCCTTTTTTGTCCTAACCCCTTGCGGCGCTTTGACTTACGGCGATTTTCCCCAAAGCAATTACCGTGCCAACCGGCGCGGCTTTTTTTGATGGTGTCGTAAGGTAAGATTGTACAAGTACTTACGCATATTTACTTGCGCTTTTTTTTCTGAAATGTACGCGACGTAAGTCCAGTTGTACTAAAGACTTATTGACATTCTGCCGATGATATGTTATAATGGGGGAAATCTCAGATTATTCTGGGATGCGATGCCTAGTGTACAGGTGTCCACCTCCTGCATGCACACGCAGAAGATCCTCTCTAGGGCCACGTTGTATTGCCCTACCCATCCCGCTGAAAGCGATGTGTGATGAGCCAGCGAGATTGCGGGAATTTTGTGAGGTGGCGATGCGTCTAATAGATGCGGGTGTCGCGGCCAATGCATCAGGGTATAGTGTTTATAGTATAGCCAGCGAGTTTAGGGCCAGTCAGTATATCCGAGTGTACGTAGCCACGAGATCATTGAGACCCAGTATAATATAGTGCCAGTGATTAAGAAGTATTTCCAGCCCCGTTTCCGCCAGTTAAGAAAGTATAAGAAGAGCGATCCATAGATACATATCCGGGAGATCCAGATCGAATTATATATACCAAACCACTTAATACAATAGCTCATAGGTAGGAATGTTTCTGAGTCCCAGTCGTCACCGATCCAATATCTAGTAAGCCACATATCCAGAGTATGTATAAATAGAAGCAAGAGCACAAATAGACGAGAAATGAATCTAGAGGGCTGAATACTATTATCAGGCTTCGTTGCAAGAACACAGGGGCTAATCATATTGTTATCTCCTTGGCCTAGGGAGCTTTCTATATTAGTATACACATTTATTATATGTACTACCAAAGCCAATCAGGTACAACTCATATAACTATAGCCAGCGAAAAGGCGGACTTTTTTAAAATTGCATGTTGACATTTGTTGATGTGTATGGTATAATAAGAATGCGTAACGATGTGTATCGGCTTATCTAGCAAGGTAAAGCGATTAAGTGACAGTCAGTGAGTTGGAGGGTATATATATGAAGCCCAAGAGAGGCCAGAAGGTATGTAAAGCATGCGACGAGGTTAATGGAGCGAGGGCCTATGCATGTAAGAAGTGCGGCGAACCCTTTGTAATGAAAGATGGTAAAATACGATATGGCAACAAGCCAATTGCCGACTGGAGGACATTGGAGCCGGGGGATCACTTCAAGGTAAAGGCAAGGAGCGGTGATTACTATTATAAGGATAATGGAGAGAAGCATTACTGGTCAACTCCCGGTAGTATCTATAAGGTGATTGATTTAACAGAAGAAGGCGTTAACGCCTATGGTTTAGGAGGCAGAGGCTACTGGGGGTATGCGTTCATCTACATGGGGCCAGAGAAGCGTTCCCCTATGGGACTAACCTCCTGCTGGAAAGCCCCACACAAGATAGTTCGTGTTAAGAATCCCTAGTTCAACTTCGGCCCGTTTGGTTTATATGTTATGCGAATCTTGACTGATTTCGTAAAGTTTCGGGAATTCCCGTTGCATTTTGTGTCGCCGTCGCTATAATAAGGAAACAAAAGTACGCCTTCCAAAAGGAACAGATATGAACAGAAATAACTTCACTGAACTGTTCCAAGCAGTTCGAGATGAAACACTTGGACAGATAGATTCAACAACAAATCTAGATGACGCATATGATACTTTCCTTGATCTAACAAAGCAGATAAAAGAAACTGAAGACGCTTGTGAATACATGGAAAGAATGTCTGAGATGGATGAACAAGAACGGCTTCACTGGCGTATGTGTTTAGCAGACGAAGGTATTGAAATGACTCCCTTACAGGTAGATGAATACATTATCCTATTAGAACTCGCTATTGCTTATAGTTCAGATATGGAATCTTAAAGGGGTTTTTGGATTGGCCGACCTTATTATTACTTAGTGCGTGGCCAGCACTTTATAATCATTATCCCCAATATCCCTTATCACCTCTATGCCAACTGGGTATAGGGGTGTTTTTATGTGTTTACTAAGTATATTAGTACAGTATATAGTATGTACAGTGTTCTCGGTTGTAATAACAGAGTATGTGTATAATAAGCTAGATTGGGTAGCAAACCCAAGAAACCAACCCTTTTACAAACGAAAATGGGAGAAAAACCCACTTAGATAAAAGGAGTGAACATGTGGAAGTTTCAGTTTGAAAGTGTAGG
>Ga0310123_10001587_pt1 | contig 18690 bp, 14 predicted proteins | sample CB6_AW_1057_MG_FD_203505 | JGI IMG/M metagenome (GOLD analysis project Ga0310123, IMG submission 203505) | Marine microbial communities from Western Arctic Ocean, Canada - CB6_AW_1057 | ecosystem: Environmental > Aquatic > Marine > Oceanic | place: Canada: Western Arctic Ocean | collected... | reverse complement strand
GGCCCTGAAGCACTCAGTCACCGTGCTCAATACACCAGGGACAATTGACGAAGGATATCGGGGTGAAGTTGGTGTCGTGCTTATCAACCACGGATCCACGACTTTCCACGTCACTCGCGGGATGCGTATTGCCCAGCTCGTGGTCCAGAAACGCTGGACGGTAGAAGTCGTGGAGGTGGATGGATTAACCGACACTACACGAGGAACCGGCGGTTTTGGCTCAACGGGTTGAAATGAAATTTTGAATTTCCTATAGATCAAGATCGAATGCCCAACTGAGTCAAGACTAGTTGGAGTTCGCGCAGCAGCGCCACGGTGTCTGGCCAGGCCTTCTCCGTGTTGGCCACGAGCATGCCTTCGGCGACCATCAACGGCGTCCAGCCGAGCGTGTTTCCTGGCGTTGATGTCGGCGCCCAGATCCAGCAGGTATCGCACGATCAGATTTGAGCCCATCATCGCCGCGCCGATCCGCCCTATCGCCATTCCAATCCGTTAAATGCTCTTTGAGATGTTGACCGGCTCGCGGCCGTTCGTCGTTGGTGAATCGGCTCTCGCCTCGTTTCCGGACCCGGGAACCGGTGTCAGTCATGAGGCCACATGGCCCTGTCGTGCCATCATTTCCGGGCGAACGAAGTGCGCCTGCAACTGAGTTCCTAGCCTACAACCTAGGCAACCTTTGGCGCAGATTGGTCCAGCAGCCGCACCGTCGCCTCTAACGTGGTTGCCGTCAGATACATGTACCGCTCGTGGTCGAGAGGTCCTTAACGTAACAGTGCCCGTGCCGGCCAGACAAGCCGGCCGTCTACTGAAATTGTGGCCACCCACTGCAAGTCGAGCAGCATCGTGTGACTACGATCCGGTGAGAGCTGACCCTCTGGGAACAGTTCACGTAACCTCACGAATACCAGGCGTCCTTCTTCTGATCCCACGAACCGCATCCCACCAAATCCAACTCTGGCGTGACCGAGGGTGTCGTCGGCGAAGACAATCTGATCGGTAGGCAGCGACACTCTGAGGCCATTTGGGAAAAGGACGAAGGTGCCTGGCGGGCCGTTCCCAATAACCGGAAGTGCCGATATCCGGTTTGGTTCCCGGAGGAGGGACGTCGGCGCTACGAAGTCGATGAGCAGAGGACCGTCTTCCATCTGGTGCTTCGCCGGCATGACTGATGACTCCAGCAGAGAATCGAGAGCATTGGTAATTGAGGGTTCGGATCGTCATCACGCAACTCTGCCAGCCAGGGCCTCAACCTGACAATACCTGCCGCCGCTAAGAGGCATCGGCAGGGGACCTACTGAAACTGCTTCTGCACGACGTCCATGCCGGATCGAAACTCTAGAGATTCGCTATAGAACCCTGCCGTCGTCAGCTTGATCGTGACCTTGCCCTCGGTGCGATTCTTCCAGTACCAGCCGTGAATGCCAGCAAACGGCGCTGCGAAGCTACCGTGCGCGCGTGGGACACAGAGGACGCCGTCACGTTCCTCGAGCGTGGATATCAGACGCGTGACGCATGATGCGTGCATCTCAGGAGGCTGCAGCATTTCGGTCCACTCCACGCCGACCCCCGCTTCCAGGCTAGGGCAAGAGCCCCTGCTCGCCCAAGAACCCTCGAATCGCCGCAAAGACCGTACGGCTTTCCTCCAGGGTGAAGCCCCCGTGACCGCCTCCGGCGACGGTGTGCAACTGACTGGCGCCCCCCATGGCCTTGAGTGCCTCGTGGAGGTCGACGCCATGCTGATACGGAACGATTGGGTCCGCATCGCCATGGATCGTGAGGACGGGCGGCAAGCCGGCGCGCACGTAGGTCATCGGTGAAACGCGTTTGGCAACAGCCTCTCTGTCGTGCAACGAGCCGAGCCACTGCACGGCGTAGGTTTTGGCGTTCTTGCCCCCGATGAGGTCATTGACGTCGGTGATCCCAAACCAGTTGACGACCGCCGCCACCGGCATCTCGGGTTCGGAGGAGTCGGCAGGCGGAACCCGCACCGGGCACCGTTTGTCCAGACCTGCCGAGGCCGGCAGGAGTCCCGTGGTGAGGGAGAGATGGCCTCCCGCTGAGTGGCCACTGACCACGATGCGTTTCGGGTCGAGATTGTATGTGTCGGCGTTGGCAATCAACCAGCGCAGCGCGCAGCGGCAATCCTCCACCGCTCCGGGTGCCAACGCCACCTGGCCCATCCGGTACTCAACATTGACCACCGAGTAGCCCATCTCCAGCCACGGGATGAAGTGCGTGAACATCGACTCCTTTTGGCCGCCCACCCAACCGCCGCCGTGAATGTAGAGAAGCACCGGTCGAGGCTCGCCGGATCGTCTGAACACGACGTCGAGCTTGAGCTCCTCGCCGTCGGCGCGAAGATAGGTGATGTTCGGCGCAATGCCGACCCCATACGAGAGGTCGAGAGCGGTGTCGGCCGCCGTCTGCGCCCCCGCGGTCGAAGTCAGAAAGAGAAGTAGGCAGAACAGAATCGAGAGTCGTCGCATGGAATTTCCTTTCGTGGGCCGACTATAGCAAATACTGAAGCTCGATCTATAGGAGATGCAGAGACTCATTTCCTGGGAGTTGGGCACCGTCAGCCAAGCGACCTGAGGTGCACTGCCGGGGGACCACCCCAACCTCAACGGTCGTGAAATATGGGCGGTGCGCGGGACGAGCCCCGTGTCAGAAGAGGGGGCAGACCGAAGGAGGACCTCGAATACGACCACATCATCCCGGCGTGGCGTCCCCAAGGGGAATCGCACTTATGCAGGTTTTACGCGGAGCGATCCGGGACAAAATTCGCTTCCCGGTCACTCACCGGCCTGGCAGTGATTTCCGAGCGCAATGCTCAACTCACGTCGGTCACACACTCGGTGAGCGCATCGAATCGTTCGGGTTTGGCCGCGATGCAAAGGCCGGCGAACATCTGGTGTTCGGATCCCACAGCGTCGGTTTGCACGCCTCGCTTCCGCAACTTCTCAAATACACCCTCGCGCTCTTCCTCATCGACAAACTGGCGTTGTGGCATCCGAACCGACAGCTGCCCAAATAGATAGCCATGTTCGGCAAAGGCTTCTGCGATAGGTGCCGGGTCGAATAGTTCAAGCACCGACATGATGGCAACTGGCCCGAGTGCTCCACGGGCGTTGTTACCAAACTCATCCAAGATGGGATTGAGGGTCTTGTCGGTGACATACCCGATGGCTCCAGTGCTCAGCAGCACATTACATTCCTGAATGAGATGGGCCTCGTCAGCGGTCAACTTTGACTTCTGTTCTTCGAGGTTAAGCGCGATGCCTTCGTCAATCATCTTCGAGTCCGCCGCGAACCTGATGGCCTCTTCTGAACTGTCGAACCCCACGACCTCTACGTCTTTTCGTATCGCATTCAATTCGAGCCACCGCTGGGACTCAATCACGCAGGCGGCATACTCCAAACTCGCCTCCTTCCGGTAGAACTCCACCAGGTCTTGATACGCACAATCCGTCTTAAGTAGCGCCCCGGACATACCGTAAGAGCACCCGACATCCAACACCTTGACAACCTTTTGAGAGGGCATCGACGCGTCAACGACGGCGGACAGGTATGGGTTCATGTAATCAGCCATCCGGTAATCGACGGCTGCCATGTTGCAGAGATATCGGTGGGGAGTTCGTGCAGTATAAGCTGTACTGAAGGATGCTTTGATGCGGTTCTGTTCTTCGTAGTCGCCTTGTTTCATAGACTCGTCAGCATCGTTCCGGCGGAGAAAATTTCGCGTGCCGCCATGTCCCGTCACTCGTATCCGACAACTGCTGTGTGGGACTAGCGTACCCTCTTGGAGTGGTTCAGTCCGTCTCTCGCAATGGAACGTGTTACTCAGGGACAGCAATGTCACGACATAAATGTCATCACAAGTTGAGCTCTTAATCCCTATATCGTAGAATAATTTAGAGGCGAGCACCCACCTTTTTGGCAAAGAAGACGCATTACGCGTACCGATGCCCGCAGTCGGTTGAGATGCACCCGGGCACTGAAGAGCCTCGGGGTGCCCACACATCTGTATGTGGCGCCGCGTGAGGGCCGCGGCTCGGCTGGCGTGAGCTGCAAAATCAGTTGTTCAAGATGAACGTCGAACTCAAGTGGTTCGAAGAGCACGCTACCGAGCTCCCTTTATCTGGGAGGAAGCACCGACCAGGAAGACCAAGGTCGGAACTGAACCGTCGGACCAGCCCTAATTTTCCCGGAGGGATGTCGCAAATCACGGACTAGCGCACCACGCTACTCTCTTGGGCGGTTCCCTGAGCTCCTGGGTTCCCTGTCCTCCCTCCATAGGGCCCTGTCCTCTCTCCATAGTCAAAGGGCTCCGGGTCGGGAACAGGCAAACCACGTTCTTTCAGTAATTCACGAAGTTGGGCTGCTACATTCGGACCGTAGTGTATGGCCGTACCTGGGTCCACCATTACACCGTCGGCGACCCGTAATGGTGTCCAGCCTTTGTTATTTACAATATCTATGGGAACGTTTGCGGCAACTAACAGTTCCATCGCGCCGGGCGAATCCCAGTAGGCCGCACCGTGGAGTGCAGTGTCTCCGTTGCCGTCAACAGTCGTCGCATCTCCGCCGGCCTCCAAGCACAGTTTTACCGCTTCGGCAGACCTCTCGGGCGTTCCAGGATTTTCGCCGGGGTTGTAGAGGCCGACTCCAGCAGCAGCCAGAAGTGGCGTTGTTCCGTCCTCATTCGGGAGTCGAGGGTCGGCCCCGTTCTCTAGGAGTAGACGCATCAAATCAAGATCGAGCCGATGCGCAGCTAAGAAGAGTGGTGTCGCATCAATAATGTTCAGGATGTTGCGACCAGTAATCGAACTAGGTGCCCCCTGTGTGGCCTGTGCGTTGATGTCGGCGCCATGTAGGAGAAGTTTCTTCGCAAGGCTCAGGCTGTCGACCCGACCTTCGGGCGCTGGGAAGACGGTGTTGAATCCTCGATTCGGTCGGCGCGTCCACACGATCTGATGCAGAGCCGTCCACCCTTGACCGGCAGCATTCGGGTTGGCCCCGTGGTCAAGCAGAAATGCAGCCATCTCATAATGGGCACTCATGACAGCAAGGACTAACGCGCTCGTACCATCCGCCAACGCGTCGTTCACATTTGCTCCACCCTCAAGGAGCGCTTGGGTAGCGTCAATTGACCCAGCCCGCGCCGCGAACGTAAGCGCAGTAAACCCCCTGTTGCCCAACTCATTGACACCACGACTTGTCTTGGAGCGCGCCGCGATGTCTGCTCCTCCGGCGATAAGAGTCTGTACGGCGGCGGCATTGTTTTCAGCAGCAGCCCACATCAGTGCCGTCTGTCCTTTCCACTCTTCTCTCGCATTCACATCGGCTCCCCGGTCAAGCAAGTGCTGGACGACGGTGGCGTTCCCCGTGCGCGCGGCTGTCATAAGGACGCTTTCTCCACCCTGTTGAGTGCTATTGGCGTCCGCACCGGCTTCCAGCAGCTTCTCAGCCATTGCCGCATTTCCATTCAGACACGCGAGCGCAAGCGGAGAGAGGCCGTACCGATTCGCGACGCGCACGTCGGCGCCGGCGCGGATCAAAAGGTCCGCCACTTCCAGATTGTCGCGGCTCACGGCCCGGAGGAGAACGGTCGTGCCGTCAACCTGCTGCGCATTCGCGTCGCCGCCCCGCTCTAGCGATGCGCGCACGGCCGCCGCGTTGCCGGCTGTCACGGCCTCAACAAGCGTGACATCCTCCTGCGCAGCCAAACCCACGCCAAAACCCACAAGTAGAGCCACTACCAACAAAGGTTTAAGACCCTTCCCTGACATGTCAACCGGTCGTTGGATTTTCATATTCGTTGCTCCCGCTAGTCGTCAGTTCCCTAAGCACCTGTGTGGCTGTCACAATTCGCGTAGCGATCAGCCGGCCACGAATGATGAGTCTGCATTTAGATCAACGGATCGCCAAAGTCGAGCCGGCCGGTACTGTCACCGAGCTGCTCCGGATGAACACCGACCTTATCGAGCATGCTCACCAGGAGATTCGACATCGGCGGGCTCCCAGTCACCACTATGTGACGACCGCCCCTAAACTCGGACCCGCCGCCCACAACGGTTAGTGGAACGTCGATGTGCGTGTGTAGTTGCGGGTCACTTAGGCCGCCCCCATACAGGAGAAGCGAATGGTCGAGCAAGGTGCCGTCGCCCTCCGGCGTGGACTGCAGCCGCTCTAGAAAATGAGTAAACAACTGCACGTGGTACGCGTTCAGTTTTGCAAGTCGAACCATGTCTTCGGTGCGATTGCCGTGGTGTGATGCCGTATGGTGGCCTTCGGGAATACCAAGTTCCGGGTATGGTCGGCCACCTAGTTCCCGGCCAAACATGAACGTGAAAACGCGTGTGGCGTCGGCTTGGTAAGCAAGCCACTGCAGGTCAAACATCAGTTTGACGTGATCTTCGTACCGCTCAGGGACGCCAACCGGCGGCTGCGCCAAGTCCGACGGTGGCTGTGTCTCCTCAAAATTCTTCTCAAGCGTCTGGATGCGTTTTTCGACTTCCCGGATCGCCTCAAAATATTCGGTTGACCGTGCTTGGTCACCCGCACCAAGTCTTTGCAGTAGCCGTGTCATCTCCTCGGCCACGTCATCGAGGATGCTTTGGTCCGTCTGTATCCCGCTCAACCGCTCTTCCGCCGTACTGCCATCGCCGAACAGACGCTCGAACACGATGCGTGGAATGTTTTCGAGCGGTGCAGGGGTTGTCGGAGTGCGCCATGAAATGGTGTTCTGGTAGAGCTGGCTATAACCGTTTTCACCAATCCCAACGAGGTGCTCTAGGTCGATTCCAAGTTCAAGCGACGGCAGGGCCGTCTCCTGGCCGAGTACTGCGGCGGCCATCTGGTCGGCCGTCGTGCCAGCTCGCACGTCGGCCCCTTCTGTCTTCTTGGGATGCACACCGTTTAGCCAGACTGAGCAGGCGCGGGTGTGATCGCCGGAGCCGTCTCCTAAGGATTCGGCTTGCGGCAGGTTCATACCGCTCACCACCGTCACCTGTTCCTTGAACGGGGCAAGCGGCTCCAGAATCGGCGAAAGCTCGAAGTTACGTCCTGCCGTCTCTGGCTTCCAATAGTTGGCGCCGAGATGGTTCATTGCTACCCCGTTGGGAATGTACAGAAACCCCAGTCGACGAACCGAGGGTGTCTGAGCCGAAACCGCCGGGACCATCGCTTCGAGGAGTGGTAACCCGACCGTAACGCCCATGCCGCGAAGAAACGTGCGCCGCGGTAGTGCCTTCTTGGTAATAAACGTCATGGTCCTGGTCTCCTTCTCATTTGAAACGGCATACTTTTCGCAACACCCAGAACAAGCGCGGACAGACGATATTCACTGTCGGCCGCTTCACGGGCAATCATTCGAACTGCGGGCGCGTCGTAATATTCGAGACCTCGACCCAAGGCGTAGGTGAGCAGTTTTTCCGTCATGGTGGCGATAAAGCGATCCGCTCGTTCCATCAAAGCCTGCTTCAATTCTGGGACATTGTTGAACTCTGTTCCGTCGGGAAATGCCCCAGAACTATCGATCGGGGCGTAGAGCGCAGAACGCGCATCGCCCGATGCCTCGACTTCTCGCCAACGCCCAGTTGCATCGAAGTTTTCGAGTCCCAGGCCCAGCGGATCCATCATTGAGTGACAACTTGCACAGGCCGGATTCGCACGATGCGCTGCGATGCGTTCCCGCATCGTTAGTGGCGCCGAACCATTACTTTGCTCCTCATCCAGCGCAGGGACGTCCGCAGGGGGTTCTGGTGGAGGGGTGCCGAGGATATTCTCGAGAATCCATTTTCCACGAACCACGGGAGAGGTTCGGTTTGCCAACGAAGTAACCGTAAGAATACTCGCCTGCCCCAACAACCCGCCACGCACGCTGTCCGCGGGGAGCGTGACGCGTCTGAAGTTGTCTCCATACACGTTCGGGATGCCATAGTGCTTCGCGAGGCTCTCGTTCAAGAACGTGTAGTTTGCGCTTAAAGCGTCAAGAACGCTCCGATCCTCCCGTATGATGCTTTCGAAGAACAGCTCCGTCTCTCGTTTCATGGCTTTCCGCAAGCCATCGTTGAAATCAGGATGGGTGTATAGGTCCGGCGTCAAGGCGGAGACGTTACGCAAATACAGCCACTGGCCAATGAAATTATCGACCAGTGCCTGCGAGCGGTCGTCGGCTAGCATCCGCCGAACTTGTGTCTCGAGCACGGCCGGGTCCTTAAGTCTGCCCTGTGTCGCAAGGTCGAGTAGCTCGTCGTCAGGGATGCTGCTCCACAAGAAGAACGACAAACGCGATGCGAGCGAAAGGTCGCTGACTGGGTAGTAGGTGTTTGACCCGACCAGGGGTGCATCAGCCTCCGTGCGGAAGAGAAACTCCGGACTCACAAGCAGACGTCGAATCGCGAGTTCAATACCCGCCTCGAACCCGCCTTCTGACCGACCCTGGTCGAAAAATCTGAGTGGTCCCTCTACGTCCGTCGCAGTCACTGGTCTCCGATAGGCACGTCGAGTCAATGTCGAGATGATCGTCCGTGCACATGCCAGTTCCTCGGAAGAATTCGCCGGGTGGCATGTAAAGATGTGTCGACGACTCGGGGTGTCACCTGGTCCTTCAACCTCAAAGGGGCCACTGATGTCGACCCGACTGAGATACGCGCCCTTGCGTGACCCCGGATTTGAGCCTCCCCCGCTAGGGTAGGGATGTAAGTACGGTTGGATTAGACTCTCGAGCAACGCGGGCACCCGGTTAACAAACGCCACCGATACGTCTTGCGGCCCAGCCTTAGCAGTAAAGCGAACTTCCCAATCCGCGTCTATACCGCTTCGATCCTCTCGTTGATATCGGCGAGACCTTGGTGGGCGCGGTGGCGCGTCACGCGGCTGGCGTGGGTCGCGTACTTGAGCCGCAAGAGCTCCCCGCTCCGTCGCAGGCAGAGTAAACACCTCCAGCCGCTCGCCATCCAACGCGATCTCAAGCTGCTGTCCAATATCGTAAAGGGGGACATCAATTCCACCGGCCCCGACGGCTTCACGCGCGAGACGTACGCGGATGGCGTACTCCCCGTCGACAGGAAAGTTATAACGGATCAACGTGCCACCTCGCGTGCCTAACGGCAGACCGTCGACCTGGTCGTCTTGGGGCAAGTCGGCTGCTACACGGAAGACATCAAAGTTCGGTGCGGACGGAGGTGTACCGACGGCGGCACGACTGATGTTCTTTGCCGCGGTGAGATAGCGCTCCATCAATGTAGGCGGAACCTGGAGGACGCCCGCGATGTTGTCGAAGCCATAGCTGGAACCGTCAACCGGAAGCAACGATGCAACATCGATATCAAGGCCGAGAAGGTCGCGAACGGCGTTTCGGTACTCAGCCCGGTTGAGACGGTGAAACGTTTCCGTTCGGCCCGGATTAGGATGGTCGGCAGCTGCACGGTCAAGCTCTGTCTCAAGCCACGTCACAAAACCGTCGGTCGTCGTTCGGTCAGGGCGATTCGCTCCAGGCGGAGGCATAAGACCGCCGTGAAGCTTCCGTACCACCTTCTCCCACGTCTCCGCATCGGCGCCGACGTTCGCAACGTCCACGGCGTCAAGGGTGAGGTCGCCCGATCGCGTTCGCTGGTTATGGCAAGTCACGCAGTACTGCGTGACAAAAGCTTGCTGGGCAGGAACCGTTGTTGGCGTTCCTGATGATTGCAGCGGTTCCTGTCCTGCCGCATGGACACCGGCAACTCCCGTGCTGACAGCCAAACACCCAACAATCGAGGCAATTCCGAGTCGCATAATGCCCAATGTACCCGATTGTATTGAGGTGTCAAGTATGCTGTGGCACATCGGCGGGGGTGGTGCCGAACCGACCAATAACGTTCATCTCAACCGCGCATGTAAAAATGACGACCAATCCACGCTACGCGGCCCAAGAAGGGCCTCCGTTCATGACGGTCGCATGAGACCCAGTCATCCAACTAAACGACGTGTAGTAGCGAATAGACGAGGCGAAAAAGATGAAACGTCGCGATTTTCTGAAACTGCCCGGGGCTCTCGGGGTATCGTCGCTGTCTGTCCAGCAGGCCGATGCACAGGCGAAAGACGGCGTCATCGATGTCTTGATAGTTGGAGCCGGTGTCTTCGGTATCTGGACAGCCTTGCATCTACATCGTGCTGGCAAGCGCGTGGCCGTAATCGACGCGGTCAGTCCAGCGCATAGCGGAGCATCTTCCGGCGGAGAGAGCCGAGTGACCAGGTGCGGATACGGATCAGAGGACCTCTACACCGAGTGGGCCCATCGCTCGATGTCCGAATGGCGCACCTTGTCGCAGAGGTCGGCATTGCCTCTCTTTCACGAGATGGGCGTACTGTGGATCCACAAAGACGGGGATGCACTGATCAACGCCACCGCAACCGCATTCCGGAAACATGACATACCGTTCAGACGATGGCCAGCGCGTGAACTCCGGTCTCGATTCCCAGTGCTGTCGCTCACTGACGATGAGTCCGGCTTCTTCGAAGCGGAAGGCGGTGGCCTCATGGCTCGTCGCGCGGTGCAGCAAATAGCGGTCGAATTAGAGGCATCGGGCGTTCGGTTCCTGCACGGTCAGGTCGGTCCGATTCACACTTCCGCGGGTATTTCCGGTGCACTTCCTTCCGTGAACACAGTCGAAGGAGACCATATTGAGGCTGAACAGTTCGTGATTTCCTGCGGCCCGTGGCTCGACCGAATCTGCCCAGACGCCATGAGTGGTCGACTCTTCGTCACTCGCCAGGATGTTATCTACTTCTCGGTCGACAGAGAGCAAACAGGTGCTCTCCCAGTCTGGATGGACCTCCCGTTCTATGGGCTACCGAGTCTTGAGGGACGTGGCCTGAAAGTGGCGAATGATACGCACGGCAATGACGTCAACATCGACGAGTTTGAGAGACGAGTCAGCCCGGAGGTCGAAAGCCAAGCCCGGGAGTTCCTGGCACGCCGTTTTCCATCTATCACTGAAGCCCCGCTCAGCGAAACCCGCGTCTGTCAGTATGAGAACAGCGCGAACGGCGACTTCGTGATCGACGAGCACCCGGGACTTCGGAACGTCTGGCTCGCCGGGTGCGGGTCTGGTCATGGCTTTAAGCACGGACCCGCCGTCGGGGCCCATATCAGCGGCCTTGTCCTGGGCAGAGAGAATCCGATCGCGCGTTTTAACCTCGCATCGAAAGAGATTCGACAAAACCTCACGATTCGATGATTTCCCGTGGCAGGATTTCACCTGACACGATCCTGAAACGAACGTTAGTTCACTGACTTCGGTCGCAGTAAGAGGTAAAACGACTGGTAGCCGTTCGGTCCAACCCGTATGATGATGGGTTGAGACTGGGAGCCGGGCTTGGCAGTCTCGTCGCAAGAACGCAGCATGGCAAAATCAAAGAAGTGGAAGGCATACGCGAAGAACGCGGTAAAGATGGATCGACTTATCTCCAAACTACAAACAGACAGCCATGATTTTGGCGCCAACCGAGCCGCGATGACCAAGCTTGTCACCGAACTCGACCGCAACCTGGCGTCTGCACGATCCGGAGGAGAGCCTTCGGCACACGCTCGTCACAAACAGCAAGGCAAGTTATCGGTTCGCGAACGCATCGCGCTCCTGTTGGACGATAAGTCACCATTTCTCGAAATCGCTCCACTCGCCGCCTTCGACATGTACGACAACGCCGCCCCAAGTGCAGGTTTGGTCACTGGTATTGGTCAGGTCTCGAATAGAGAAGTGATGGTCGTTGCCAACGACGCGACTGTTAAAGGTGGCGCCTACTTTCCCATTACCGTCAAGAAGCATCTTAGGGCGCAGCAAATCGCACTCGAAAACCTCCTACCATGCGTCTACCTTGTCGACTCGGGAGGAGCCTTTCTTCCTTTGCAAGCTGATGTCTTTCCAGATCGTGAGCATTTTGGTCGAATCTTTTTCAACCAAGCTCAAATGTCGGCGCGTGGAATTCCCCAAATCGCTGTGGTGATGGGGTCCTGCACCGCTGGTGGAGCTTATGTCCCTGCCATGTCGGACGAAACAATTATCGTCAAAGGCACTGGCACGATTTTTTTAGCTGGCCCTCCACTCGTTAAAGCTGCCACCGGCGAAGATGTTACAGCGGAGCAACTCGGAGGTGCCGACGTGCATACGCAACTGTCCGGTGTCGCGGACTATCTGGCAAACGACGACGCCGATGCACTTAAAATAGCGCGGACCATAATTTCGACGCTGCACCACTCAGGCTCATACATTCCAGGAACGATTGCACCAGAGGCTCCTACGTATGATCCCGAAGAACTCTTAGGAATAGTGCCGACCAACCATCGACGGCAGTATGACGTCAGGGAAATTGTCGCACGGCTTGTTGATGGCTCTCGGTTTGACGAATTCAAAGCCCGATATGGCCGGACACTCGTCACAGGCTTTGCCAGAATACATGGAATGTTGGTCGGCATACTGGCCAATAACGGCGTGCTATTTTCCGAATCGGCTCTCAAAGCCACCCACTTCATTCAACTCTGCAATCAACGGTATGTCCCTCTTCTATTTCTACAAAATGTCACGGGTTTTATGGTTGGAAAGAAATATGAAGAAGCCGGAATAGCGAAAGACGGCGCAAAAATGGTCCACGCTGTGGCAAACACCGTGGTCCCGAAACTGACACTCATCATTGGAGGTTCCTTTGGAGCTGGCAACTATGGCATGTGCGGACGGGCCTATGACCCACGCTTCCTCTGGACATGGCCAAATTCTCGCATCGCGGTCATGGGTGGCGAACAAGCGGCCAGCGTGCTCGCAGCAGTGAAGCAACTTCAATCTGAGCGTAACGGTGCGCCACTTTCTACGGAAGAGGTTGAATCAATGCATCATCCGATCGTTCAAGCGTATGAACGCGAAAGCTCTCCGTACTACGCCACCGCTCGCCTCTGGGACGACGGTATTTTGGCTCCGACAAGCACTCGAGAAACACTAGCGCGCGGTCTCAGAATCGCACAGCGTGCTGCTGTCCCGGACCAGTTCAATCCGACGCCTCGACCTCGGCCGAAATTTGGTGTCTTCCGAATGTAATCGCCAGGCTTGATACCCGGACGAGCGACGGTTACACGCCAACAGACACGTTCGCCCGCGACGCGTCCCATCGACAGTGCCTTCTCCTTTTCGGTCGCTTCTCGCTCTCGCTGTCCTGCCCGTTCGACACGGCCTCGCGAAGGTCTAGAACGGATAGCCTGGAAACCTTTGCATCCCGCGCTCCCATTCCGGCAAAACAGCGAAATTTTCACGATTTGGCATCTTAATCGACGGAAGATTCTGCGCGTCAAGCACGTCCTCCTCCGAAATAACATCATTTAAGTAGAGCAAATAGGCCGTCAGCGCGTAAACCTGATCGGCGGTGAGAGTTCCCTCTCGATTGAGTGGCATGCCTCGATTGATGTAATCCCATACCCCCGTCGCGTAAGGCGCCCGGATCGGCAATATTCGGCCCAAGTCCCATGGGTCGACGTTGGGTTCCGCATTGGGCTTTACCAATCGAGGAGCCCCGGCCCCTTGCCCTTCGACCCCGTGACAACTCGCGCATTGCCGCCGATAAACGAGCTCACCTTCGTTGGAGGTTCCACGCCCGGGCGGGAGTTCCTCTCCCGTAGGACTGATGGAGATATCCCAGACACGGATTTCGTCTGCGCTCGGAGTCCTTCCCACACCATACGTGGGCGACTGCGCCAGCGCAGTGCCCCCTAGAAGCATCAGAAACACGAGAAGCCTAAGTGATCGCATTGTGTACGCTCCCATCACTCGCGACTCTCCACGGCTGGATGGAATTATCCATGCCCCGCACACGGAACGATTCATCATCCGCGCGCTCGCCGAAGAACTCAGCGATCTGCGATCGGGTCGGCTGGACCTGACCCGTTTCGTCCGTGCAGCGGGACAGGAGCTCGGTCTCTTGTCCGTCCCACGTCCACTGGAAGCTAAACCGCGTATGCGCCATGCGATGCGCCGTCCCCCGAATCTCGGCATCCGCCCAGCGTCGCCCGCCGTCGGTGGAGACCTCGACCCTCCGAATGGCACCGCCACCAGACCACGCTAAACCACTGACCTCGTAGAATCCGCGGTCGGGCAACTGCTGTCCACCGGATGGGAAGGTAATAACGGATTTCGGTCCGATCAACATTCCCAAAGCTGCGCCAACCTGGTCATCACGCCGATTCAAATGTCCGTAATCGTTATAGGTCATGTAGTAACGGTCCACCACCTTAATTCGCCTGAGATATTTCGAGTTAAAGATGCCTTCGAATCCAGGAACGAGTAGCCGCAGTGGGAATCCGTTCTGCGGACGCACCGCCTCGCCGTTCATGCCATAAGCCACCAGACAGTCGTCCATCGCTTTCGCCATCGGAATACTCGAGGCTCCTTTCACTTCCTCCGACCCTTCAGCCACGATCCAAGATGCCCCACCTTTTACCCCGGCCTCCTTGAGCAATAGAGATAGAGGTACTCCGGTCCATTCGGCACAGCTGGTCATTCCGTGCGTTTCCTGGACTGTCTTATAGCGGGACCTCGACCGGTTCCCCGCACACTCTATGAAATGAGGTCGGGTTTCAGACGGGAGACGTTTCAAATCCGCCATCGTAAAGACCAGCGGACGGTCCACCATACCGTGGATCATGAGACGATGTTCCTGGGGATCGATATCCGGAATGAAGGCGCCACGGGTAGTCCCCACAAAATGAAGCGAGGAGGGTGTAATTGTCCCCACCGAATCCTGAAGCGGCGCGGCGATGTGGAAATATTTTCCATACGCATCAGGCGACGGCCTTCCACCAGGCGCGTGCGGTATGCGTACCGATGTCACGAAACGGGACCGTTCGCCATAGAGCACGAGTTCTTCATTGCCCTTGATGAACCCATCAGCTGCTGGTGTCTGACCGAGCGCCGGCTCGACAGCTCCCAAGGTCAAACCACCGGCCAACGCGGCACCGCCTTTCAAGAACTTTCGTCGATCAGCTTGTCTCGCACCCATTGGTCTCTCCTTCGCAAATGACATTACCAGTAGAGCTTCCTCGTAGCCCCACGTATAAGACTATCTCACGGTTCGATTACCGCTCACTACATTGTCCATAACCTGCCATGCGAACAACGCCAGAGCCTCGGTCTGTGCCCAATTCAAACTAATCTGTTATTGTCACGACTTCACAACAGCAGACCGAGGCGCACCCGATCCGATTCTCGCAACACCCAGTAACCCGATTTCTTTCGGCGAAGTCTTGGACGCGGGCAGGAACAGGGTGTTGGCCCTCGGCAGACCACATCACTTGAAAGGGGACACTATGATGAAATTTGGCTTCACGATCGCAATGTTCTTCGCGTTACTCCTCGGGACATCGACTGTTTCTGCGCAAACAGTGGTGCTCGCCGAGCGGACGATGGCCTGTACGCTAAACCCGGGGTATACCGTGGCAGACGTGGTTGAAACCGCGAGAAATTTTCCGTGGTCTGAGGACACCTCTCCCGCAGTTGTCGTGATGCGAAATAAGGTCGCGGCATCTGGAGTGAATGGAAACTTCGGCCCGCAATTCGATTTTCTTGTCTCCAGTTACTATCTGAGCTATGCCGACATGGTTGAAAAGCGCGGCAATTTCTTGCGAAGCCAAGCTGGCCGAAACGGACTGCGGGGTATCGCGCCCTTTGCGACATGCAATGACAACATCGCGATATCTAGCGTGCGATTTGCGACACCACAGTCCGGGGCTCCCATCCCACCATTAACAGCGTCGGCATCGACGTTCTGCGAGCTCAATGGCGCAACTATTGACGAGGCGGTCGCAATGCATGCCGCATTCGCGGAACGGGTCGGGGCGTCTATCGCCCTCGTCAGTAGTCGGAGCTTCGGTGGACCGAGAAGGCCGATTAATTCAACTGTGGGGTATACGGCTGTGTTTCCGAGCTTTGATGATTTTGGTGCTGCTTGGGATCAACTGCAACAGAATCCTGCAGCCGCAGATCCTGACAACCCAATTAGTTGCACGAGTCCCTCCCTGTGGGCGCAGTATTTAATCCATCAAAGGACAGCGAATTAGATTGATATTTCGATCGCAACAACGATGCCCGCAGTCATGCGCTGCGGGCATTTTTTCTAGAAGATGCTTCTATGACCACGTATTCCCCTACGCTTTCAGACCGGAATGAGAACGAGAGACTTACAGCACATCGGCATGGAGTCAAAATATGAAACAGACGCCATTCGGCTCAGGCGTGAATCGTAAAAGACTCACCTTGCCCCTGTTCCCGTGGCGGTTCAGGAACAATTCGAGTCCCACCACCTCGACCATCTTTCCGAAAGCAACATTAGCAAAACAAGAGACAGGCAAATCGAGGATTGTTCGGTTGGCACAATCATGACACGAATTCTGACTCTCCGAATCGAACGGCCGGTCGCGGGCGGCGCCATGCTTGCTCATCACGCTGGCCGCGTCGTTCTCGTAGATGGCGCAATTCCTGGTGAACGGGTACATGCGCGAGTCGATCGAGAGCGTCGGGATGTGGTCTTTGCCACCGTGATTGGAGTTGTCGAACCTGACCCTGATCGACGTCCTCTAGAAAGTGATCCAACGTGTGGCGGTCAAGCGTACCTGCATATTACGTACGATCGGCAGCGACAGTTAAAGTCCCAGGTGATCGGCGATGCCCTACGAAGGATGACGCAGTTTGATAAAACAGTTCCAGTGCCCGTTGCGCCGTCACCCGAGCGCGGGCACCGAATGCGGTCTCGACTCCACGCCGGGTCATCAGGACTCGGGTTTCTTCGAGGTGGTACGCACAAGCTCTGCAATTCGGCACGTACGGGGCAGTTACTTCCAGAAACGAATCGCGTTGTCTCGAAGGTGGGACGACGTCTCAGTCGGTCTAAGCATGGATCCGTGTTGCATGTGGACCTTGCCGAAAGCATGAACGCGGACATGCGAGTCATGAACTTTCATTTGAGTAAATCTTGTACGCCGGAATTAATTTCAGCATGGACAGCGGATTGCGGGCTTACTGGAGTGACATGCTCGAGCCCAAGGAGCGAGAAAATAACAGTCATTTCAGGTCGACCGACGATCGTCGATCCCATTGGTGCAATTGTTCAAGGAGATTTGTCACGTCAAGGATCGATTGAAAGGCATGCTCGCTCGTTTTTCCAAGGCAATCGCTACCTGCTGTCCTCGTTGGTTGAGGCAGTCTGTCGACGTGTTGATACCGGGCCGGTGCTCGATCTTTATGCGGGGGTCGGTTTATTTTCCGTGGCACTCGCCAGTTTAGGTATTGAACCCATTACTGCGGTAGAGCGAGACGTTTCAGCCCGAAAGGACCTCGTCGCGAACGCAACAGACACATGTGTCGACGTTATTGGAACGTCGGTAGAACGGTTCCTGGCAGGGAGTTCTCAGTCCATTCCCGGCACCGTGATCGTCGATCCTCCCAGGACGGGGTTGGGTAGACCGGTTGTCGAATTGCTTATAGAGAGACAAGTCTCCTCCCTCGTCTATGTGGCCTGCGACGTGGCGACGTTTGCGCGCGATCTTCGAAGGTTTGGTGACGCTGGCTATACAGTCGAGGATATTGAAGCCTTTGACATGTTTCCCAACTCAGCGCACATCGAGTTGCTGGCGAGCCTCAAACGGTGACCATGCCGAACTGTGCACATAGCACGGTCAGTGCGGTCTCTGGACTCGATTTCGACGACAGCTCTTGTTCCAACCAAGAATAAGAGCTACGTACCAGTTCCTCGTTGTATCGTAGGTCCAACCTACGATACGCTACCGCCCACACTCATTGACAATGTGCGCCCACGAGGGGCGACAGTTCATGATTAGGAGCCACTCCATGAATGCGTCATTTCATGCGTTACGATTTTTTCAGTCGATTGCAATATTGTCACTCGTCATCGAACCAATGGCGGCACAGGCACAGCAGCCGGACGACTTCGTACCCGTGACGGACGCCGTGCTCCAGGCGCCCGCCCCAGACGACTGGCCCAACTGGCGACGCACACTCGATGGCTGGGGCTACAGTCCCCTCACCCAAATTACCACCGACAACGTCCATGGCTTACAACTGGTATGGGCCTGGCAACTTGACACCGGCGTCAGTCGACCGACACCCCTCGTCTACGATGGCTTGATGTTTCTCCCAAGCCCGGGCAACAGCGTCCACGCCCTGGACGCCACCACTGGCGAACCCGTCTGGCAATTCACCCGAGAAGCCGAAGATCGCAGCGATCCGGATGATGCGTTGAATCCGGCGGGGCGTCCGGCGCGGGGAAGCCGGTCGATCGCCATGTACGGCACCAACATCTATCTCAATACCTCCGATGCCCATATCGTCGCCATCGACGCTCGCACCGGGGAGCTCGCCTGGGACCACGAAGTGGCCGACTACACCCTCGGATACACCTACACCAGCGGCCCCATCGTCGCCAATGGCAGCATTGTGGCCGGCATGACCGGCTGCCAGAACTATAAGAATGACGTCTGCTTCATCTCCGCCCATGACCCCGACACCGGTGACGAAGTCTGGCGGACGTCGACCATCGCCCAGCCGGGCGAACCGGGTGGCGACACCTGGGGCGACCTCCCCTTGATGTTTCGCGCGGGCGGCGATTCCTGGATCCCTGGCAGTTTTGACCAGCAGACCAATCTCACCTACT
>Ga0310123_10001586_pt1 | contig 18699 bp, 9 predicted proteins | sample CB6_AW_1057_MG_FD_203505 | JGI IMG/M metagenome (GOLD analysis project Ga0310123, IMG submission 203505) | Marine microbial communities from Western Arctic Ocean, Canada - CB6_AW_1057 | ecosystem: Environmental > Aquatic > Marine > Oceanic | place: Canada: Western Arctic Ocean | collected... | reverse complement strand
GCCCGGAGAGACCGCTTTCGATATTGAACGTGTCGACTCCGGTACCGCCGGTCAGGTTCGGCATGTCCACGAACGGGACCCCGTTGAGGGTGCCGGCGTTCAGGGCGTTGATGATCCAGGTATTGGCGGTGTTCGGGCCGGTCAGCGTGCTGTCGACCCCGTCTTTGCCCAAGAGCAAGTCGATGTTGTCGAAGTTACCAATTGGATCCGGACCCGGACCAGCGGAAGTCAATCCCTTCAGCCCGTGATCGGTTCCGACATCGCTGATCGTGATATCCACCGCGGTGGTGTAGGAGCTGAGGTCGAGTTCGTCGGGACCCTCGGTGGTCCCACCGCCGTCGACATCGCCGGAGATCCTAATGCCGTCAGCGAACTTGAACTGGTCGGAACCGGCACCACCGGTGAGGTTCTCGACGCTGAAGAAACCACTGGTCTTGGTGGCGAGTGTTCCCTCGTCATCAGAGGCGGGAACGTCGAAGACGTTTCCGTCGTCATCGCCGATGAGCGTATCGGAATCGCCGTCGCCGTTGACCGAACCGGGAATTGATCCGTTGTTCGTGAAGATAAAGGTGTCATCGCCGTCCCCACCGAAGAGCGTGGCAGCGACCGCGATACCCTCGATCGTGAACGTGTCGTCGCCATCGTTGCCGTTGACGTCCGTATCGATGTTGGCACCGTCCTGGAGGACGATCGCGTCGTCACCATTGTTTCCGTCGACCGATCCGACCACCGTGCCGCTGATCGTGATCGTGTCGTTCTGCTCGTCACCGGTGACGCCACCGCTGGCCAACCCCAGGATCGTGATCACGTCGTCCATCGCCCCACCGCTGATGGCCAAACCGACCGAGCCGGTCGATTCGACGGTGATCGTGTCAGCTCCGTTCGAAGCATCGATCAGGCCAGTGAGATCGTCCTGGATCTCGAACGTGTCGTCACCACCCCCTCCGTAGAGGTCCTCGATGCCGTAGAACCGCATGGTCTTGACCGCAAACAGACTTTCATGAAGAACGCCTTCATTCGGTGCATCGACGACGAACCTGTTGCCGATGTCATCGGCCGAGAGCTGATCCGAATTTCTGCCCGAGGGGTTCTGTCCCTCGCCTCTGATCGTTCCGAAGAGCCGGCCGCTATTCTCGAACGTGAAGTCATCATCGCCGTCTCCACCCTGCAGCGATTCGATGCCCGACCATCCGTCGGTGGTCTTGGTCGGCAACAATCCCGAGTTCTCGCCTGTGATCGTGAAGGCGTTGTTGTTGTCATCGCCGATCAGCGTGTCGCTGTCACCACCCCCGCGTACCTCCCCGCCGATTGATCCGTCGTCAGTGAAATCAACGGTATCGGCTCCGGCACCACCGTCGATGTCCCCGTTGAGCAGGTTGTCGACCGTGAACGTGTCCTCACCGCTGCCGCCTTGCAGGTTCTCGATATTGACAAACCCGTCGAAGGCCTTCGGCGTCTCGGCCAGGTCGTCAAGCTTCAAGGTTCCTGAGTCGATGCCGTCGACCGTGAAGATGTTCCCCTGATCGTCGCCGATCAGCGTGTCGATACCGCCGATTCCGTCGACCGTTCCGCCAAGCGAGCCGGTGTTCTGGAATGTGAACACATCGATTCTCTTGGCACCGACGACGTTCTGGATTTGCGTGAAGGTCCCCCCGACCGTGTTTGTCGAGCTTCCATGCAATGTCCCCGCATCGGTCCCGGTAATCGTCCAGTCGTTGCTGCGCTCGAAACCCCCTCGTGGTGGTAACGGATAAGTGAACACCACGGCAGGAGTCAGGCCGTTAGTTTCGACCGTGATATCGCTGGTGATGTCGATGCAGCCAAGGTCGTTGATGAATTCGAAAAGCAAGGGGCTGGTTTCGATAAGGTTCATCGGCCCGCCGGTAACCCTGATGTTGCCGGCGCCGATGTTCGGCAAGTTTTCCAAGTGCTGCTCAATCGCCGCGTTATCTTCATTCGGCCCGATCGTCACCGTAATTCGATTGATTCCACCGAGGTCGAATTGGAGCGTGTAGTCCCCGCCGGTCGGGATGTCGTCCCCATCGATCTGCTGAACTTCATTGATTCCGCAATCGCCCACCAGCGTGTTTTCCCCGGCACCACCGTCGATGTTGCCCTTGATCCGGACCGTCCGATTCAGCGGTCTTGGTGCGGGAGTCGTCGCGTTGAGGACAATGGCCGAATCAAACGTGAACGTGTCCGTTCCGTCTCCTCCGGTCAGGTTCTCGAACGCTTCGAACCAAAGCGTCTTCAAATTACTCACGTAGTTCCCCGCATCGGGGAATTCCACGGGAGTCACCAGTGTCGTGTCGGTCTCATCGTTATTCCGGTCGACCGTCCAGATGCCCGTTGCGTTCGTCCCGGTCAACGTGTCGGTGCCGGCACCACCGGCGATTGAATCGATGTCCATGAATGACCAGGAAGTCAGGCCACCGGTCGTGATCGGGTTGGGAGACCCGGCCGTGGTGCCCTGGAATCCGTCACTTTCACCCACATCGGTCAGCGTCACACTGATGTCTGTCAGGTAGTTCTGGAGGTCGAGTACGTCTTTTCCATCGTTCCCGTCAATCGACCCCTCGACGCGACCAGCGTTCACGTATTCGAACAGGTCGACGTCCGAGCCTCCCCGAAGATGCTCGATCCCCTTGTAGTCGAGCCAATTGCCATCCGTGGCCAATGATTGTGCCGTCGGCATGTAGGTGCTGGGTTCCGTGAGTGTCTCGATCGTCCAGGTCGCCGGGACGTGCACATCGGGCGTCACATGGTCGGCATCGATGCTCCCGGTCAGCGCGTCGTTGACATTCATGCCGCCGGTGATCACGTCGATGTTCTTGAACAACGCGAGCGGTCGGGGGTTTACCCCGATGATCGGCATATTGCCGTTGAAGCCGGTCGTCGCCCTCAAATCGGGATCGAGGCCGGGATCGGGAAAGTCCATACTGTGGGTGAGTTCGAACTCCAACACTGTCGAGTAGACCGTGAAGTCGAGTTCGTTGTCGGTACCGCTTTCGCTGTCGCCGCCATCGACCTCGCCGCCGAGTTCGGCTCCGTCGACAAACGTGAACTTGTCCGCCTTGTTCCCGCCGATCAGGCTCTCGATCTCGGTGAAGTCAAAACTCCCGTTGACGTCGCCGGCGTTGTCGGCGGTGATGTTCCAGTTGTTATCAAAGTTGACCAAACCTCTGAGTGTGTCAATGCTGTCGTTGCCGGTGATGGGGTCGACGCCGTTGCCCCCCGTGATAGTCGCCTCGGCACTGCCACCGGTCCAGTCCTTCAGGTCGAACAGGTTGTTGAAGTCATTGCCCGTGAGGTCCCCGCCCTGGCCGGTGAGATCGACCAACTCGATCTCTCCCCGGCCACCCGACATCGCCAGGCTGTCGCTCGCCAGCGTGAGGTCAACCGCGCCGGCGCCTGCCGGGAGCGTCGCCTTGATCAAATCGGTCCCGGGACCGCCGTCAAACTTGATGCCGTCGACCCCGGCGGTAAAGAAATCGTATCGCTCCGCATTGATATCCAACACGTCCTGACCAACACCGGTATAGATCTCCAGCGCGCTCAGACTCCCCCAATTCGAATTGTGAAAAGGCTCGCCGATGATCGTGATGAGGTCGTTCTCGCCTGTGAGGCCGTCGTTGATTCCGGTGTGAATCTCGATCTTTGTTGCTTCGTTGATTTGGACCGCATTGTGACCAAGCACTAACTCTACGCCGTCGTGCAGGACCCGAAGCGTCGGCGTTCCGCCGCCGGCCACACCGATCAGCATGCCCTCACCAGGGCAGGAGAAGTTGGTTGTCACTGCGATCTCATCCGCGCCGTCGCCACCGACCGTCTCGATCCTCAGCGTCCCCGTAAGCGCACACGCATCCAGGGTAGTCAACAGGGTGCGGTCTTCGAGCGTTTCGACCTGTGCCAACGTCGGCTGCCTGCGTTGTTGGGAGACCAATCGACGGGTGGTCTTCCGACGCCGAGCGTGGCTACAGAGCGTGTCGAGCCAATGAGTGAATCGCATTGCTTGGCCGTTCAGTTCAGGGGGTGATGAAATTTCACGAAACGAGAGCGCGCGCGGGTCAGTTGCCGTGGTCCATCGCTGCGGCGACAGGCCCAACCCAACCACACGACTTATATCGACGTGTTTTGATCAGAAAATGCCAAAATATCAGTATTGTTAATCTGAGTAGTCAGTGTCAAGTACGAAGAATAAGAAGGATGCAGGGAGTTTGACCTCGCGGCGGACCGCCCTGACGATGGCACCGCAGCCACCGTTGATTGGTGGAAACCGGCGGCGGATTGTTCCACTTCCCGATAGAGGGTCGGGTCTCAACGGCAGGGCGACATCCTGCAAAACGGAGCGAACGGAAGTTTTCAAGCCCAACGGTATCCACAGGGACAACCGTGGCCCAAAAGTTCCAAGGCACTATGCCGTCGGCGGCGGAAACCGTCAAGGTGCATCTTTCGAATGACCCCAAGGGCATCTTCCAGTCGGCCTGGGGCGTCAAGTGTCATGTTTTGGCCGTGGTGAAGCCAGGCGGTGCCCGGGCCCGACCGACGTGGCAAAACGTCTCCGCGGCGACAGGTTACTCGATCAGGTCGTGGCAGCAATTACCGGGGTCGCACGGGGGCCGGATCGCTTTCCCAGGAGCTGGAACCCTTTCCCACTTCGCATCCTGGAATCGTCGAAGACCTCTATGAAAATCCAGGCCCGCGTCGTGTTCGAATTGACCCGTGTTGAATCCATGCGATAGGCTGGGCTTTTCTGCACCGCCCTACTGTCATCAGTCCCACCGCTCATGCTCCGCATCCTGGGCCCCGGCCGATCGCTCGCTTCACCCGGTCACGGTAGCGTGAACCGTCGGGAAATGATGCGGATCGGCGGGCTGGGCCTGGCCGGTTCTCTGCTCGATTCGCCAGCCACCTCGGCCGCCGGGTCCGAAAAACCCGCCTCGACCTTCGGTCGCGCCAAAAACTGCATCCTCTTATACATCTACGGAGCCTGGAGCCAGCTTGACACGCTCGATCCCAAGCCGGAGGCTCCCGAGGAGATCCGGGGCGAATTCGGGACAATCGGTACGAAACTGCCGGGCGTGCGGATCAACGACCTGCTTCCGATGACGGCCGGGGTACTGGATCGCTGCACGGTCATCCGCTCGATGTCGCACCCCTGGCCATTGCACAACGCGGCCTACACGCTGACCGGAAACCTCGAGACGACCAATCTCGAGGGCCGACAGCGGCATCCGGATCACTGGCCGTTCTTCGGCGGTGTGCTGGACTATTTGGACGAGCGAACCAACCGCGATCGCCGATCGTTCCGGCCTCCGGTCAGCGTCGGTTTGCCCTGGGTCCAGAGCACCCGTTCGGGCCCGAACAAGCGAGCCGGCACTTTCGGCGGCTTCCTTGGCGCTTCCTACGACCCGGTCTGGGGTGAATTCCGTGGCGAGATGCCCCAGGGGGATCCCTACCTGGAGATCACACCCGAGGGCCGTTTCTCGTTCAGCGAGCGTCACGTCCCGGGCCTGACACTCGATATCCTCAACCGCCGCCGCTCGTTGCTGGGGCAACTCGAAGACCAGGCCCGCTGGATCGATGGTGCCTCGTCGGTCCGGAGTTACCAGCGGACACGAGACCGGGCCTTTTCGGTCGCCGCCTCCGACAAGCTGAAGCGTGGTCTGGACATCCAGGCCGAACCCGCCCGGGTCCGCCAGCGCTACGGCATGAATCTGTTCGGCCAATCCTGCCTGTCGGCCCGGCGGCTGATCGAAAACGACGTGAAGCTGGTCACGGTGATCTGGGACGAGTGGGAACGGTCCGACGAGAGCTGGGACACTCACCACGACCATCATCCGCGGATGCGAAAGCTGCTGCTGCCCGGTTTCGACCGAGCCTACTCGGCCCTGATCCGCGACCTCGAGCAGCGGGGCATGCTGGATGAGACCCTGGTGCTGTGTCTCAGCGAGCACGGCCGCACCCCGAAGTTCTACGACACCAACAAGGGTCCGGGCCGCGGACACTGGTCGGAGGTCTACAGCCAATTGTTCGCCGGTGCGGGGATCCGGCCGGGGACCCTGATCGGTGCCTCCGACGAGATCGCCGCCTTCCCGACCCAGCGGCCGATTTCGCCCAAGGACATCCTGGCCACGGCCTACCACCTGCTGGGAATCGACCACGAGCAGCAGCTTGCCGACCGACAGGGACGGCCCTGGCCGCTGGTGCATGGCGGCCACGTGGTGCCGGAGTTGATCGGCTAGGACCGGCCGGAGCGGGCCATCCAACAGGCCAAAGACCCGCGGGATCCATATTGCGGCTGAGGAGGTTCGCTGCGCCGAGATCATCGAGAACTTCTTGGATGGACTCACCGCTGCCGCGAAACAAGTTCGCCGACTGGTTGTCGACGGTTGGTCCAATTGCCCGGCCAGATCCGCTTGCCCTCGCGTACGCATGCGCGCGGCCGCGTCTCTTGAGAGATGGAGGGCGACGGCATTTCGCTGACGCCCATTCTGGCTCTTTTCAAGGAGACGCGACATGTCACGCAAGCAACTCACCTGGCACCGGCTCGATAACGGTCAACTCGAGCGGGCCATCATCCTGGACTTTGAGAGTTTCCAGGTCGGGCCGACGGTGTTGGCCGGTGTTCTGGCCGACGGGCAATTCGGGCAGGTGGTGTTTGACCGTCGGCTCGACCTGTCCGCGAGAGCCAAGGGGCTCGATGTGGCCGACCTGGCCAGCTGGTCCAGCCTGCTTGTCCGGCGGGCGATCGATCAGGACCGGCTGATCGTGGCCTTCAGTTCGACAGAATCCGACGTGCTGGTCGACATCGGCGTTGAGGTACCAGGCTTGCGATTCGTGAATGCCAAGATGGTGGCTGACGAATGGCGTAAGCGGTGCCGGCCCACCATCCGCAAACAGGTGGCTCAGCTGAGGCGGAAACTCAGGGTCTCTCGGAGTCCCAAGCAACGGGAGCGTTACTGGGCCAAGGAAGGGAACCGCTTGATCGACTATGCCGCCAACGTCGGCATCAAGCGTCCCCACATGTATCGCCATCGAGGAGTGACCAGGAGACTCAACGACGTCATGGGTCAATTGCAACGGCGTGGAGCTTACGGGCGGCTCACTCGCACAGCGAAGGCAAAGTGGGCGAACGTCCTGCGGCACAACGAGTTCGATGTCGTGGGGCTGTCCGAGATGCTCGGAATCATGCTCCGCGAGTTGAAGTCGCACGCATAGCGGCCGCTCCTCGCCGCGGTTCACGCTACTGCTCACGCCAATTCAGAAAGGCGCATTCATGTCCGTCCTGATCGAAGCGATTAGTGTTGTGGTCCCGGTTCCTGTTCTCAAGCAAAAGATGCCCGGTGGATTCCCGGGGTACATCCGGGGGTGCCCGAACCAGACATTTTGTCACGATGGAAATCTCACCCGGGTGGGTTTCATGCACTCGGATGACGTCGAGCGATTCGTTGCCCGCCTGGAACGATCCGGACTGCGGCGTAACGCCGACGGAGAGGCGGCCGACATCGCGGTCGTCGACCAGTTGACCGGATGCGAGCTGCCCTGTCGCTGGCTCAAGCTCGGCTGTCACGTCGAGGGTTTCCAGTTCGCCGCACGCGTCGATGACGATTGTCTCGACGTGGCCATCCCCAACGGCTGGGAATTCGAAGGATCGATCAGCCAGTCTCCGAGTTGGACACCACTGGCCGATGAAGCGTCGCTTCCGTTGGTCGAAACCCGTGGCCAGATGGAGGTGCGGCTGAATCTGGCGACCGGTCAACAGGTCTTTGTGGGACGGACGAGTTCGCCCAGCAAGAAACCTGCCGGGCGTCCGAAGCCTCGCGGTCGCATGGGCAGGCAGTTGGCCCGTGTTCTCAAGTTCTTCGAGCACCGAAATCCGGGTGGGAATTCCCGGTCGAGTTCTTCTGCGAATTGACCGGCGTGGAATCCATGAGATGGGCCCGGCAGTCTCGACTTCACCCTCGTGCTCTGTCTCAGCGAGCACGGCCCGACGCCGAAGGACATCCAGGCAACGGCCTGTCACCTGCTCGGCATCGACCACCAACAGGAGATCGCCGATCGCCAGGGGCGTTATTGGCCGCTGGTGCATGGTGGACAGGTCGTGCCCGAGTTGATTGGCTAGGGCGGCGTCGTACTACGCCCGTTGTCCTGGTCCTGCCGGAAGCCGCACCGATGCGGATCACCAAGATCGAGTCGATCATCCTGCAACACGACATGCAGGAAGAACTCGGCTTTGCCCAGGGCTACTACGACCGGCGAACGGCTCACCTGGTCAAGGTCCACACCGACGAGGGCCTGACCGGCATCGGCGAGATCTTCGGAGCCGGTGATTTCGCTTTCGCCAACCAGGGCATCCTCAAGCACGTCCTCGCTCCGCAGCTCATCGGCCGCAATCCGCTCGACATCAACGTCATCTGGCACGACCTCTACAACTCGGTCCGCGACCACGGGCAAAAGGGCATGCCCATCTGCTGTCTCTCGGGTGTCGACATCGCCCTGTGGGACATCCTCGGCAAGGCCACCTCGCAGCCCCTCTACCAGTTGCTCGGCGGCAAGGCCCGCGACGACGTCCTCGCCTACGGCTACGGGATGATGTTCCGCAGGCGAGACGACCTGGCGGAGGTCTTCGAGGAGGAGGTCGGGCGGATCGTCGAGCGGGGATTCACCGCGGCCAAGATGAAGATCGGCCTCGGAGTCGAACGTGACATCGAGCTGGCCGAGGCGGTACGGCGTGGAGCCGGAGACGGCTTCAAGTTGATGGCCGACGCCAACCACGCCTACACCGTCGGCGAGGCCATTCAGTTGGGACTGCGGCTGCGGGACCTGGGCTTCTACTGGTTCGAAGAGCCGGTGATGCCCGAGGACTACGACGGGTACCGCATGGTCCGCGACGCTCTGCCGGGCATCCACATCGCCGGAGGCGAGGCCGAGTGGACTCGTTTTGGACACCGCGAACTGCTCTGTCGACGCTCGGTCGACATCCTGCAACCGGAAGTCGCTGCGACCGGTGGGATCAGCGAGTTCATGAAGATCCTGTCGATGGCCCACGCCTTCGGCACCCCCGTGATCCCACACGTCTGGGGTTCGGACGTGTTGATCGCCGTCGACATGCACCTGGTCTCTGTCCTTCCCGATCTCCCCGGGGGCCTGGTGCAGTTCGAACCGATGCTCGAATACGACACGACGCCCAACCTGTTCCACGAACAGTTGTTGACCGAACCGCTGGGAGTCTTCCAGCAGGTCCGCGAAAACAACGGCCGCGTTCGCCCTCCCGAAGGGCCGGGCATCGGTATTGCCTTGAACGAGGATTTCGTGACGAAGTATCGTGTTGGCTGATACGAACCCCGATGCGGTGGCCAGGAAGTCCCCGATTCTCACCAGGAACATGCCAGGCATGCGAATTCAACAACTCGTCTTTCTCGTCCCGTTGTTTATTGCCGCCGCCGCCGCGAACTCGATCGCCGCAGGGAAAGTGGTCAAGGACATCGAGTTCGCCAACGTCGACGGGAAGAGCCTGAAACTGGACCTACACCTGCCCGAGACACCGAGAGGATCTCGGCTGGTTGTCTGGATTCACGGCGGCGGCTGGCGGGCCGGGTCGAAGAACCGCTGCCCCCTGTCGTGGCTGTCCGGCCATGGCTACACCGTTGCGAGTATCTCGTATCGCTTTACGGACGTCGCCAGGTTTCCGGCCCAGTTGCACGACTGCAAGGCCGCCATCCGTTGGCTGCGGGCCCATGCCCCGGACCATGGTTACCGGGCGGATCGGATCGCAGTTACCGGTTCCAGCGCCGGAGGCCACCTGGCAGCCCTGCTGGGAACGACCGGTGGAAACGACAAGCTCGAGGGAAAGGTGGGCGAACATCTCGACCAGTCTTCACGCGTGCAGGCGGTGGTGGATTTTTACGGTGCGACCGACTTCGTGCTCAGGAGCAGGACGCAGCCGTCACGCGCCAACAAGGAAGGGTCGGTCGTGTACAACCTGCTGGGAGGTGGGGCCGACAAGAAAGTCGAACTGGCCAGGCAGGCCTCGGCGGTCTACCACGTGACCACCGATGACCCCCCGCTGCTGATCTTCCACGGTGACATGGACAGGACGGTGCTGCTGGACCAGTCCCAGGCCATCGAGCGAGCCTACAGGAAAGCCGGCCGGTCGGTCGAACTGCATGTCCTGGCCGGATCGAAACATGGGGGAGCCGAGTTCTTCACGGGCCGTAACGGAGAACACGTGTTCGATTTCCTGCAGCTCCATCTCGACCAGGTCGTCGCTGGCAAGCGGTCGGCCCGGAAGTTCTTCGACCCCAAGCCCCGACGATACACCCTCTCGGCACGAGCCAGCACGATCGATTCGCGTGCCAGGGAGCACCCCGAGATCGACTTCGTCTTCACCGCCGGCGACAAGGTGCAGGACCTGCAGCAGGCGATCGTCGACACGCGGGTCGCTCCGCGGGGCAAGCTGGTCATCTGGCTGATGCGACACAACCCCGGCCTCTTCGATCGGCTCTCGGGCTACGGCCTGCACGCGATCCAGGTCCACTACGCCAACCGCTGGTTCGGCAAGATCTGCCGCGAGAAGCCGGTGGGAGAGATGTGTCGAGGAGATGCGAGGCTCGAGGCGGCCACGGGCGAAGACCACAGCTCTCAACTCTCGATCCCTAAACCCGACGGCATGATGGAGCGATCACGGCAGTTCGTAATCTGGCTCAACAGGAAGCACCCCCAGGGTCGTTGGGGCCAGTTCCTGACCACCGACGGCAGTGACCTGCGGTGGGAGCACGTGATCATGGCCGGGATTTCTCATGGCTCGACCACGGCCGCCCGCTTTGCCGTGCACAAAAAGGTCAGCCGGGTGGTGATGTTCTCGGGACCCCGTGACCAGTTGCAAACCTGGCAGAAGCTCCGCTCGGCCACTCCCAGCAACCGCTACTTCGGATTCACCCACGTGCTGGACACCGGCTGGAGCGGCGATCACTACTGCCGTTCGTGGGAACTGCTGGGCCTGCACAGGCACGGGGCGATCGTCGACGTGGACAAGGCCGCTGCGCCGTTCGGCAATTCCCGACGGCTGATCAGCACCTTCGATGTCGGCGGCAACACACGCCGGGCTCACGTGGCAGTCGTCCCGGGCGGCAGTGCCCGCCGCGACGCACAGGGCAAGTCCCTCCACGAAGCCACCTGGAAGTACCTCTTCACGCACCCGGTCGAGAAAACCGGGAAGGCGGTTGCCGAGGACAAGAACTGCAACAAGGACCAACGGCGGAAGTGACGCCGTGCGGGGGGTTAGATCAGCCCCCTGATCGGCTGTCCGGTTCCCAGCATCGGGATCGGTCGGCCGGCCGGGTCGTCGAACGAGGTTTCTCGCTCGATACCCAGCACGTGGAAGACGGTGGCCATCAGTTGCTGGGGATCCACCTTGCCCCCGGCAGGCACCTCGGCCTTCGGTGAACTCCTGCCGATGACCTGGCCCATGTTCAGGCCACCACCGGCCAGGGCCAGCGTGCTCAACGGACCCCAGTGATCGCGACCGGCGTTCTTGTTGATCCGCGGCGTGCGGCCGAACTCGCCGGAGATGACCAGCAGGATGTTCTTGTCGAGGCCACGCTGGTGGATGTCGGAGACGAACGCCGAAACGGCGCGGTCGACCTGCGGCCCACGGCTGTTCATCCCGCCTGCCACGTTGCCGTGCATATCCCAGCCCTGCAGCGAAACGGCCACGAATCCGCAACCGACCTCGCAGAGGCGACGGGCCGTCAACAGCGATTGGCCCAGTCCGCCGCCGTACTTGTCGACGGTCCTCGGGTCTTCCTGCTTCATGTCGAAGGCCTGCGTGGCCTTGCCCAGGATCAGGCTGAAGGCCTGGTTGTTCATGCCGTCGATTCCGTCCATCACGCCGTTGGCATCGACGTCCCGCCGGATCTTGTCGAGACCCTTCAGCAGCGAACGACGGTCTTCCAACCGCGACACCTGGGTCGTCAGGTTCATGTTCTCGCGCGACGGACCGCTGGGGGTGAACGGACTGTACGCCTTACCCAGCCAGGCGGAACCGGGAATGACCGGGGCATCGGTGTTGAACCCGATATTTCCCATCTTCACGTAGGTCGGCATTCCGGTGAGTGGGTGATTGGGACCCCGCACGCGGGATGTGATGGACCCCAACGATGGACGGTTGCGAGGGGCATAACCGGTGTTCACCCAAAAGGCACCCGTGTTGTGGCTGCTGCTGGGAACCACGAACGACCGGACGAAGGTCATCCTGTCGGCCTGCTCGGCCATGCCCGTGAAGTGACCACCCAGGGTCACGCCCGGCAGCTTCGTCTTCACTTCGCCCGAGACGCTGCGGTATTCCTTCGGAGCGGTCATCTTCGGGTCGAAGGTCTCGATGTGAGTCGGACCACCGTTGAGCCACAGCCACACCACCGAGGTGTCACGACTGAGCTCGGAGGGGCCGGCAGCCCGGGCGGACATCAGGTTCGAGAGCGTCAGTCCTCCGAAACCCAGACCACCCACCTGCAACGCGCTGCGGCGCGTGATGCCGGCACAGTTGGTTGCCTTTTCACCAAACAGGACCTTCAACATGGATCAACTCTCCCGGGGGAATCCGAGTCAAGGACAAGAAAGAGTATCACATCAATACTTCTCGATGCAAAATTCTAGGCGTGTTGCGTGGCACCTGCAATGTCGAGTCACCTCATCTGGCCGCTGCGACTACCTCAACGGCCGCTTTCACGCCATGATTATTTATCGACCAATTGGACCACTTCAGGCCGGACAGTTTTCATGACAGGAACAACCAGGTGTCTTGCTGCCGTGTTGCTGGTCGCCGGGTTAGGCTCTGCCACCCGGGCCGCTCAGCCGAACATCCTCTTCATTTTTACCGACGACCAGGCTCCCTGGGCCCTGGGTGCTTCGGGCAACCGCCTGGCCAAGACGCCTCACATGGACCGCATCGCCCGCGAAGGGGCCTACCTGCCCAACGCCTACACGGTGACACCCGTCTGCAGTCCGTCGCGGGCGTCGCTGATGACCAGTCGTTACGGCACCGAGGTGGGGATCACCGACTGGATCCATCCGCGTCGCGAGGCCCAGCTGGGGCTGGATCCCAAGCTGCCGGTCTGGCCACGCCAGTTGCACAAGGCCGGCTACCACACCGGCCTGGTCGGCAAGTGGCACCTCGGTCGCCAGGACAGGCAACACCCCACCAGGTACGGCTTCGATCACTTCATGGGTCACCGCGAGGGTGGCTGGAGCCCGGTCAATCCGACGCTGGAGAAGGACGGCACGAACCGCAAGTTCGAAGGCCTGACGGCCGACGTGCTGGCCGATGAGGCGTTGGGGTTCATTCGCTCACACGTGAAGTCCCGAGGCGAGAGCCCCTTCCTGCTCTGCTGGCACACTCGCGCCCCCCACGCCCGCTGGTTGCCCGTGGCGCCCGAGGACATGGCCCCGTACAAGGGCGTGGACGTCCCGATCCCCAACCCGGACTTCCCGAATCTGGATGTGGCGCGGGTCAAACGGATGACCCGCGAGTACCTGGCGAGCGTGCGGAGCGTCGATCGCAACGTGGGCCGGATGCTGAAGGTGCTTGACGAACTGAAACTCGCCCGGACCACGATCGTGATCTTCAGTTCCGATCACGGCTACAACATGGGTCACAACGGCATCTGGCATAAGGGCAACGGCCACTGGGTGCTGAAGCCGCCGCCGGCGGCCAGGCCGAACATCCCCCGCGGCCAGCGGCCCAACATGTACGACAACTCGATCAAGGTGCCCACGATGATCCGCTGGCCGGGGGTGATCAAGCCGGGCACCGTCGTCACCCAGACTGTCTCGAACCTCGACTGGTTCCCGACAATCCTGGCCATGGCCGGCGTGAAGACCCAGCCGTCATGGAAACTGCGTGGCCGCGACTTCACCCTGTTGCTGAAGGGCCGGAAACCGACCGACTGGGACAACACCTACTACGCCCAGTACAGCACCCACCACCAGTCGCACACTCACATGCGAATGATCTCGACCGGTCAATGGAAGCTCATCCGCGATTTCCTGAACCCCTCGCGCGACGAGTTGTACCACCTCGAGCAGGACCCGGCCGAAGCGAACAACCTGGTCGGCTCGAAGGACCCCAAGGTCCGCTCCGTGCTCGGCGATCTGCACCGGCGGCTGGTTGCCCGGATGAAGACGACCGGAGACCAGGTCCACGAGCCGCGGTAAACTGTTCGGGTGAGTCCCGGATGGCCCGTAGCCCACAGCACGGCATTCTCCAGAGACTGACACAGCCGGCCCGGCTCAGCGGCGGCCCACGACGGGAACCGCAACCGGTGGTTGCACCGGGCCGTCGTACCGCGACAATGGGTTTTGACCTATGCCCCTCACCCGCCTGATCTCAGCCCTGCTGGTACTGCTGGTCGTTGTGGCTCCGGCCCAATCGGCGGCGGCCCCCAAGCCGTCGGCCAAGGAACTCGAGTTCTTTGAACGACGGGTCCGGCCGCTGCTGGTCCGCCGCTGTTACACGTGCCATTCGGCGAAGTCGAAACCCCTCAAGGGTGGCCTGCGACTCGACCGGTCCTCGGCGATCCGCCGCGGAGGCGACTCGGGAGTCGTCGTCGCGGCCGGACGACCCGACTCGAGCCTGTTGATCGAGGCGGTGCGTTACACCAACGCCGACCTGAAGATGCCTCCCAAGAGCAAGCTGCCCGCCTCGGAGATTGCCGTGCTGGTCGAGTGGGTCCGTCGCGGTGCGGCATTGCCCCCCGACCGTCCACTCGACACACCCACCGCCCCCGCAGATCTCGAGGCAGCCCGCGAGTTCTGGTCGTTCCAGCCACTGAAGCGTCACGATCCGCCCACGCCCGCAATTCGCGCGGCCTGGCCGCGACGCCGGCTCGATCACTTCGTACTCGGACGTCTCGCACAGCAAAAGCTCTCTCCTTCGCACCAGGCCACCCGTCGCACGCTGATCCGCCGCCTGAGCTTCGATCTGCTGGGTCTGCCACCGACAGCGGAGGGGGTTGAGCGGTTCATCGACGATCAGCGGCCCGACGCGTACGACCGCCTGGTCGATCGCCTGCTGGCCAGCCCTCACTACGGTGAACACTGGGCCCGGGCCTGGCTGGACCTGGCCCGCTATTCCGACACCACCGCCAGTTGGCTCAAGACGACCGCCCAGGCGTGGCGGTACCGTGATTGGGTGGTCGAAGCGCTGAACGCCGATCTGCCATTCGACGAGTTCGTCCGCCGGCAACTGGCCGCCGACCATCTCAACGAGCTGCCCATAGAACAGCGCCGCGCGCTGGGGTTCCTGGGACTTTCGCCCACCTACTGGAAAGAACCGCGGCTGTCTCCGAGGTTGATCAAGGTCGTGGTGGCCGAGGAGTGGGAGGAGCGGATCGACACCATCGGCCGCACCTTCCTGGGGCTCACGCTGGCGTGCGCAAGATGCCATGACCACAAGTTCGACCCCATCACCCAGGCCGACTACTACGCCCTGGCCGGCGTGCTGGCCAGCACACGACTCTTCGACCAACCCCTGTTGCCGGCCGATCGAGCCCGGGTGGTGCGGAACGCCGATCGACGGATCAGCAAGCTCGAACGATCCGTCACGCAGGTCACTCTCCGCATCCCCGCTCCCAAGGACAAGCAGCAGCAGATCGCTCGTCTCAGGGCACAGATCGAAGAGATCAAGAAGTCGACCCCCGACTTCGCCGCCCCGCGAGCACACTCGCTGGAAGACGCCAGCCTGTTCGTGCTGGCTGACGGCCAGGACATGACACGGCTGGAATACCGCCTCGGGGAGGTCCGCGACCTGGCGATTCATCGGCGGGGCAACCCCAACAGCCCTGGTCCGGTCGTGCCCCGACGATTCCTCGAAGTGCTCTCCCCGGGCAAGACCCGACCGTTCCGCAACGGCAGTGGCCGACTCGAACTCGCCGACGCATTGGTCGATCCCCGGCAGGGGGGATCACTGGCGGCTCGGGTGATTGTCAACCGCATCTGGCGTCAGCACTTTGGCCGCGGCCTGGTCACCACCCCCTCGAACTTCGGACTCCAGGGCGAACTCCCCTCGCACCCCCACCTGCTCGACGATCTGGCGGCCCGCTTCATCGACAACGGCTGGTCATTGAAATGGCTGCATAAGGACATGGTGCTCTCGGCCACCTACCGCCAGGCCAGTCGATCCGATGGCCCGGGCCGGGCCATCGATCCGGACAACCGCTGGCTGTGGAGGATGAATCGGCGGCGGCTGTCGATCGAGGCGTGGCGAGACGCGATGCTCTGTGCCAGCGGAGAGCTCGACACGGCCCTGGGCGGCCCGGCCAGGAAGGTCGAGGATCCCAAGCACCGTCGACGAACGCTGTACTCGAGAATCGACCGCCGCGAACTCGACACCATGCTCATGCTCTACGACTTCCCCATCCCCTCGGGCCACAGCCCCAAGCGGATCCGCACCATCACCCCGCTGCAACAGCTCTTCGTTCTCAACAGCCCCTTCATCGCCAGAAACTCGACCCTGACCGCGGGCCGGATCCCCGTCGCTGCTCAGCCCCGCGACGCCGTCGATCGTATGCACCGGCTGCTGTTTGATCGAAAGGCCGACGCGGTCGAGATCCAGACGGCGGTCGAGTTCCTGGAGGCGGCCGGCCCGCAGGGATGGCCTCAATACGTCCAGGTCCTGCTGGGCAGCAACGAGTTCGTATTTATTGACTGACACGCCATGACCCCACTCTCACGACGACAGATGATTGCCCGCATGGGTGGTGGCCTGGGCGCGGTGGCGATGGCCGGCGCGATCAATGCGGCCGAGGGTCCGCACTTTGCGCCCCGCGCTCGCCGCGTGATCCAGCTGTTCATGAATGGCGGCCCCTTCCAGGGCGACCTGTTCGACCCCAAGCCGCTGCTGCACAAGTTCGCCGGTCAGCGTCCCGAGGCGGTCCGGCTGAGGACCGAACGGCAGACCGCCGGCTTGATGCCCTCGCCGTTCCGCTTCCGACGCCATGGCCACAGCGGGCTGGAGATCAGCGAGTTGCTGCCGCATCTCTCGCGACATGCCGACCGGCTGTGCGTGATCCGCAGCCTGCACACCGACAACCCCAACCACGGACCCGCCCTGCTGCAGATCAACAACGGGACCATCTCGCCGACGGTTCCCAGCATGGGCAGTTGGCTCAGTTACGGGCTGGGCACCGAGAACGAGAACCTGCCCGGGTACGTGGTGCTGTGCCCGGGCCGACCGGTCAGATTCTCGGTGCTGTGGACCAGCGCCTTCCTGCCCGCCGAGCACCAGGGCACCTACATCAACCACAAGTCGCTCGACCCGAAGCAGATGATCCCCTACCTCCGCAACGCCAACCTCGATCGGGCCACGCAGTCGCGGCAACTGGAGCTGATGCGGCGGGTGAACCGGCGGCACCTGGAGCGTCGAGACGGAGACCCGCTGCTGGCGGCGCGGCTGAAGTCGATGGAAACCGCCTTCCGGATGCAGTTCGCCGCGACCGATGCTTTCGACCTGGCACGTGAAAGCAAGTCGGTCCGCGAGGCGTACGGGACCCGTGAATTCGGCAACGGCTGCCTGCTGGCACGGCGGCTGGTCGAGCGGGGTGTACGGTTTGTTCAGGTCTACTATGGCAACGGGCAACCCTGGGACACTCACCACGGGCACAACGCTCGGGCGGTGAGTCTCTGTCGAGACATCGACCGCCCGATCGCTGCGCTGCTGGACGACCTGGCCCACTCGGGGCTGCTCGAGGACACGCTGGTCGTGTGGGGCGGCGAATTCGGTCGCACGCCAACGACGGATCTCTCGGAAGGGAAAGGGACCGACGGGCGAGACCACAACCACTATGGCTTCACGATGTGGTTGGCCGGCGGCGGGATGAAGGGAGGCATGGCCCACGGGGCCACCGACGACTTTGGCTTCCAGGCCGTCACCGACACGGTCCACGTGCACGACCTGCACGCCACGATCCTGCACCAGATGGGTCTGGATCACGAGCGGTTGACCTATCGCTACGCCGGCCGCGACTTCCGGCTGACCGACGTGCACGGCAACGTCATCCACGAACTGCTCGCCTAGACGTCAGCTCTCAAGCGCGATCGCCTGGTACTCGCCCTCGCAGGCACACCCGCCGCAGATGTGCATGGTCCGCTCGCCCAGCACCTGCACCATCGCTGCGATCGTGCTGCCGCGCAGGTGCTCGGGCTCGTCGGGCCCGCCGTGTGCACAGATCGAGCGGGGGTAGGAGCTGTGGTCGGCGGTCATCGCCTTCAGCGACTCGCGATCCAGGTCGTCTCGCTGCAGGAACCGCCTCAGCGCGGTGTAGCGTGCGATCGAGCTGCCGATGGCCGTCGATCGGATCACCTGTCGGGGCTGCAGCCACTCGGAGAGGTAGTGGTTGGTGTGCCCGTAGGGCTTACCGTCGGGATACAGCAGCGCGAACGCCTCGGCGGTCGTCTCGACACTGACCACGTGCCCGGCGTCGTCGGCGACCAGGTAGTGAGACCCCCCGGCACGGGTCCCCGCGGTGGGGGCCGCGACGGCGTCGGCCAGGTTCGATGCCGCCAGCACCTGCCGCACGATCACCGCGTGCAACTTGCCCGGCTGGCAGTCGTTGCTCGAGAGGTAGTTGATGTTGATGCCCAGGCCGTGCTCGTTGAGACCCGCCAGTCCGACCATGCCGGCCAGCGAATAGACCAGCTGAG
>Ga0310123_10001585_pt1 | contig 18715 bp, 14 predicted proteins | sample CB6_AW_1057_MG_FD_203505 | JGI IMG/M metagenome (GOLD analysis project Ga0310123, IMG submission 203505) | Marine microbial communities from Western Arctic Ocean, Canada - CB6_AW_1057 | ecosystem: Environmental > Aquatic > Marine > Oceanic | place: Canada: Western Arctic Ocean | collected... | reverse complement strand
CACCGTGTCACCCGACAGATCAGCCGGATAGGCAAAGAATAGGAAGGCACGCCCGACCAAAGCCGGGTTGAGCACGTTCATCCCGGTCCCGCCAAACACTTCCTTTCCGATCACCGTCCCGAACGAGATACCGAGGGCGACCTGCCAGAGGGGAATCGTCGGCGACAGGATCAGTGGGAACAACATCCCGGTGACGAGGAACCCCTCATTGATCTCGTGCCCTCGCACGACCGCGAACAACCCCTCCCACGCGCCGCCCACCACAAACGTCACGAGTAGGACCGGCAGATAGTAGAGCGCGCCGTGCAGCAGGCAGGCGACAAGGTCGTCAGGACTGAAACCGACACCCATCGCCGTAACCGCCGCACTCTGCCAGTTCTCGAGCGCCGGCACTCCCTGCGCAATGGCCAGGTTCGCCTGATAACCGGTGTTGTAGGCAGCCATGAAGATGCAGCCGGCCAGTGAGAGCACCACCGTCATCATCAGGCGCTTCAGGTCGAGTCCATCTCGGACGTGAGAAGGCCCGTCGGTGACGGAGCCGGGGGTAAAGAGAATGGTGTCCTGAGCCTCCCAGAACGGATAGAGCTTCTCGAGCTTGCCACCTCTCTCAAAGTGATGGGCCTGCCGGTCGAGCAGATCGCGGAGGAACTTCATCCGTCCCTCTCTATCGTCTCGAGCACGGCGCGCAGCAGCGGACCATAGTCGTTCTTCCCGGTGCAGACGAAGGTGCAGAGCGCGAGGTCCTCTTCGTCCAGCTCGAGGCAACCGAGCTCTTCGGCGCGCTCGACGTCTCGCATGATCAGGGCGCGCATCAGCGGTGTGGGGAGGATGTCGAACGGCAGCACCTTCTCGAACATGCCGGTCGGCACGATCGCCCGCCGCGATCCATTGGTCGTGGTGGTAAAGGCAAATCGCCGACCGGGAATCCACCGCGAGGCGAACGTGGGAACGGTCGAGAACTTGCTGAAGCCGGCACCCAACCACCCCATGAACTCGCGCTCGCGGCCCTCGGCGAGCACGGATACCTGCTGGTGATAGCGGCCGAGAAAACCGTGCACGTCACCCGACGCCGCTCGACCTGAGAGAACAGACCCGGAGATGACCCGGGTGTCGCCGTCCCCAGGTGTGACTTCGTCGGTCACCAGCTCACCCAGCGACGCTCCGAGTCGGGTCCTTAGCAGTCGCGGGCGCGTCACGGCGGGACCAGCCAGGCTAACCACCCGGGTGACATCCAGCTGTCCCGTCTCGAAGAGGCGGCCTATCGCGACGACATCCTGGGCCGACACGTGCCACACGGTCTTCTCACGACCAACCGGGTCGAGCGTATGAACATGCAGACCGGCGGTCCCGGACGGATGCGGCCCGGAAAACTCCTCGTGATGGACACGGTCGATACTCGGCACCTGAACGGCGGAGCCTGGCGCGGTGCAGACGAAGACCGACCCGTCGGTCAGGCGGGTCAGCGCGGCCAGGCCTCGATCGAACGGAACCGATTCGCCCGCGATGACGACATCGATCGACGGCGCAAGCGGATGGCTATCGGTGGCCGTGACGAAGATGGAATGCGGTCGACTCGCCGGGTTGGCCACCCGACCGAACGGACGGGCGCGGAGTGCGACCCACATGCCAGATTCCGTCAGCAGCTCGATGACGTCCTCCGACGACATACCGCTGGGATGCCGTCCCGAGAAGGCGCTGAACCTGACCTCGGCCGGAGCGCGTCCCTCATGCTCGGCACGACTGACGTCGATGACCACCGCTTGCAACGCACGCCGGTCACCACGATGAATGTCCGTGACCGTCCCGGCGGCAGGTGCCGTGAAGCGCACACCCGGCGTCCGCTTGTCCTCGAAGAGGATCTGTCCACGGTCGACGTCGTCGCCTACAGCCGCGCGCATCGCCGGTCGCAGACCTACGAAGTCAGCGGCCAGCAGCGCCACCCGACGCACCGGTCGTGCGCGGTCGACCTTCTGCTCCGGTGCACCGACAATCGGAAGACTCAGCCCCCTCTTGACGCGATGTAAGCCCACGCTCTCATCCTGTCATTCGGCATTCGTGAAACGCCGCTGTATTCCCAAGTAGGTACAATGTCGTCGCGCACGGGACGCGGTGCCACGGTCCGTGCGCCATTATTAGCTTTGGCTTGTGAAAAATTTCTCAATCTGGATCAAAAAAAAAGCCGCCGGGGCTCACCGACGGCTTGCTCGACACTGAACATCCAAATCGTACCGCGCGAATCCTGGTAAGTCAATGAATTTGGAGCTCTCCGGCTGAAGCCGTTTGTATCTTCTGGTACGATTCGGCACCACGTCATGGCGGTTGAACGCATTCTCGTCTGCGAAGCACAGACCCCGTTTGTCACCGGTGGAGCAGAGTATCTGGTCCGGTCGCTCGTTCAGCAGTTGGTCGGGCACGGCTATCAGGCCTCAGTGGTGAGTCTCCCCTTCAAGCCGTACCCCAAGGAGGGCATCCTGCCCCACGCCGCGGCCTGGCGTCTTCTCGACCTCAGTGAAAGCAACGGAGAGTCGGTGGACCTCCTCATCACGACGAAGTTTCCCACCTACTTTGCGCGTCATTCGAACAAGGTGTCGTGGTTGGTCCATCAGCATCGATCAGCCTACGAACTGTGTGGGACGGAGTTCAGCGACTTCCATCACACCGAACTGGACGTGGGCTTACGAGAGCAGTTGATCGCACTCGACGGCCAGATGCTCAGAGAAAGCCGGCAGCTCTTCACCATCGCGCAGAACACCTCCAACCGTTTGAAGACATTCAACGGTCTCTCGAGCGAACCCCTGTATCACCCACCTCGCCTCGCCGACCAGCTGAAGAGCGGCGTCTACGGCGACTACATCTTGTCGGTCGGACGGCTCGAGGCCATCAAGCGCACACACCTCTTGGTCAAAGCGATGCAATGGGTGGATTCGCCCATCCGCCTGGTGGTCGTGGGAGAAGGCACCCAGCGCGCAGCTCTCGAGGCGCTGGCCGCGAAGACAGGAGTCGCCGACCGAATCGAGTTCAGGGGCGCCGCTGACGACGGAGATCTCGTCGCACTCTACGAGAGCGCGCTCGGTGTGGCGTACGTTCCATACGATGAGGACTACGGATATGTGACGCTCGAAGCCTTCCTCGCGCGTCGACCGGTGGTGACCGCTGTAGACTCCGGCGGTACACTCGAGTTTGTTGAAGATGGCGTGAACGGTCTGGTGTGCGAGCCCGAACCGGAGGCGATCGCGACACACATCAATCGGGTCGGAGCCGATCGGTCGCTGGCCTCGTCGCTCGGCGCCGCCGGCTTCGAGCGGGCACGACAGGTCACGTGGGACGGAGTCGTCGACAAGCTGGTCGGAATAGCATGACAAAGCTCGTGATCCAGATCCCGTGTCTGAACGAGGCGGCAACGCTGCCAGACACCATCCGGGATCTTCCAACCCACATTCCCGGTGTCGATGAGATTGAGCTACTCGTGATCGATGACGGCTCGACCGACGGCACGTCGGATGTCGCTCGGGCCTGTGGCGTCAACCACATCGTGCGGTTTCGCATGAACAAGGGCCTGGCGGCCGCCTTCATGACCGGCCTCGACACCGCGCTCAAGCTGGGTGCGGACATCATCGTCAACACCGACGCCGACAACCAGTACGCGGGAAGCGACGTCGGCAAGCTCGTCGAACCGCTGCTTCGAGAAGAGGCCGACATTGTCATCGGCGACCGCAACGTGCGAACGCTGCAACACATGCCGCCTGTGAAGCGATGGCTGCAGCTCGTCGGAAGCTGGGTCGTGCGTCAGGTCTCGAACACACGCGTCCCCGACACGACGAGCGGTTTTCGCGCGTATTCGCGCGAAGCGGCGCTCCGTCAGACGATCGTGTCGGATTTCTCCTACACCCTCGAGTCGATCATCCAAGCCGGGAAGAAGCGGATGGCGATTACGCACGTGCCGATCGCCACCAACGAGGTCACCCGTCCGTCTCGGCTGTTCTCGAGCGTCATTGGCTATCTCAAGAAGTCGTCGACCACCATCGTCCGCATCTACACGCTCTACGAACCGCTCAAGGTCTTCACGTTGACCGGGATCGTGACCTTCCTGGTCGGGCTCCTGATCTCGTTGCGCTTTCTCTTCCTGTATATGGGCGGACTCGGTCAAGGCAACGTGCAGTCCCTGATCCTGGCCGCCGTTCTCATGATCGTCGGGTTCCAGATCATCCTGATTGGACTGATGGCCGACGTCCTCTCGGCCAACCGGAAGCTGAGCGAGGAAGTTCTCTACCGTGTGCGTTCGATCGAGTTGCGCGATTTGGCGAGAAACCCGGAGTCCGAGAGTGTGAATCCCAAAAAGGAACCGGTGGGGATCGGAAACCGGTAGCCCACTCATGGCCTCCCCGTCCGCTGCATCCGTCGTCATTCCGGCTTTCAACGAAGCGGCAAGCATCGCCACCGTCGTGCGGACACTTGCCGATGCGGCACCCTGGGCCGAAATCCTGGTCGTGGACGATGGATCGGAAGACGACACCGGTGACCAGGCTCGCGCCGCCGGCGCCACGGTCCTCCGGCACCCGCATAACAAGGGGAACGGTGCCTCGGTCAAGACCGGTATTCGCGCGGCTACAGGTGAGTTCATCGTCATCCTCGACGGCGACGGGCAACACCGTGCCGGGCTGGCGCCACGACTGGTCGAACGGCTCGGCGAGTACGACCTGGTCGTGGCGGCCCGACCTGACGCGACACAGGCCACGCTCGGCCGACGGCTGGGAAATCGTCTCCTGGCGTGGGTAGCGTCCTATCTGGCAGGTCAGCACATCCCCGACCTGACGTGCGGATTCCGTGCTGCCCGCCGGGCGTATCTGATGGAGTTCCTCCATCTTCTGCCCAATGGGTTCTCGACGCCGACAACCACCACCCTCTCCTTTATTCGAGCGGGCTACAACGTCGGATTCGAGACGATCGAGGCCGACAGCCGGGTTGGGCACTCCAAGATTCGGTTCGCGCGTGACGGCCTCAAGTTCTTTCTGATCCTGCTCCGGGTGATCACGATCTTCAGCCCGCTCCGAATCTTCGTGCCTATCAGCCTCGCGTCCCTGGCGCTGGGTGGTGTCTACGCAGTTTGGACGATCTTGACCCAGCTCCACGTCACGAACTCATCGGTGCTACTGATTGTCCTTGGCGTGCTCGTCTTCCTCCTGGGACTGGTGTCTGAGCAGATCTCAGCCCTCTGGTTCCAGGGCAAGCACCGCGACTGACCCGAGAGGACGTGTGACACCGGGCTCGAATCGACCCGTCACCATGCTGACGTCGTCCTACCCGCGTTTTCCGGGGGACGGCATCGGCGCCTTCCTCGAGCCCATCGCGCACAGCGTCGCGGCGGGCGGACGCGATGTTGACGTCGTCGCGCCTTGGCACCCCGAGCTGCGGAGACCGGACCATGAAGGACGCGTGCGCTTCCACTTCTACCGCTACGCTCCGACAGCGGGGCTGCACGTCTTCGGCTATGCAGCTGCACTCAAGGCCGATATCTCACTCAGGCCCTCCGCCTATCTGGCCACACCCCCTGCCGTCGTGATGGGTTGTCGAGCGCTGCGCCGGGTCGTCCACGCGACGACGCCTGAGGTCGTTCACGCCCACTGGGTGGTGCCGAGCGGCGTGATGGCGACACTCAGTCTCACTGGCCTCCCGCTCGTGATCAGCCTGCACGGATCGGATGTGTTCGTCGCCGAGAAGAACCCGGTCGCTCGGGCCGCGGCGGCGATCGCGTTCCGCCGGGCCGGGGCGGTCACGGCGTGCAGTGACGACCTGCGTCGCCGAGCGATTGCACTCGGAGCGCAGGAGGAGACGACGACGGTCGTCCCCTATGGCGTGGACACCGAGCGTTTCAAACCAGACCCTGCGGCGCGTGGACGGATGCGGAAGTCTCTCGGGCTCAGCGACCGTATCCCACTCATTGTTACCGCCGGCCGGCTCGTACGAAAGAAGGGGTTCGAGTACCTCATCGATGGACTGGCCGCCCTGTCGACCTCCCGGAGCGATGTTGCGCTCGTCATCGTGGGAGGCGGAGACTTACGCGATGAACTCGAACAACGCGCAGCTACTGGCGGCGTGACGCAACGTGTGAGGTTCCTCGGCGCCGTACCCCAGGATGAGGTGGCTGCCTGGCTCGCGGCGGCAGATGTCGTCGCCGTGCCTTCTGTCCGCGATGCCTCCGGAAACGTCGACGGGCTGCCCAACATCCTGCTCGAAGCCTTGTCCACCGGAACCCCTGTCGTCACCACATCGGCGGGTGGTATCGAGTCTGTCGCCATCGACGGAGAGACCGCTCGTCTGGTTCCCGAGAAGGACGGTGACGCGATCGCCAGAACAATCGATGAGATACTGCGACAGCCAACGGTGGCTGCGGAACTCGGCCTCACCGCGCGCGCGCGGATGTGCCTGTCCCACAGCTGGGCAACGGCGGCGCAGCGTTTCGAACAGGCTTATCGTTGCGCTGTCGCCGGACAGTCCCGATAACTCATGTTGAGCACCACGCTCTCCATCCTGCTCATCGCCTACCTTCCGGGCGCCGTCCTGTTCCGTCTGCCCATCGCCCGACGAGAACTCCGCGGTGGACTCTCTGCCGAAGAACGGGTCTTCTGGTCGGTCTTGCTCAGCGTCGCGACCACGTCGGTTGTAGGGATGAGCCTTGCGGCGGCTGGCTGGTATCGGTTCGACCGCCTCCTCTGGGTCAACGGGGCGCTGAGCGTCCTCCTCATCGCGGCAAGTCGAGGTCAGCTACGCCTCCAGGCAGGCGCGGCACCCGGGCGCACTGCCGTCCTCCCCGTCGGACTCGCCGCCGTGGCGCTCGCGATGTTTTTGTATGTCCCTCCTGCGGAATACGTCATCGGCGGCCGCGACCCGGGCTCGTATCTGATCGAAGGCGTCCAGATCTCACAGCGGGGGTCGCTGGTCATTCAAGACCATCTTGTTGCGTCCGTTCCGGCCGAATTCCGAGACCTGTTTTTCGCAGAGAGACCGAACCGGTGGGCCTCCCGTGGTCGCAGTCGCTTCATGGCCTTCTTCATTGTGGATCCCGACCAAGGCACGGTTGTCGGACAATTTCCGCATCTGTATCCGGTCTGGGTCGCCGTCGGATACGGCGTCAACGGGTTATCGGGCGCGAGGCAGATCACACCACTGCTCGCGGTGCTTGGTGTCTTGGCCGTCTATTTTTGCGGTGTCTGGCTCATTGGTCGGCCGGCCGCGATGGCTGGCTCGCTCCTCTTGGTCATCAACGTCGCTCAGGTCTGGTACAGCCGGTACCCGAACGCCGAGGTCCTGCTCCAGGTCTTGGCGTTTGCCTCGATCCTCGCTTACAGCCGGTCGAGCGTCGAGGGCGACCGATTCTTCGCCCCGGTCGCCGCCGTCCTGCTGGCGCTATCGGTCCTCGCTCATTTCTCCGCGGTCCTCCTGGTCGGCGCCGTCGGCCTCGCACTCGTCCTAGGTATCGTCGACGAACGTCGTCCGGACTGGAGATTCGTCGTGCCACTCGCCGCAGGTGGGGGGCTGGTTGCGTGGTACTTCGGAACGACAATGCGCGAGTATCTGGAGCGGCCACTTGCCCTGGTGGTGCGCTTCTGGACACTCGAGCCGGCTCTCGTGCTATCGAGCGGGGCCGCAGTCATCGCCGTATTCTTTGTCGTTCTTCAGACTCGTTACCGTTCGCCACTCAGGACGTGGATCCCCCGATGCGTCCTGGGGGCGGTGCTGATCCTTGCGGCCTACGCCTACTTTTTTAGAATGCCCGTTGGAAGACTTGCTGTCCACGATGCGGCGGCGCTCCGGGAGTTCGCGACGGTCTACGTAACACCAGTCGGCCTGGCGGCGGCCGTGGTGGGCTTGACCTTCGTGGCGTGGCGGTCGTTCTGGCCCAGGCTGACGTTTCTAGCCGCGGCACTCGTCTTCGCGTGTTTCATCTTTTTCAAGATACGGATCATTCCCGAGCACTTTTGGTTGGCGAGACGCTTTCTCCCCGTGATTCTCCCCGCCACGTGCCTTCTGATCGGTGCCTCGCTCTGGGGTCCTCTGGCAGTACTGGGGCAACGGTCAGCATCGCGAGCCACACGCGCGGCACTGGCGATTCCAGGGCTCGCGCTCTTTGCTTTCCTCTCCACTCAGTTCTTCTCGGCGACCCAAGACGTCATGGAACACGTCGAGTACGCGGGGGTCATCCCGCAACTCGAAGCCATGAACGCGGAGTTCAGGGACGACGACCTGGTGCTGATCGAGGCCCGGGACGCATCCGACATGCACACCTTGGCCGTGCCGCTCGCGTACGTATACGCCCGGAAGGTCCTGCTGATGACCGGCCGAAACCCCGACCCGGAACTCTTCGCTCGGTTCCACGCCTGGGCGAGACGACGATACACGCGAGTCCTGTTCGTTGGAGGTGGTGGTAGTCGAGTCCTGTCACCGGCCATCGACGCCGTCCCGGTGAAAGGAACGCAGTTTCGCATACCCGAGTACGAGCGGTCGTATCCCGAGGCTCCCCGGCACGTTCGATTGAAACAGTTCGACTTTGGAATCTACGAGTTGGTGCCTCGTAGCGCGACGACGGAACCGTTCGATCTGGATGTCGGCGGGACCGACGACCTCTACGTCGTGAACTTTCACGGGAAAGAGAGATCCGGTGATGGGACCACCAGCTTCCGGTGGTCGCGTCCAGAGTCGTTCGTGCTGATTCCCGGCCTCGCAGACGGGATGAGCCGGCTCACGGTATGGCTCAGCGCCGGTGGGCGGCCGACGGCGCTTCCCTCTCCGACGGTCGGTGTCCTTTTGGCCGATCGGCAACTCGGGACAGTGACGGTGACCGACGGAGTGCTCCCTTACGAGTTCACGATTGCTGAGGACCACGCGATGGAGCTCATGTCGAGCGACGAGCTCATACAAGTCAGCATTACCTCCAACACGTGGAACCCCAGTGACGCGCTGGGCGACGAGGACACCCGAGAGCTGGGTGTCATGGTTCACCGATTGCGAATCGAATGAGCCGCTCGTAGAGGTCGAGGTACTGCCGTCGGACGACCGTCCAGCTGAAGCGCGTCTCGCACAGCTGTCGACCCGCCTCGCCGAACGCGTCGCGGTCCACCTCGATCGAGGTGGCCACTCGCTCCGCCAGCTCACGTGCGTTTCCGGGTGCAACGAGAAACCCGGAGACACCGTGCGTCACCTTGTCCGGGAGCCCACCGGTACGCGACGCGAGCACAGGCAAGCTGTGGGCCATCGCTTCGAGAGTCGCCAGGCTAGACCCCTCGTACCGAGTCGGGTGCACAAACCAGCTGGCGACCGCATAGAGGCTATGGAGCTCCGCCTCGGTCGCGCGACCGAACAAGACACAACGCGAGCCGATCCCGGCACGCTCGATGGCCCGCTGGACCGCGGCGCGTTCCGGTCCGTCTCCTACAAGCAGCCACGCCCATGTCGGCGGAAGCCGGTGGGCCGCCTCCGCCAGAGCCTCGACGAGCACATCGAACCCTTTGTTTGCCTCGATACGGCCCACAGAGAGGAACAGAGGCGATGGCTGCCGGAGACCGCGCGACTCAAGGAGTGCATGACCCGAATCGACGTCGCCGAGTTGGCAGCACTGGTCTGGGTTGACGGCGTTCGGGATGACCGTCTGATCGGCAGGCACGACTCCGAGGTGTTGCTCGACGACCGACTGGAGCGCCACGTCAGTGGTCACGATCGCCGTACTGTGCCTAGCGATGGCACGGATCCCCAGTCTGAATGGCGCATAGGCCAGATGCTTGAGACGTAGGTGCGAGCGAAACTCCTCGAGACCCTGCATCGTGGTCACCAATGGCGAACCAAGACGACCAGACCTCGACAATCGCGCCAGACCCCAGCCTCCCAGTCCGTGCGCGTGCACCACCGAAGGTCGTGCGTCTTCCTCCATGATCTGCCTCGCCACGCGCTGCGACCAGACGAAGTAGTTCGTGATGCGGTCGAGTACGACAGTCCCCTTGCGACGGCCCAATGGGAGCGGCCCGGGTCGCACCCACTTCAGTGTGACCGGCGAAGAGAAGGCCCTCTCCGCCTCGACGAGTCGAGCCTCTTCGTCTGGCGTCTCAGAGTAGAGATCGATCTCGATCCCCTCATCGGCCAGCTGCGTCACAAGGTCGAAGACGTGACGCTCGAGACCCCCTGGTCCGTGCGCCGGGTGAACGCGGCGCGAGACCATCGCGACCCTCATGGGGTGACGCAAACCCTTCCGGACTTCTCGAGGGCGTCGGAATAGACGGCTTCGACTTGTGAATAGACCGCATCCGGAGAGAAGCGTTCCTCGACACGCGTTCGAGCAGCTTTTCCTACCCTTTGGCGGCACTCGGGCGAGGCCAGGGATGTCAAAGCCACCTCGAGGTCTCCGGAGTCAGACACCAGCCATCCGTTGATGCCCGAGTCGATGATCTCCGGATTCCCGCCACGATTCCACGCGACGACCGGTGTACCGAGTGCCATCGTCTCCAGCGCCACTCGCGCCAGAGGCTCGTTCCAGGAGCTGGGCAACAGCACGGCGTCCGCACCGCGTTGAAGCCCGAGTAGACGGTCGTGATCCACCCATCCGAGAAACGTCACCGGCAACTTGGAGGCCCGAGCTTGCGTTTCAAGCGCTGCCCGACTCGGACCGTCCCCCGCCACGAGGACGGACACCGGTCGTGACGTCCCCACCTCGGCCAGAGAAGACAGCAGCAGGTCGAAACCCTTGGTCGGCTGCAGTTTGCCGGCGGCCAGCACGTACGGCTCTTGTCGCGAGGCATCCTGCTGGGCTATCGCGATGCGTTCGACATGCCCTGGGTCAACGATGTTGGGTACGACCGTGAGGTCGGCGCCGGGTAACTGATCCCGTATGCGATTCTCGACGGCGTGACTGACTGACAAGACCTTGTCGGCAGCGGCAAGTCCACCCGCCCGCGCATCAAGTCGCCTCCGGGCCCAGCCACCCATCACGCGCGACACCGGGCGGGGCCACCGCCAGTACTCGGCCATACAACCAGCAAGATTCTGCGTCGTGCATCCATCGCAGACTCGCTCTCCCCACCAGGACGTTCCGTGAAGACACACCGGCCAGTAGTCCCGTACCGTGACGATGGTGGCACGCCCGAGCGCGTTGCCGACTGCCACCGAGGGTGGACCACTGTGAAGATGCTGTGCGTGTACGACGTCGACCGACGGGTTCGTGCGGAGGAACTGGTCGAGAAACGTCGCGAGCGTACCGTAGGTGTAGTCGCGAGCCCCAAGCCGACGGCGGACACTGCGGCGTGCCGCTCGCACACCGATATCGGTGATCTCTATCCCGTCGTAGACCCGGGTGGCCACGTCCATTCGGGTCGGATCGACGGCGACGATGCTCACCTGATGGCCACGACCCACAAGGACGCGTGCGAGCGCGTGGGTGCTCCACCCGCTGCCACCGCAATCTGGGGGATACACGTCCGTCACGAGACACACCCGCCAGCTTGGGTTCGATGCGGCGTTCATGTGTCGAGGTCAGCCGGTTCCGGGCGCATCAGGAATCAGGACTGGGTGCGATAAAACGACGACCGGTCGAACGCGAAACGTCGGGCTATCTGGGCGACCCGCGGCGCCACTTCCACGAACTGGTTGCGGACGATTCGGCTCATCTGTACCGGCGCGTCGCGGGGGATCAGACCGGTAGCGTATTGAATGGCCAGCCCGAAATTCCACAACACCAGCAGGCTGACCGCCACCCGGGCGTGTCGCTCGACTCCTGAACGCACTCGGAGCCACTCGAACAGCGCGGCCAGACCCAGCGCGAACACCGGGGTGCAATTGACGAAACGCCGCGCGCCGAAGGACGCGCCGCCCCACCAGGTGTCATACGAGCCCACAACGAGAACCTGGACGGCAAAAAACGCCCCGCATGCCATCGCCACTACCGGTGAACGGAGCCAGAGCGCGACGAGTCCTATCACGCCGACCAGCGTGACCGGGTGCCACGAGAACAGACCGTGAAACCCGGAGAAGAGCACATCAATCGTATAGATGGGCAGTGCCGAGAATTTCTCGACCACGAACGGTGTCGGCCCGAAGGTGCCATTGAGCGTGTGATAGACGTAGAACTGCGGCGCCACCACGGCACCGACCGTAAGCCAGAACGACAGGTAGCCGACACTCCGTCGAGACAGCATGGTCAAGGCACCGCCAACGTCGGCCCGACCAGCCGTGATGAGCCGGTGCAACTCATCGACCCCGATGACGAGGAGACCGAGCCAGTTGAGCTCTCTGACCAGCACCATGAGCCCGGCCGAGGCTCCCAGGATGATCCACTGTCCAACGGAGCGCTCCGACCGGGTCCGGTGCCAGAGCCACAAGAAGAGCGCCACAGCGAACAACGAGGTCGCATGTGCCATGGCGGGTGTGATGTACAGATAGAAGACCAGGGGTGACGCAAACCAGACAGCCAGCACGCCCAAGGTGGCTGCCGTTCGGCTCACGTGCGCCCGGCACAGGCGGTAAGTCAAGGCGAGACCCGCCAGTCCCCAGAACAGCGACGCGAGACATACGGCCCAGACGTATGGACGGCTATAGCCGTCTCGGGGCACCGAACTGCCAAGAGCGCGCCCAACGATCACGACCCCGTCGGCAAGCATGTAGAAAGGCGCCCAGAGCACGGCCGTCCCAATCGGCGCGTCGTTCAGGCGGTAGCCGGTGGGTGTCGGCCCGTCTTTGTACGGCAGAAGACCCGCATGGGCGACGGGGTCGCGACCAATGAAAGAGCCGTACTCGTTCTCGTAGTGGAGGTCGCGGTCCATGTAGATCGACCGCAAGGTCGAGAAGTACTTGATCTCGTCGCTGGCATACACGCGTGGCGTGAACAGCGGAAGCGCACACACCGCGACCACCACGAGCACACCCCACTCCTGCCACCACTCCGAGCGTGCGAGCTTGAGGATCATCCGTTTCGTGTCTTCAATGGCTTCACGGTTTGCGCGAGGTCAATGATATCCGCCGCGCCTTGCTGCCAGCGATAGGCTCGGCTGATCCGGTCGTGCCCCGCCGCTCCCATCGCCCTACCCATGTCAGGCTTCGTCAGAACGGACTGAACCGCTTGGGCGAGATCCCGAGCCGTCGGTGGCACCAGCTGTCCCGTGACACCGTCCTCTATGGTCTCCTGAACACCGCCCTCGTCAACCGCAACCACCGGACACCCGCAATACGCGGCCTCGACAACTGACAGGCCAAAGCTCTCCTCCAACCCGGTGTGAAGGTAGCAACTCGCCGCCGCATAGTACTTCGGCAAGTCGCCATCTGGCACGAAACCCGCGAACTCGACCTGGTCGGCGACACCCAGCTCTCGCGACAGGGCTTCCAATCGCGCCCGCTCCGGCCCATCTCCGACGATGATCCACCGCGGTTGTTCCAGCGGGGCTTCCCCCGCTCCGAACGCGGCGGCGGCCGCGATAAACAAGTCCACGCGCTTTCGCGGGTGCAGGTAGTTGACGGTCAACACCCGAGGGGGCGTGGGTCTCGTCTCCGTACGGGCGCGGTCCAATCGATCGCGATCGATACCGAGGGTGATGACCGCAGCTGGTCTCTCATATGTGGCCTCGATCCGGCTCGCGGCAAATGGGCTCGAGGTACACACGCCGTCCGCCTGTCGAACCAGAGCCCGGTCAAGGCCCGCATATGCGCTGAGCATGGGGGCCAGGAGCACTCGCTGCCATCCAAGACATTCGAGCACGAGTTCGCGGTCCTGGTACAGAGCACGTGGGGGTTCCCAGCAGTAGTACAGGACCGGCGCACGGTCCGGTCCGCGCCTGCTCAGCTGCCACGCAAGCGGGAGCGACGGTCCGAAGAGGAGGTAGAGACTCGCCCTCGGATCGAGCGCGTGACGCAAGGACAGCGTTCGTGCGTAGTCTGCCCCCGCGTTCAGATAGCGGTTGTTGGTCCAGTCGAGACGGGCGTCGGTGCACGCCACGTCGACTCCAGATGGCACACGTGGTCGACACGACTCGTCGAACTGGTGGCACACAATCCGTACGGCGTGACCGGCTTCAACGAGAGCGCCCGCCAGACCCAGGATCGCTCGCTCAGCGCCCGACAGCAGCTTGAACCTGGGAAAGACGAGGTCGATACGCAAGGCAGTCACAGACCCAGACGAGGGTGCGGTCGTCATGCGTGGCCACCAATCACGTCGCGATAGAGGTCGACGGGCTGATTCGCGACGATCTCAGGGCGAAACGGATCGACGAACGCAGCGAGTCGGTTCCGGTCGGCCTTCCACACGCCTCCGACAATGTCTGTCAGGGCCGCGGCCAACGCGGCCGGCTCACCGGGCGGGACGACGATACCGACCCCAGAGTTCGCTTGAACCCACGCAGAGATCCCGGTGGTCTCCGTGACCACAAAAGGCGTGCCCACCGCCGCTGCCTCTACGCACACCTTGTTGAGAGACTCTAGATGTGATGGTACGGCGACCGCGTCGGCACCAGCGAGCCAGTCAAGGGCCTGCTCTGGCGGCGTGGCGCCCACCCACTGTACGCGGTCGCTCACGCCAAGCTCGCGAGCAATCTCGAGGAGTCGAGCGGCGACGTCACCGTCTGGTCGCACGTTGAGCGACGGTCCAACAATCACGAGCACGGCGTCAGGCACGGAGGCCATCGCCCTTACGAGTACGTCCAGGCCTTTGAACGGGTGCAGTCGGCCGAGCGCCAACACGATCGGTCGGCCTCCGGTTCCGCACCGGTCGTCGACGAAGGCCCTGGCCTCAGCCCGACGCCGGTGGTGCAAGACCTCGCTCTCGGTCGATGCCGCCACGGCGTCCGAGGCAACGTTGAGCGGAATCAGCCGGCGGGTACTTCGCGGCGCCAACTGCGAGAGGCGTTCCTCCAGCATGGGCGAAATACAGCGGAGGACGGCGGCTTCACGAAGGGTCCACTCGATGAGTCTACGAGGCACGGGATAACGCCGAAACCCATAGGACGACTGCTCGAGCACCAGAGTGTCCTCGTCCATGGGCGTCAGGACCATCGGTCCCGACCAGCCACTCATGCGGCGCGCCAGCGCGGCCGCGGTGCCGTGCGGGTAGGCCACTTCCACGTGTAGCACATCGACCGACGAGCCCTCCGCACGAAGATACCGGGCGAGCGCTGCGGCCGCAGGCAGCACGCGGCTGGTGCGGAGCAAGGGAGCCGACAGAGCTCCCAGCCCCTCCCAGGCCAACGGAGTACCAAGAATGCGAATCTGACCTTCGTGCGGCTCCGTCGGACCCGGCGACTGGCCGGTCGTCAATACCTGAAACTGCGGACCGAGCGTCTCGACCTGCCGCGCAAAGTCCAGGTGAACGTGCCACCCGAGCGCTTCTGGGCGAAGTCCCGGCATGAACATCGCGACACGAAGCCCTGGGCTCGCCGTAGACGGGTCAGCCATCTGCTCCTGTCGCTAGGTGAGGCGCGAGCACACTCAACATCAGGGCATGCCCCGGAACGCTCGAGCGCCTGAACACGTCAGCTTCCTCGGTCGTCAGCATTCGAGTCATCCTCATGCCGACCGCGAACGTGATGACTCCTACGACGGTCAACGCAACAGCCTCCAACACAGACGTGGCCACGAACAACCGGGCGCATGCCAGTAGGCCACCCATCGGAAGACTGACCCTGGCCACACGGCCGGCAAAGCTCCACGGAAAACGTAGTCCGTATCGAGTGCGACAGTAGGCATACGCACAAAGCGCACTGGCGAGTCGGGCGACACCGAACACCGCGCCGGCACCGACGAGCCCGAGGGTCGCCGCAGCCAACAAAAATAGGGGCGCCGCGAGAATCATGACGGACTGCGAGACGAACACGGCACGATACTGCTCATCGACAGACAGGATGATGACCGGCAGGTTGAATGCCGTCTCGGCATACATGAAGGTGACCAGCACCCAGGAAATCTGTACCGCAGGCAGGAACTCGACCCCGAACAGCAGTGGGATGTAGTCGCCGCACATGACGACCAACCCGATCCCCGCCGGCAGCAGCAGAACCAGTTGAGCCTTTGCCACCGCGTTGAACGCGCGCTGTACCTGCTCGAGGTCGTCCCGAAGTCGGAGCCGCGCGAAGAGCGGTCGATACAGCCCGCGGAATCCGGTAACCACGAGGCCCACCGACATTATCGACAGCTTGAAGGCGATGGCGAATAGCGCAACGTCCTCGGGGCTCAAGACGATGGCCAGGGCAGGCGCAGCGAAGCCCATCCCGACGAAGAGCAGCGATAACTCGAACACATAGGTAAAGAGCGTGAACCGAACACGTGGCGCCAGGCTATCGTCAGCCTCGGCCAGCGCCCTCCCTCTCTCTTCAAAACCACGCTCATCGATGTTGCGGACTCGTACGACGACGCAGCCGATACTGATAGTCGCCACCAACCCTGCACTCATCGCCAGAGCGGACAGGACACCCACCATCTCGTAACCGAGAAACAGCGCGGTAGCGGCCAGAACGATATCGAGGGCAGCCTCGAGGAGCGCGAGTCCGTTCGTCCACACCTGCGCAAAGAAAGTGTTGAGTACCTTGGCGGCCAGCTCAATCCCTGCTCGGGCGACAATGAGTCCTGCGACCAGCTGCAGATACAAGACGCCGTCGGCGCCCAGTTGAAGCTGAACGACGAGCGGGCCGCCGAACAGCCACAGCCCCACGAGGCACCCGCTGAGCGCTACAAATCTGACCAGCGCCGCGCGCCACAGAAACTGACGCAAACCCGAGGCACCCCGTGTCGCCCCCACATCAGTCAGGAGCTTCGTCAGGCTCGTTGGGATCCCCAGGGCGGAGTACTGCAAGACCGACTTCATGAGCCCCATCAACACGTCGTACAGCCCGGAGAACAACCCAAAGCGTCTCCGGATGAGTACCGCGAAGACGAGGTCGAAGACCGCGAGAACAGGGAGCATGACCGCGTTCCAGAACGCGGCCTGGGACGCCTGTCTCAGGAGCGGGACTGGTGCCGACGGATCGCCTGTAGGGGGACTAGGCGACGCCACGTTTCCCCACCCCGGCGACCAAGGCTCGGTAGTACTCAATGTAGCGATCAGCGATCCGGTTGATATCGAATCGGTCCACGGCCTCACGTCGCGCGACCCGCCCCATCTCCGCGGCGACCGCCCCGTTCTCAAGAAGACTATTCACCGCGTCTGAAAGCGCGCGCGGGTCTTCCTGTCCAACGACGACGCCTGTCGATCCGTCCCGGAAAATGAAGTCGGTCACACCCGGCTGCTCACCAATCACACACGGCAGACCGGTCGCCATGGCCTCGACCATCACGGTGCCAAAACCCTCGCGCCGGGAGGGAAATACGAATAGGTCTGACGCCTGAAGGTACCGGTGCACATCGTCCTGAACACCGGTCCGGTGTATCCGTTCGGCAGCGGCGGCAGGCACGCGAGCGAGCTGGTCAGACAAGAACGCCGTCTCAGACTCGTGCCCCGAGAAGTTGTCTCGACCGACCAGTAGGAGTCGGGTCTTCGGGTGTGCGCGGTAGATGGCAGACCACGCGTCCAAGAGGACATCGAGTCCTTTTCGATGGACAAGAGACCCGACGAACGCGATCAGGGGTCCGTCCGTCGGCAGACCGAGATCACGCCGGACCGACATGCGATCGTCGACAGGCGTGAACGTGTCGATGTCGACGCCTTGCGGAATAAGCTTCACGCGGTCAGATGGGAGGCCGGCTTCACGGCTGATCTCCTGCAGTGCAGGCGAGATCGCCACGTATCCGTCGCAGGAGTAGAACGCGCGTCGCCGCACCCCGGCGAAGCGGTTCGCAGAACGCCGGATGGTGAGCGGGTCGTCGGCGCCAACCAGCGTCATCTCGAAGAGCAGAGGCTTGTCGTGGAGTCGGCACCAGGCATAACTCGCATACAGTGCATCGGTCATTGCGTGGACGTGAACCAGATCGCATCGGCCCGCCGTCTGCAAGTACCCGAACGTCCTGGCGGCGAACATCGGGCCCGTCAGTCGCGAGTGTTCAGTCGGCGAAGCGAGAGACGGTGGGTCACATCCCACTCTCACGACTGAGTAGCCGTCACAGACTTCGATCGAGCGCTGCGTTCCAGACGTAGCCGTCACGATGGTGACATCGACGCCGCGTCTGGCCAACGCCTTCGCAATCGCCTCGACCTGGATACCCTGTCCCGAAAAGGCCGGGCGAAAGCGCTGGATCACCATCACCACCCGAGGCACATCAGTCATGTCGGACCCAAGACGGAGATGGCGCAACCTATAATGACGTCCACATGCTGGATTTCGTCCGCACCACTGTGTGGCCACGAATCCCGACCCTGAGAATAGCCTCGGTCAACCGGATCGGCCTGAACCGCTTGCTCCTGCAGCAGTTCGCGCGTCTCGATGCCGGATGCGTCCTCGACGTAGGCGCCAAGGGCTCGCCGTACACCCAGATCATCCCGTCTACGCGGTATCTGCGGCTCGATATCGACCCCACGTCCGAACCAGACATCTGTTGCGACATTCATCATCTCGACTGGAAAGCCCACTCGTTCGACACCGTTGTTGCCGTCGAAGTCCTCGAACACCTCTATGACCCCCAGCTTGCGCTCGACCGGGTCTGGCACGTCCTCAAGCCCGGAGGCATCTGCATCGCGTCGACACGATTTCTGTACCGCTACCATCCCGATCCACATGACTACTACCGGTTCACCTGGGACTCATTGGAACATCTGTTTCGAAAG
>Ga0310123_10001583_pt1 | contig 18723 bp, 14 predicted proteins | sample CB6_AW_1057_MG_FD_203505 | JGI IMG/M metagenome (GOLD analysis project Ga0310123, IMG submission 203505) | Marine microbial communities from Western Arctic Ocean, Canada - CB6_AW_1057 | ecosystem: Environmental > Aquatic > Marine > Oceanic | place: Canada: Western Arctic Ocean | collected... | reverse complement strand
TCGGGGGCGAGATCTCCACCCGGACCGTGAGGCCGGGCATCGAGTACCGGCACGAGCAATATCCGGGTCCGCTCTCGATTCACATCGTCAAAATGGAACTAGGCCGCAAAGAACTGGCGGTGATGACGAGCCTGGCAAACGGCACAGTTTTTGGTCGTCAGACCGTGACTGGACAAGCCAAGGCGGTCGACAGGAAGTTGGACAAACCGATCGTCGCAGTCAACGGCGATTATTTTGAAATGGGCTGGAGCGGTAATTCGCGCTACCGGGGAACTTTGGAAGGCATCCACATCCAGAACGGAGAACTGGTACATGGTCCTGGGCATTCCTCGTTTTGGATCGACGGTAAAGGACGCCCGCACCTGACCGTTGGAGGAGGATCCCAATTCAGGGTCATGTGGCCCGACGGATCTGAAGCAAGCTACCGCATCAATTGTTCGACGACGGCCGACAAGACGGAAGTCGGCAGCTCAGACATTGTTCTCTTCACGCCGTCATTCGGGACTTCCACCCACACGAAGGGCGGACTTGAATTGGTGCTGGCTGCAACTCCCGACAGCGAATGGCTGCCACTGCGGGCGAACCTTTCCTATACCGGCAGCATCCGGTCGATTAACCGAAAAGGAGATACACCGCTTAGCCCCAAAACCATGGTTCTTTCCGTGGTGACTCGAGTGGCCGAGGATCTGCCGACACTTCGACCGGGTGACCATGTCACGTTTTCGACCTCGATCAGCCCGCAGTTCGCTGGCGTCAGGCAGGCGGTAGGAGGTGGTCCCCCGTTGATTCAGAATGGCAAACGGCTGGTGGGTGAAGGCAACAAGAAGAATCGGCACCCGCGCACGGTCATAGGATTCAATGAAACAGAACTCTTTCTCGTTGTTGTGGATGGTCGGCAGCCGGGACTTTCACGAGGTATGAATTACGGCGAACTGGCGGACCTCATGGACCGGCTGGGCTGCACGAACGCGCTGAACATGGACGGTGGTGGATCGTCAACGATGTGGTTGGATGGCGCTCTCGTTAATTCGCCGTCGGGGAGAATGGGACAGAGATCCGTCGGGAACGCGGTCATGATTCTGGGCAGGTTGGTCGATCGAAGCGGGGCGAACTGACCATATTTGGTACTGAGCCGCAGACCTGTCGTGGCCCTTGTCGACGCTCAATAATAACCGGGATTCTCCACCCCGGACGTCTGGCTCGGGCAATTGTGAATGGCAATGTTCCCAGCGATTGACGACCGGGAAACACGCATGGTTCCATCCATTGCATGCGCCACCTTCCCGCAGCACACCTCGGGTGCCGCCGAAGCGTCGAAATAAAAAAGCGACGCACGTGAAACCACAAAATGCAGTAAATCGCAATGCGTCGCTTTATCTGTGGGCTCGACTGGATTCGAACCAGCACGGGATTTAACTCCCACTAGGCCCTCAACCTAGCGCGTCTGCCAATTTCGCCACGAGCCCTGTCAGGTTTTAGCTCGAAGATGCGGTGTTTCGATTCCGAGCCAACACGTTGTAGCCTGAGCTCCGTTCCACAATCCACTTCACGTTTTCAGTCTAGGCGATCCCTTGCTACCGTCAAGGGCTTACAGACGTCGGAATACCAGCAGGCTGAAACCAGTGAGGTCCGTGGAAGTAGAATTTTCTAAGTCGGTCACCAAGCAGTTTGCCAGTGGAGAAGGTAGTTCATGTTGTCGCCGTTGGACGATGTCACCGAGTGACTGTTGCCAGACCGTTGACCCAACCGTTTCCGGAACAGCCGCCAGGATTAGCAAGCTCTTCTGGGTCACTTGAATGAAACGCTGCTGAAAACTTCTTTCGGGTTCTGTCCCCAAAGGCTCTGTCTGGTCCGCTTCCAACCAGGCTGCACCATCCGGTCCAGCCAGCAGGCAATGAATACGGCCAGCATGGCTCAGGGCAATCTGGCTGTCACCCGGGCAGACGTGAGCGTAAACCAGGGACGCAAAGTGGTCTCCCGTCGAACCCATCCAAAGGTTTCCGTTCAACTGACGCATCAATTCTGACGCCGAAAGTTGATAACCAGCATGGCAACGCAGGGCACCTATCAGGAACGTCGCTGCAAAAGCGGCCGTCACTCCCTGCCCGGCAGCGCAGCCGGTTGCCACGGCAAGCGACCCGTCCTCACACATTGACCAGTCATAAAGACCACCGTGCAGCGTGTCGGAATCCGATCCCACAATGGCGCCTGTGACATCCCACCCGTCCAACAGGGGCGGCATCCGCAATTGGAGTTCTCGCCGGTACCTGGCCGCCGCCGCAAGTTGGCTCCCGGCAGACTTGCCAGCCGGCGGAAGCTGCCTGGGTGCGGGCGTCGTTTCACGATACACCCGCAAAGGCTGGCTTACTTCACTGAGCGTCAGGAGAGCCATTGTTTCTTCAATCCCTTAGTCCAACTCAACTTTTGTAGATTAGCGAAGCGTCAAGAGTTAACATCGATTCCCGGACGCCGAATTGGTCAGACGGATTTCCTGAAAATCGCTTTCCACAGCATCACGTGTGGGGATTGTGTAAATCGTTAGGATATTGTGGCTGAGAGAGAACATTTCGAGAAGCGAAGAGCCGGCACTTGCCTGACAGGGGCAGATAGCGACTTTCCCGCAGCTTGTGGCGGGCAGCACGGAGTTATCGAGCACTACAGGTCTTTGAGAGCGGCCACGATTTCTAGCGTAGCCGTCTTGCCATCCCCGAAGAACATCAGCGTGTTCTCGGCAGCAAACAATGGATTTGGAATTTTGGCGAAACCCGGACTCAAACTACGTTTGATCACCACCACCGTACGAGCCTTGTCAACGTTGATGATGGGCATCCCAGCAATAGGACTATCAGGATCGGTCCGCGCCACGGGGTTCACCACGTCGTTGGCCCCAATCACGATCGCCACATCGACCTGCGCCATGGTGGGATTGATCAGATCCATTTCAATCAATTGTTCATAAGGCACATCGGCTTCTGCCAACAGTACGTTCATGTGTCCCGGCATCCGTCCTGCTACGGGGTGGATTGCGTACTCAACCGCTGTTTGATTGGCGATCAATTGATTTGCCAAATCGCGAACCGCATGCTGAGCCTGCGCCACGGCCATTCCGTAACCAGGAACAAACACAACCCGCTGCGCGGTGTCTAGAATCATGGCCACATCGTCAGCCGAGGTGCTTCGCACCGTGGCGTAGATCTCGTCTGTATCCATCACGGAGCCCGCTTTGAGGACTCCGAACAGAACATTGGTCAACGACCGGTTCATGGCCTTGCACATGATCTTGGTCAGGATGATTCCGGAAGCGCCCACCAGTGATCCGGCAATAATCAACACATTGTTATCAATTACAAATCCTGTGGCGGCGGCTGCCAATCCAGAATAGGAATTGAGCAAAGCAATCACCACCGGCATGTCAGCACCACCAATGGAAGAGACCAAAAACAGACCCAGCACGGAGCTAAGCACTACGACCGCCAGATAAAGTGCAATGGCTGTCGGACCGCTGCCGATGTGCACAAGCAGGCCCGCGAGTACGAGTACGATCAGAGCGAGCACCGCATTGATGACCCGCTGTCCCGGCAGGCCCAAGGAATTCTTAAAAAGCTTCAATTCCTGCAGTTTTCCAAATGCGACGAGGCTGCCCCAAAAGGTGACGGCACCGATGATTCCCGTTGCGGCCGTAGCAATTAACACGTCAACGGTAGCCGACTGTTTAGTGAACTTCAGCAATTCGGCACAAGCGACCAGGACGGACGCACCTCCACCAAATCCGTTGAACAGCGCGACCAGCTGAGGCATGGCCGTCATTTCAATGCGTACCGCCAGTATGATCCCTACCAAGCTGCCGACAACGAGGCCAATCAGGATGTAAGAGAAACTGCCATCACCCTTCCACAACTGATACAGCGTCACCACGATGGCCAGCAACATGGCCAGCGCACCCAGGAAGTTTCCGCGCACGGCCGTGCGCGGATGGGTTATGTTCTTCAATCCCAAGATGAACAGGACCGCTGCGACCACATACGCCAGTTTTAATATCGATGCTGCATCCAAAATTTACGCCTTATTTCCTTTGAAACATCGCCAGCATCCTGCCAGTCACCATGAACCCACCGACCACGTTGACCGTTGCCAGGACTAACGCCAGTACTCCCAGCAAAGCTGGAATTCCCTGGGAAGTGAAGCCGAGAGTACCACCTGCTGCCAGCAGGGCGCCGACGACGGTGATGCCGCTGATGGCGTTGGATCCCGACATCAATGGCGTGTGGAGTGTGGGAGGTACCTTGGTAATGATTTCGAATCCGATAAAGATCGCCAGCACAAAAACTGTCAGACTCGCAATCAGAGCCTCCTGTCGTGAAAAAGAGTTTTCTGCCTCCTCCGCCGAAACAGCAGTCGGTGGAATCTGGGTTGTCGTTTTGATTTCAATATTCGCCCCGGAACCGGCCACCGCGGGTGACGTTTCGTCGGCCAGTGCAGGGACCGCCCAAAGTACAGAAAATCCCAGCAAAGTTAAAGCCAGTGTGTATCGGCCTGCCGTGGCCCGACGGTTCTGTAGATTGAAATGTCTCATGTTTTGTGTCCTGCACTCTCTTTTTCTTCGACCGGGTCAGGAAGAGGATCCAATCCCAAGATCTCACGAATACGGTTATTGCACACATCACCCTGGTGCGCAACGGTCGTATTGCGATTAATTTCGTCTGTCATGTCCAATTGAAGTTGTCCCTCGTTGACCAGATGACTCAGGAGCGTGGCCATATTTTTGCTGTACATCTGACTGGCATGGTAAGGGATCTCGGACGGTAGATTGGTCGGACCCAGAATGGTGACCCCGTATTTTTCCACCCGCTGATCTGGCTCGGATAACTCGCAATTACCGCCGCGCTCGGCTGCCAGATCGATAATCACGGAACCACGGGACATTCCCCGGACAGCCGACTCGGTAATGAGCAGGGGGGATTGCTTCCCCGGAATGGCAGCGGTTGTGATCACCACATCACTTTCGGCAGCAACTTCCGCCATGAACTCGCGCTGTTTCTGATAAAACTCTTCGCCCATCGCCTTGGCGTAGCCCCCCTTGTCTTCCGATTCATCCGCCTCCAGTTGCAATTCGACGAACTTGCCACCCAGGCTTTCGACTTGCTCCCGTACGGCTGGACGAACATCGTAAGCGTGGACAACCGCTCCCAGTCGTCGCGAGGTAGCAATTGCCTGAAGTCCGGCGACACCGGCTCCGATAACAAAAACTCGCGCCGGAGAAACAGTACCGGCCGCCGTCATCATCAGAGGAAACATTTTGGGTAACTCGACCGCTCCCAACAGGACAGCCCGGTAACCAGCAATCGTAGCCATCGAGGAGAGTACATCCATGCTCTGGGCACGAGTGATTCGAGGAATCATCTCCAATGCCAACAGGGTGACGCCCCTGTCTGCCAGTTGCTGTATCGCTTGCGGATTGCCCAGCGGGTCACAGCTTCCCAGCAAGATGTGACCCTTTCGAAGCAAGTCAAGGTCGGCCTGGCCGGCTTCCGGGTTTGCGCCCAGGCAGCGGACTTGGGAAATGGCATCGGCTTGAAAAGCTTCCTGCCGGCTACCAACGATTTTGGCTCCATTTTCTTCGTATTCACGGTCTTCGTATCCGGCAGATTGGCCGGCCCCCGATTCGACAACGACTTCGATCCCCGTGCGATTCAGCTGTTTTAAGACAGCGGGGACCAGCGCCACTCGACGTTCGCCCGGAAAAGTCTCTTTGACGACTGCCACCTTCATGTAAGAATTCCCCAGGTTCAAAAGCGCGGATTTTGGCACATTGGGAGACTCCCTTAAACCCCACTTCGGCCCCCTGGCCGGAGTTGCTTTTGAAATCGTTCGATCCTCCACGCGCAAAGGACCGGCGGCCGTAGCGGCTGAAATGACGGGGATCGTGGCTGGCCGGACGTTCCAAAATATTGGGGTTCGATGACCTTGAAACGGAGACCCGAAAGCGATAAAATGTGATTTTTCAGGAAATTTTGCTTAGTCAGTGGCGGATTGCCGTCCGGCCGTAAACAAGGGAGAGCGTGGGGTATCAGGCGATGAAAACGTATATGGCCAAGCCAGGTCAGGTAGAAAGGTCTTGGTGGCTGTTTGATGCCGAGAACAAGATCGTTGGCCGCCTGGCAAGCGAATTGGCGGTAGTTCTGATGGGAAAACATCGGGCGACCTATACGCCTCACGTCGATACGGGGGATTTTGTGGTTGTGGTCAACGCCGACAAGATCTCTTTTACTGGCAAAAAGTGGGAAAAGAAAACCTACAGCTGGTACACAGGATATCCGGGTCAGAAAACGGAAACCGCTGAAAAGCGACGGGAACGACACCCGGATCGTATTCTGCGCGAAGCGGTTCGAAGAATGTTACCGAAAAGCAAACTTGGCCGACAGATGCTTTCCAAACTCAAGATTTATGCAAGTGCGGACCATCCGCACCAAGCTCAGAATCCCGTACCTCGCGAAACAGGAAGCCCAGCATGATTAACGTCAAGAAGGACAAGTACACTGGAGACATCTTGGGAACAGGTCGGCGTAAGAGTTCGGTTGCACGGGTGCGCATCCGCCCGGGCAGTGGCAAAATCACGATCAACAAGCGTTCGTTGGAAGAGTATTTTGCCAACGTGCAGGACCGCAATGCCGTGGTCGCCCCGTTAAAGAGTTCTGGGAAGAATGAAGAACTGGACGTGTTGATCAACGTCAAAGGGGGAGGCATGACCGGACAGTCGGGTGCCTGCAAGATGGGCATTGCCCGTGCTCTGTCGGGCTATGACGAGGAACTCGAAACTGTCATGCGTGAAAGCGGGTTTATGACTCGCGATTCGCGCATGAAAGAGCGAAAGAAGTGCGGTCTACACGGTGCCCGGCGGGGCACGCAGTTCTCGAAACGGTAACGGCTGGCAGGTTACCTCAGCACTTGTTCAGCACCTAGTCGTTGTTCATGTAGTAGGGCCTGTAGCTGAAGACTTGCGGGTCGGCCGGGTCCACGTTCACAATGACGCCGGCGACCGTGGGTGCTCCGAACACTTCCATGCGCGTGAAGTGCAGATACCGGGTCCCGGCTTCATCATGAAACGGTTTGTCGATGCGAAAGTAGTGCGAATCTCCGTGGATGCAAACCACGGGCTGCTGGTATTCGGCTAGAAAATCTCGCAGGGCTGCCAGGATGTCGCGAAAGCCCTCACCTTTTCCGTTTTCAAAGTCTGGGTTTGCGTGAATGACCAGCGCCACACCCGGCACTCGGTTTTGTAAAGCGCCGGCGAAACTCTCCTTGAGAAACGCCAGATTTGCCTGATTGCGGGCCTCGTATTCCCGCATGGACGGTGGATCATCAATCCTCCGGTTGTTGCCACTGCCACAGACATGGGCGACGATAAACAGCACGCCCGCTTTGCTGAAACGATAGTTTTCGATGTATTCCGCAGTTTCTGGATGATCACTTTGGTGCACGGCGTTCAACTCATCGAGGCGGAGTACACCTTTGTGCTGAAAAAATAGTTCTCGTATCTTCGCGAGACGTTCAATGGGATCAGCACCGACTCCGTGGCAATCCGTCCATTCGTTGTCTCCCGGAGTATAGACGACAGGTTTCGGATACTTTTCAAACAGATCGGAGATCTGGCGGAATCGATCATCAGTACAAGGAGAGAATTGCGCCTTGATGTCTCCTACGTGCATCAGAAAAGCGAAATCTTCCTGTTCGGATTGTTGCAGCAATTGGCCATAGGAGATGTTCTGCGCCGGACTATAAGGCACATCACCAGTGGCCAGAAACCGAAAGGCAGAATTGTCCTCCGCAAAGGTGTTTGTGAGAACGACGGAGGCTGAAATGAAAAAACTAATTAGCGTTTTATTGATCATGTGAGCAAACTCCCCAACGGAATTACTGATGACGGCCGGATTTCAATTTGAAAAATCCCGATCGAATGGCGATGGGATCGGCGAATGGGATCATGGTACCCTATTTTTTCCGACTTTGCTGCCAGTAAAACGGTGCATTTCTACACCAATGCTCGGCCCCCGCCATCCGCTCGTTTTGAGTCACCCTTGTTATTTCAAGGGATCTCTTAAACCCGGCACATTCCGGGTCGCCGCGCCATGCTGGCGATACTTCTGCTGATACTTGCTCCAGAGACGTTTGTGACGGTCGTTGAGGTCGACGCGTCGGCCCTGAATGAACGCCGCTAGGACGTGCGTCGTCGTTTCCAGGGGGTTTCCATCCGTGATGATCAGGGTGGCGTGTTTGCCAGGTTCCAGAGAGCCAACCCGATCGGCGACTCCCAGAATCTGTGCGGGATAGAGCGTGATCGCTCGCAACGCTTCTTCGCGCGGCAAGCCGTGTGCAGCCGCCATGGCGGCGTGGTAGGGCAGGTTTCGCACGTTGGAGGCGCCAAATCGGCTGTGATTTGCAATACAAAATTTGATTCCAGCCTGACGGAGTCGCTCGGGTAATGTAAACGGATCATCATAGGGATCCGATCGGCGTCGAGGCAGTCGCAAGGTACCATTGATAATCACGGGGATCCGGTGTTGTCGAAGGAGTTCTGCGCAACGTGCCGCATCGTAGCCACCTACCAGCACCAATTTGAGGTTTTCCCGTAAAGAAAAGGCAATTGCTGACTCAATTTGTTGCAGCTCATTCGCCAGCACAATGACGGGCATCTGTCGCTCGATCACCGGCAGCATTGCTTCGAGCCGAGCGTCATAGCCTAGGTCCCGGGCCGCCGGGAGTGACACGGAGCGGGCGCGGGCGTAGTTGCGGGCATCATCGATAAAATGCTGAAGTTGGCGCAAACGCTCGTCACGCTGGTCCATCTGCTCCTGGAAGGATTTATTGATCGACCAGTGCGAAAGAGGAGTGATGGGGGGCCACTTGACATGCATGCCAACCAGCGATTGCAGCGTCATGTCTTCCCACGTCCAGCCGTCCAATTGCAACACGGCTGATCTTCCGGCGACCAAGTCACCGCGTGGGACGGTTAACGTCAGCAGCACGCCTCCAGAGCGAGATACCGGAATCATCTCACTGTCTGGATTAACCGCGACTTCGACCCGAACATTGGAGTTCAGGGACCCCGATTCTGCGAGGTCTCGCGTGGCACGTACCATGTTGATCTCGACAAGCCCCAAACTGGAATGCGCGTCGAACAAGCCTGGATAAATGTGTTTTCCCGTTATATCCAGGCTTTGGGTGTCGGCAGGCAGAGCGACCTGTTTTCCCAGCGCGACGATACGCCCTTGATCAAACAGTAACTGCCCGCCTTCCACGGGCTCACCAGAGATCGGATGGATGGTGCCACCGGTCAACACGATCGGATGCAACGGATCGGTACCGGGGATCTCGTCCGATGCTTTCATCAGGTTGCAAGCGAGTAACAACAGAACGGCGATGGTCCGGTAAGGGGATGTTTTCATTGTTAAATGTTCGTTCGAGGTGACCATATTTTTCGCATGAACCCTCTCGGGAAAAAGTGCAGCGGGATGGACGTCGATCTGCGGACCTTTTCTGTTTCGGGATTCTATCGCCAATGCCAATGGCAGAGGCAATCTCCCCGCGGATGACGCGTGGGTTGTTCCTTGTCTTTCTGCTGCGCGTTGATCATGGGAGCTTTGGAGCGGAGAATTTTCTGGACCAGTGTATTGTGCATGGCTTGAAACTTGGTGCGTAATTTTAGATCGACTTGCCGGTCAAAGTATTTCCGCCCCTCAATCCAGGTCTGTTCACAAAGTGAAAAATTCGACAACGGTGGGCCGCTCCAAATGACAAAGTCCGCTTGTTTGCCTGTTTCCAGCGATCCCACGAAGTTGTCGATACGAAGTTGTCGGGCCGGATTGAGCGTGACGAACTTCAGGGCCTCGACCTGGGGCACGCCACCATACTTAACTGCCTTGGCTGCTTCTTGATTTAGGTGTCGCCCGAGTTCTCGACTGTCAGAGTTGAAAGAAACGCACACGCCGGCTTGGTACATCAAAGCGCCGTTGTAGGGAATCGCATCGTAAACCTCGAACTTGTAAGCCCACCAGTCCGAAAACGCCGATCCCATTGCACCGTGCCGGGCCATCGCATCGGCAATCTTGTACCCCTCGAGCACATGTTGCAGGGTACCAATGGTCACTTTGTACTCTTCAAGAGTGCGCAGCAAAGCCAGCATTTCGTCTTGCCGATAGGCATGACAGTGAATCCATCGCTTGCCTTCGAGGATCTCGGCGATCGCATCCAATTCCAAGTCTTTTCGAGGTGGCAGCCCACGTCGTGTGTCTTCCCACTGTCGCCACCGCAAGCGATATTGCTGAGCTGAGTGAAATGCATCGCGAATGATCTGTTCAACTCCCATGCGCGTTTGAGGGTAGCGCGTGGTGAACTTTTTACCCCAATTGCTCTGCTTCACATTTTCTCCCAAAGCGAATTTGATCCCTTGGGGGGCGAGGGAAAACTTCAATCCTTCACCTGCCGAACCCCAACGCAATTTGATCACTTGGTTTTGGCCCCCGATCGGATTGGCGGAACCGTGCAGAATGTTTGCGCAGGTGACACCACCGGCCAGTTGATGGTAGATCGCTATATCCCGCGAGTCAACAAAGTCTCCAATGCGGACCTCTGCAGTGATTGCCTGGCCGCTTTCGTTGATACCTCCGTCGCTCGCCATGTGTGAATGACAGTCGATGATACCCGGGGTAATGTGCTTACCTCGAGCGTCGACCGTCATGACATCCGGTGGTACATCCAGATCCGTCCCCACGGCCAAAACCTTTCCCTGGCCTACTAGCAACGAAGCATTTTGCAAAACGCCTTCGGGTCCACAGCTCCAAATCGTGGCACCCTGGAAAAGGATTCGCTCTGGCTGAGCGGGCTGTCCGTTCCTCCCAAAGGCCCCCAAAGGATAATTCACAGGAAAAGATGCAGTCCGGTCAAATGGAGGTTGGTCCTCCGTTTCGGAATGCTCTGTGTCGGCAAACTGGCGTTGTCCATCTTCCGTTAGAGCGGGAGAACAGGTGAAGCCAAGATGTCTTCCATCCGGATAGACAAACTCACCTGTCCACGAGATATCCCCGCTGCCCGCAGCTGATGTTGCATCCCTTTGGTGAGCCTGAACCAACGCAGTCATCCGTAAGACTCCCTCCACTCCTAGCGATTCACCCGCCAGACGGGTGGTCAGCCGCGAATCCTCGAACGTCACGTGCTCAAGTTTCGACTGCTGCTGGTCTCCCCCTGGCAGTTCGACCGACAAGTGTCCTTCCAGTTTGTCCGGCTTGCCAGTTAACTGGAACGAGTGACAGGGGGTGGGAGTATTGAAGGGATGAAAACGGATTCGCCAACTGCCACGCAGATCCACCTCTGGCAATTTTGCCACGTCATAGCGCGTACCCTGTACCCAGATGACCGACAGCCGGGTGTCTTTTTCAAAAAGATCGCCATCGGCAACCACGATGTTGGCGATCTTTCCGGCGTCCAGGGTTCCGACCTGCTCGGCGGCGCCCAACAGTTCAGCAGGTCTGGTTGTGAGTGCTCGAAGTGCCGCCTCTTTGCCCAACCCACGTTGGACTGCAGTGCGAACTGACGCTAGAAAATCATTCACATCTTCCAAGCCGTGACTGGTAATGGCGATCCGCACACCAGCTTGATCCAGACGGCCTGGATTTTCTGGCGCGAAATCCCAATGCATCAGTTCTTCAAGTGTCACATTGTGAGCCTGCCCGAGAGTTGTTACTTGGGGTGCTTTGGGAAAATGCACCGGAACAACGATGGTCCGGCCCGTCTGTCGTACGGCTTCCAGGCGGCGATACTCATGCCCCGAACCTCGTAGGGCGATCTTTAAACCGAATTCGCGGGCAAAGCGATCGGCCCTCAATAAAAATTGTTCGTTGTCAGCATCGATGACAATCAGTCGATCCGACTTAAAATAGTCTTGCAGCACGTGCAGCGAGTCGTTCCACTCTGGCTGCTCCAGGGCAGGATTCGCCCGATAGGTTTGCCAAGCTTTCTGATACCAGTCGGCGTCGTACATGGCCTGCCTTGCCAGGGCGACAGCACCCATGGGAGAATTGGGGTAGGTTCTGTCTTCCCAGTTGCGGTCGGTCGTCAATCGGATGTGCAAGGCAACGGGCGATGCGAGCAAGGTTTCAGAACTCGGTCCATCTCCTGTGCTAACCAGAGCACTTCGACCCTTGATGATGCCGAACTTCGGGACGACCAGTCTGGCAGCAATACCCTGACTACGTAGTTTCTTGTTAAGCATCCTGTCAGGAGCAAACAACTCAGCCGCCGCGCATTGTGGCTGGATCATTTTATTCCAATAAGGCGACCCTGCCGTGTCATCGGGGTCCTTCAGCCCGACCTCGGAATATGCATCAATGAAACCCGCGTAGATTGTCTTTCCCGTCAGTGTCCACTGTTTTGCTTCGCGGGGTACTTCTACGTCAGTGCCCACGTGCTCGATAATCCCCTGACGAATGAGCAGCGTCCCGTTCTCGATCACCTGGCCCGGTGCCACGACAATTCGGCAATCTGTGAGAGCATGCAGCTTTGGCTTGTTGGTGCGAATGCCTTCCACAGGAAGAGTTGTGGGAGTTGAGGCACACATCTCGACACGTCCTGCCAAGCCCAAGCACAGGAGGGAGCAAGCATAGATGAAAAGGGGACGGGCTGGAAACATGGCTGCTTTCTAGTACGTCGGACCTGCGATCGTGAAATGGAGAGGACCGGTTGATCGGGTCCTATCGACCATTCAAATCTAGCATGCCTTAAGACAGAAAGCACCTGGAAATAAGCTGACGGCAGCGTGGCTGGAAACACCGATTCCGTTTTTTGTCAGCGGGAGAACGCTCGAATGGATCAATTCGGGCTGCCTGCTGGAAAGTCGCCCCTATTTTCCTCGACGTTCACGGGAAACCGGAAGGCCTGTTTGTCTTGGGGTTTGCTGGCGCTGGTGACATGCGGGAGGGCCATTTATTCCATGGGGGAACCCGCTGTCCCGGGCGAGAGGCGCAACTTAAAACACATGTCCTGCCCGTCGCGACTTACGACTGGAGGTGGCTGATCTACTCGGGGACCTTGGCACGAAGTAGAATGGCAGTCGTTCAATTATGAGGAGTGCTTTGATGCCGCCACGCAATATCATCATCATCATTTTGACGGCCGTAATTTCGTACTTTTGCTACGAGAAGGCTCGGCGTGACCGCTACGCCGGACTTTTTGCGGAGGCGATTGACCACATTGAATCTCGTTACGTCGAAAAAGTTGAGCATCGCGAATTGTTTGCACATGCCCTGAACGGCTTGCTCGGCAAGCTGGATCCCTACTCTTCGTACATTGGTCCCCAAGAGTTCTCTAAATTCAAAGAAGATCTGGATCAGGAATTCGGCGGAATCGGAATCATCATCAGTCCGAACGTGGAATCCGGACATTTGACGGTGTTGAGTCCCGTGGTTGGTACTCCGGCTCATCGTGCGGGAGTCATGGCCGGTGACACGATTCTTGAAGTGGATGGCGAGAGCCTGGAAGGGATGGACTTGCACGCGGCCATCGAACGGTTGCGAGGTTTTCCTGGAACGGAAGTACGGATCACTCTCGAGCGCGATGGAGATAAAGAAACCCATGAGATCGCGATCACACGAGCGATCATTAAAGTGCCATCTGTTTTGGGCGACACGTTGAACCCCGATGGGAATTGGCAATATTTTTTGAAAGATCATCCATCCATTGGCTACATCCGTCTTACCACTTTTGGAGAGCACACGGTTGACGAGTTGCGTTCGGCCTTGAAAAGCCTGGCAAATCAACAGATGAAGGGACTGATCCTGGATTTAAGATCCAATGCTGGAGGGTTGCTTACTGCGGCAATTGAGGTCAGCGACATGTTCATCGGGAACGGTGCCATTGTGAGCACCCGAGGACGCGGAGGGGCTGTCCAAAGTGTCGAAATGGCAACCGAGAATATTGAAGTTGACGAGGATCTGCCGATGGCAGTACTGATCAACGGCTTCAGTGCCAGTGCGAGCGAAATCGTTTCGGCCTGCCTGCAGGACCATCATCGTGCCGTGCTGGTAGGTGAACGCACCTGGGGCAAAGGCACGGTGCAAAATATCATTCCGCTAGAGATGGGAAAAAGCGTGATCAAGTTGACGACTGCCACCTTTTGGAGACCCAGCGATCGCAACATCCATCGATCGAAAGACGCCACGGAAGAGGACGATTGGGGAGTGATCCCCGATGAGGGTTACGAAGTGAAGCTGACCCGCGAAGAATATGGAAAAGTGGTGGCTGCACGCAATCAGGCCGATTGGGGAACATCTGCCTTGCAAATACGGGAATCGAACGATTTGGATGAGTCGACACCAGAAGACGCCGGTGCGGTTCCAGAGGTTGTCACAGCCGGCGAAACGGAAGCGGCTGGTGAAAACTTTGAAGATCCCCAGTTGCGCCGGGCAATCCAACACTTCCAAAATCGAGCGGAATCCGCAAGTTCGTCAGCGGAAGCAGCTTGAAACACGTTCGGTTCGACCTGACTATCGACCCGGACCGACAATCTTTACGCAATCCCACCAACCTGGGTGAGGTGCCACTTTTTACACACTTCTGGAAAGGCATTGAAAATTCTTCCCCGGTCTGGAACGGAAGGGTTGGGACCCAAGGCATCAACAGACAGGGGATCGGAAGTTTCTATCTCTTGGGATCAAACGGGATAGAACGAGCCAGCTTGTAAGCGGAGTAGATTGTTTTATGAATTGGTACTCAACTTGCACTGTCATGTTCCGATCCAAAAGGAGGATTCTGACATGCAACCAATTCGAAATCGTTACTTCGGCGGGGAAGCCACGCGGCTGCTTCCCTGGGGCGATCCTTACATTCTCCAATTGTTCGGGCTACTAGAGCGACTGGAAAATCCATCCGAGGCGAGTACCGCAGCTGGTTACTCTGCCCAGTATTTGCGAGCCTCCGGCAAAGTTGTTCCGGCAGGGAACCGTCCCCACCCACCTTTCGATCGATGACGAGGCGATCGTGGCAGCCGGACTCGCGGAGATTCCAGGAAAGAAGAGTGATCTTTAGCCGCTGATGTGCGTTATAGATTTTATTTTGCAGGACGGCAATTTGATTGATCGGCGCTAAATTTCTGCCGTCACAACAACTACACCGCGCCTTGGCACTGTGTCACAAATTCTCGCGCCAACTGACGAAGTTCGGCAGCAATAAAGAAGGAACCGGTGATGCAGATTAAATCGTTGGCAGCCGATTTGTCCGTCGTCAACTGCCATGTGGAACGAGGGTCAGGACGTATAGCGATTTCCACATTCAGCGATTTGCAAGCACCGTTCTCCAGATGGTTCCGTGCTTGTTGCGCCAACCTATCTGGAGAAATGCTGCGAGGATTATTTAAGAACCGAGTGAACACGATGGATTTAAATTCCGGCAGCAGTCGCTGTAGCATTCCATCGACGTCTTTGTCGCTGCTGGTGGCAAAAATCAATCGACGGGGCTGATGAGGCGCCAAGTCGCGGAGCACGTCAATCAAAGCCTCAATGGATGCAACGTTGTGCGCGCCATCGACAACAACCATCGGTTGGTTGTCGAACACTTCGACGCGCGCAGGCCAGGAAACGTTTGCCAGTCCATCCCGAATGGCCCCCTCATTAATTTTCCACCCAATTTTCCGCAGTTGTCCCAAGACGGCGATTGCCACGGACGCGTTGGAGGCTTGATGTTTTCCCGGAAGTCCAACTTGGATGTCTTCCATCCCGAACCGTGTGTCCGACTCGCGATAAGTGATGCGGGACAGCGGGCGTCGCATCTCCCCGGAAGTCCAGTCCAAAGCGTATTCAAAATCAAAATCGTGCCCCAACATGAAAAGGGGGGCACCCCAGTGGCGAGCTGTTTTTTCGATGACGTTGCTGGCCACGTTTTCACGGACTCCGCTGACGACGGGCACATTCGGTTTGATGATTCCGGATTTTTCCGTTGCAATTTCACCCACCGTGTTTCCCAGTTGGGTGGTATGGTCGAGGCTGATGCTGGTGATAGCAGTCACGAGGGGCAGGCAAACGTTGGTGGAATCCAACCGTCCACCCAATCCGACTTCCATCACGGCCAAGTCAACTTCGCTCTGGCAGAAGTAGAGCAGTGCGATGGCCGTGGTGATTTCGAAGTAGGTGGGGCCCGTTTCTGCGGCACTTGAAGCGGCTACCTCGGAGTCCATTTCAGAAACGACCCGCTCAACCTGTGCCACCAAATCAACAAATTCGTTTTCACTACAAGCCCGCCCCGCCACCACAAAACGTTCTTCAATGCGATCCAGATGGGGTGAAGTAAAGAGTCCGGTTCGGTAGCCCGCAGCATCCATGACCGATGCGATCATCGCCGCTGTAGAACCTTTGCCTTTTGTGCCGGCGATGTGCACGATGTGGACACGATGATGCGGGTGTCCCAGTCGGGCCAGCAGATCCCTCATTCGGTCAAGTTTGAAGACTCGTGATCGGTAGGGAATCGAGTCAACCCGTTCATAGTCGATCCGACTATGAAGAAAGAAATGGGCCGAATTGAGGTCCACGATTTGCATCTTGAACTGCTCCTGCTCCGAAGTTCCTCCTCACAGTTTAGCGGGATTTACCGTCCATGTCTTCACGCGACTGCCCACCTTTTTGGGGTCTCCGTGGTTTTTTGGGAGGTGGAAGTTTTGAGTTTTCAAGGACCCGGATGATGCGAGTCGGGTCTCCCTGAGGTCGTTCGTCAGAAGTCTGGATCCTTGCAGCCTCGGATCCGCTGGCGTATAGTGAACGGACTGGATTTCCGTAAACCCTCCACCGGTGGGTTACAGGAGGTTAACTGACGTGTGAAAAGAATTTTCAGGTTGTGCCCACAAAACAAAGTTTTGAGACACAGCCCCGACTCAGTAACACGATTGTCTGCCACTCTGGCTCGAACGGTTACTTTCAGGCTCGTTGAATTCATTTCTGTTGTTGCGTTCAGGACTAGAATATGACGCCTTTGGATAATCAGGGAGAGAAGTAGATGGAACAGGCTGTCATTGAGCCTGCTGGGGAGGGTTCTGCCACTTCCCCTGAGGTTGTAATCGAGACCAGAAACCTTACCAAAATCTACCGAGATTTTTGGGGTCGGCAAAAGGTTCATGCCTTGAAAGCGCTGGATCTGGAAGTTCGCCAGGGGGAAATCTTTGGCTTGCTGGGACCCAATGGATCCGGAAAAACCACGACGATAAAATTGTTGCTGGGGCTGCTGTTTCCCACCAGTGGACAGGCGCTGGTCTTTGGAAGAGATGCGAGCGAAGTCAACAAAAATGAGCGAATTGGATACCTTCCAGAAGAGTCATACCTGTATCGATTTCTAAATGCCGAGGAAACCTTAGACTTTTACGGCCGGCTTTTCACCATGGCTCCTGAAACGCGTCGACAGCGGGTCGAAAGTCTGATCGAGCTGGTCAAGCTAGGATGGGCTCGAAAACGTCAGCTAAAAGAGTACTCCAAGGGCATGGCGCGGCGCATCGGCCTGGCACAGGCCCTGATCAACGATCCCGAGCTGATTCTATTAGACGAACCGACCACAGGTCTGGATCCCATTGGCACGCGAGAGATGAAGGACTTGATTCTCCAGCTGCGAGACGAAGGGAAAACGGTTATTTTGTGCAGCCACCTTCTGGCGGATGTGCAGGACGTCTGTGACCGCATTGCGATTCTCTATCAAGGGGAATTGAAGGAGCTAGGTCGAGTCGATGCCTTGCTAAAAGTACGTGATGTCACCCAGGTTCAGGCATCGGGGTTGAGTGATCAAGCGAAACAAGAAATCCGCGAAGTCATTGAAAAACACGGCGGGAAATTGCAGATGATGGACAACCCCACTTCAACCCTGGAGGAGTTATTCCTGAACATTGTTCAGGAGAGTGAAGCTCGCCCGGGCCGAAGAGCCACGAAGTCAACCGATCAGTGAAAATTTTATGGTTGTAGAAGAACTTCCTCTCCCTTTCAGTGAATGGTTGGTCCAGAGTTCTCGCTATGGACTAGCGGCGGTTGCCGTATTCTTAATCGGCAGTCTTTTTTTTAGTTATCTTGTCACCGCCTTTCGTTATGGTGCGTCCGAAGGCTTTTATCTGACGGCAAAGGTCATGTTTCGGGGAGTGGGCGAGTTTTTTCAAATCTCGCCGCGCAGGATTACTGCCATGGCGGGCCTGGCATTTAAAGAGGCCGTTCGTCGCCGAGTATTGGTGTCTTTCGCTGTCTTTATCGCCATTCTTCTCTTTGCGGGCTGGTTTTTGGATACTGAAAGTACACAACCTGGCCAGTTGTATATCAGTTTCGTGCTCACTTCGACCAACTTTCTGGTCCTGGCGCTGGTTTTGCTTCTCAGCGTCTTCAGTCTGCCAACCGACATCAAACAGAAAACAATCTATACGGTTGTGACGAAGCCGGTTCGCGCGTGGGAAGTGGTTCTCGGTCGGATTACTGGATTTTGTGCGATCGGGACTCTCATTCTTCTAGCGATGGGAGTATTTAGTTATTGGTTTGTCGTCCGCGGACTTGCGCACAACCACGTGGTCAACACGGACGACATCAGGCCATCTGAATTGATTGAAGGCGGCGTGGAAGGTGCAACGCTGAAGAATAGAAATCATTTTCACTCGTTTCCCGTCGATACCAATGGTCAAGGTAAAACCGATATGCGTATGGGCCACTGGCATGAGGTGGGCCG
>Ga0310123_10001582_pt1 | contig 18728 bp, 16 predicted proteins | sample CB6_AW_1057_MG_FD_203505 | JGI IMG/M metagenome (GOLD analysis project Ga0310123, IMG submission 203505) | Marine microbial communities from Western Arctic Ocean, Canada - CB6_AW_1057 | ecosystem: Environmental > Aquatic > Marine > Oceanic | place: Canada: Western Arctic Ocean | collected... | reverse complement strand
GGTGTGGGAGGCGCCGGCCGTGATCACAGCACTGGCTGCGGCACGCGACCTGTAATGGCGATTTACTGAGCTGGTCGGGCCTCGATGAGAGGGACGTCGTACGAAGAGAAGCTTCGGTCTCTCGTCACGATCCTCAGTTTTTCGACACGGGCTTGTGCAATCAGCATGCGATCGAAGGGATCGCGGTGATGCAACGGCAGCTCTTCAAGTGCATGCGCGTGGCTTGCCGTGATGTCGAGAGAGTCGAGCCTTGCTCCTCCAGGACGGTCTGAAAGTCTTCAGATACCTGCAGCTTGCCGATGGCCTGCTTCATGCAGACCTCCCAGATCGATGCCGTCCTTCGGCAGATACGACCCAAGGTGTATCCCACTTCACCATCAAATCGCGCCCATGGGATCGTCATCGTCGAGGAAACGGTCGATCCTCTCGCGGGGTACTGCAGAGGTGCGGAGAAACTCTTCGTACGGTGCCATGATTGTCGTCACCTGGGATACACAGAACGGCTATGTCCCAATCCTATGAAAAAAAACGATCTACTCACACGTCTTGGTATCGATGATCCCGCCGATGCCCTCAGACCCTTCTGGGACGAGTCGCAGTCGAACTACCCGGCTGACGGCATCCGCTTCCTGCACCCGGATTCCATCCGCCGCACCCGTGCCTTTACCGGTCTGCCGGAAGCGGCCGAACCGGCATTGCTCGCCGCTGCGGCGCGCATTCGCGAGTCTGCGGACCTGGCAGCTCTGGTCTGGCACTGCCATCGTCTGATCTACGAGCACCTCGAATTCCCCGCCTCGCAACAGACCCGTCACTGGCCAAACCGCATTCCCGGTCTCGACGAACTCTCCGGTGCCTTTTATCTGCTCATCGCACTCGACGCCGTGCCACGCATGCTGGACGTGCACCGGCGGCGGGGCATCCCCGAAGCTGTGAGCCGCGCCTGCTGCAGTCACTTCCCCGTCTCGCTGCAACTCTACCGCGACCATCACGACGACTGCATTGGTGTGCGACCCCGTGTGCTCTATTGGCTACGGAACCACATCCGGGGAGATCTGATCCGTCTCGGACGTCTCGAATACATGGTCAAACCCTTCGGTGGCCGACTCATGGCCTGGCGTCACCGGCAGACACACAACGTCATCGCCCTCTCCACTGATGGTGTCCCCTTCGACGAGAACGGGATCGGTGTTGCCAATCAAGCCAGTGCCGCCTGGACATCCACTCTGATCGAAGAGGAGGATAGTGTCACGGGCACGCCCATCTCCCCGCTGGGATTTGCACAGCCCGAGCCCGTCACACTATCCCGTGCGTTGTGGCAACCCGTACTCCGTGCGGGGGATCCCATTCTCGAAGTCCACATCCCCGCTGGCGGCGACATGAGCCCCGAAAACTGCCACGCGTCGATGCAGCAGGCGTCGGAGTTCTTTCCTCGTCATTTTCCCGAAATGCCCTTCGTCGGTTTTGCCTGCGGCTCCTGGATCCTCAATCCAGAACTGGAGCGCATCTACCGCCCCGGTTCGAACATCGTTCTGTGGCAACGGGAACTCTACCTGTACCCGACCGCAAATCGCCCCGATAGTCGTTCGGGACTCTACTTCGTCTTTGGCACCGACGACGTCGATCTGGCAGCGGCGCCACGTGACACGAGCCTTCGTCGGGCCTTGCTCGATCACCTGGCCACGGGCGGTCGTCTGCTCGGCGGTGGCATGTTTCTGCTACTGGAAGATTTCGAGCACTATGGTACCCAGATCCATCAACACACTCTAACGGAGCTGACGTGACCACTGAAGCCTTACCTACATGGGACCTCACCGACCTCTACGCCACCGTCGACGATCCCAAAATTGACTCCGACATGGACGCCTCCCGGCAACAGGCCAGCGACTTCGAAAGTCGCTACAAGGGCACCATCGCCTGTGATGAGTTGACGGCGGCCCACCTGCTGCAGGCGCTTGAGGCCTATGAAGCATTGCTCGCCGACGAATACCGTCCCCAGTCCTTCGCCCAGTTGCACTACTCGACAGACACGGCGGATGCCGCACGCGGTGCGCTGCTGCAGAAGACGCGGGAGTTCGGCAGTTCGGTGGCGACCCACCTGGTCTTCTTCGACCTCGAAATCGGCCAGATTTCACCGGCCGTCTACGATGGGGTCATGGCCGATCAGTGCCTCGCCCCGTATCGCCACTACCTCGATCACGAACGGGAGATGGCGGCACACAACCTGACCGAATCGGAAGAACGCATTCTCGTCGAAACTTCCAACAGCCGTGGCCACGCCTTCGCTCGTCTGGCGACGGAGGTGAACTCACGCACGCGCTTCACCATCGAAATCGATGGTCAGGCCCAGGAGAAGAATCAGTCTGAGATCCTCGTTCTACTCTACGACGCCGATCGTGATCTACGTCGTAAGGCTGCCACCTCGGTATCGGCCGGTCTGCAGGCCAACCGTCACGTGTGCACTTACATCTACAACACGCTGTTGCACGAAAAACACGTCCTCGATCGCTTGCGCAGCTACAGCCAACCAGAGGACAGTCGGCACCTGGCCAACGAACTTAACGGCGCCATCGTCGATACCGTGTCCGATGTCTGCGCCGCCAACTACGATGTCGTCGCCCGCTACTATCGGCTGAAGGGTCGCATTCTCGGCATCGGCGATCTGTTCCACTACGATCGTTACGCACCGTTGCGCGGCCAGGAATCCGCCATCGACTTCCCACAGGCGCGGCAGATCGTTGTCGATGCCTTCGGCGACTTCCACCCAGAGCTGGCGGCGACAGCGGACAGATTTTTCGTCAATCACTGGATCGATGCCGCCGTGGGCGCCGGCAAACGCGGCGGGGCCTACTGTGCCGCCATCACCCCCGATCATCATCCCTACGTGTTCATGAATTACACGGGCAAACCACGTGACGTGATGACCCTGGCCCATGAACTGGGGCATGGCGTCCATGACGTACTTGCCGCCAGCAATCACCTGCTCGACTACCACCCTGTGCTGCCCATGGCGGAGACGGCATCGACCTTCAGCGAAATGCTCGTCTTTGACCATTTGCTGCGGCAATTGCCTGATGATGGCGAGAAACTCGCCCTCGTCTGCAGCAAGGTGGAGGATGCTTTCGCCACCGTGTTTCGACAGGTCTCGATGTATCGCTTCGAACAGCAGGCCCACAGAGCCCGGCGCGATGAGGGGGAACTGACGACGGAGCGCCTCAGTGAACTGTGGCAGCAGAACATGCAGGCCATGTTCGGCGACAGTCTGAAATTGGGCGACGAACACGCCGATTGGTGGCTCTACATTCCCCATATCGTCGACGTGCCATTCTACGTCTACGCCTATGCCTTCGGCGAACTGCTCGTATTGGCCTTATACGCCCAGTATCAGCAGGAGGGTGACGGTTTCGTTGACCGGTACTTCAAGTTGTTGTCAGCAGGTGGGTCGAGAGCACCAGCCGAACTGGTGGGGGAACTGGGGTTGGATATCGCCGACCGCGCCTTCTGGCAGGGCGGTTGCGATCTCATCGCCGAACGCGTGGCACAGGCCGAGGCGTTGGCGGCATCAACGGGTGCCGTCTGATTCCGGGACTCGAGCGGTTTGCGTCACGACAATACCCGAGCCCACCAAGGCCATGCCGCCCACAAGACCCACGGTGACGTCGTCCCCCGTGATCCACATGCTCAGTAAGACACCGACGACGGGGGTGACAAAACCGAATACGCCGAGTTTGCCGGCACTGTGTTTCGACAGCAACGACACGAGGATGATGAAACAGGCGCCAGCGACAACGACGCCCTGATACAGGACACCCGCCGCCGCCCGCCAACTCCACGTGTATTGTTCGATACCCCCCTCCAATGCCCAACTGCCGATGATGAACACGGGCAGACTCATCAATGCCTGCCAAAACAACACCTTGTACGGGTGCGCTCCGGCGACGAGGCGTTTTAGTACGACTTGCCGCAATCCCAGCAGGGCGGCGCTGAGCAGGACGATGGCATCGCCGAACAAGTACTCTGTCGCTGTCCAGGCGAAACTCTCCGCAAACATGAAACCGATGCCGAAAAATGACAGGACCATGCCCGCCACCTGACGACGTGTCAGCAGATCCCCGGGGATCAGCAGATGGGCGAAGGCGGCAGTGAAGAATGGATAGGCGGAGATAAGGACGATGGAGCGACTCGCCGAGGTGTGCAGGGTGCCGATGTTCAGCGTCGCGATCTGCACGATGAAGATGGCACACAGACCGGCGAGGGGGCGCCACTCCCCCGGATCGAGAGCGACACGCTCGCGCGTGATGAGGGCTGCGATGGCGACGACAGACCAGCCGATGGCAAAACGTGCCACCGCCATGGCCAATGGCGGCAGGCCTTCGAGGCCGACCTTGATGGCCACCTGATTGCCGCCCCACAGCACTGCCGTAAACAGTGCCAGCGAGGCGGCACCCGGGCCGATGTGATCGAGGCAATAGGTACGATTTGGTGGCTGGATCAGTCGACGATCTTGGCGCTGAGAATCGTGTCCAGGTTGGGGAATGTCTCGTTCAGGTACGCATTGCCGCCCTCGGCAATCTCGCCCTGCTTGCCTGTGGGTCCGTCTTTGTACTCACCATTGAGAGCCTCCACGACTTCCATGCCTTCACTGACGTGTCCAAAGGGTGGAAAACCCATCTTGTCGAGAAAGGCGTTGTCTTTATAGTTGATGAAGACCTGTGTCGATCGGGCATTCGGCTGCGACGGCTTGGCGAAGGTGATCGTGCCCTTGGCATTCGTCGTCGCCACGGGGTCATCCATGATATTCGACTCACTCCAAATGGCATTGATCTCCGGATCACTGTGCATCCCCCACTGCACGACGAAGCCGTGTACGACTCGGAAAAACTTAACGCCGTCGTAGTAGCCATTGTTGACCAGATTGTAGAATCGGTCGGCGCCGCGTGGGGACAGCTTGCGCTCTACCTCGATGACGAAGGCGCCCTTGGCGGTTTCAAAACGAGCTTTGTACTTGTCAGGCCCCTGCTTCTTCATCTCGGGACTGTCTTTGTTCATCAACACGTCGTTTACCTTTTTCGCCTCTGCTGCAGTGGCGGCGGCCGCATTGGCGGAGTCACCATTGCCACAGCCGGCGATCACAACACCGGCGAGCAGGGTCGTTGTCAGCCTCTTCAAGATCTTCAATCTTCTCTCCTTGTGCCTGTGTTACAGTTACAGGTTCTGGACGGCCTTCACCAGCGCAGCGCTGGTGATTCCAAAGTGGTTCCATGTCTCCATGTGTCCGTCTGCGGGGGCCGTCGTCGGATCGGTGATACCTACATGTGCTACCGGCAGGCAGGCGTCGGCAGCCTTGCTGGCGACCAGGCCGGCAAACCCGCGCACGCCGGTGTATTCAGTGCCGATAAAACCATCTTCAATGGTGACGACACCCGCTGGGTAGGGTGCCAGCAGTTTCTCCAGCTGCTTGGGCTCGAGGGGCAGTCCGTTGATGATGTGCACATCGGTGGGCACACCCTTTTTTGCCAGCTTCGCCGCCGCGTCCTCAGCGAGAAAGACGGGTGCGCCAAAAGCCAGAATGGCACGCTCCGCGCCTGCATAGGTGCGGAAAGTCGTCACTGACTCCCAGCCATCTGTCGCCTCCCACAGCGCACCGGAACCATCCTGCTTTGCCAGCACGGGCAGATTGTCGCGCGGGATGCCGATGATGTGGCCACCGTAGTGCGCTGCCGCATCGACGACGGCCAGAAAGGCTGCCCGAGCGTCGGCGGGGGCGTAGAAACGATGCAGATAGGGCAGATAGGTAAGGCCGATATTGATCCAGTCCAAACCCCAACCGGAAAAGTGATCACGCCCCGTGCAGGCACCGACGTGCGATACGTGGAAGGTGACGTTGAGCCCTTCGTTGACCCCCGTCAGATTGCGCTGGTAGCGCCACAGGTCGTAACCCTCGCGGGCGATGCCTTCGTAGAAGGCGGCGAAGGTGGAGACCACATTCAGACTCGGTTCGCGCGAACTCATGGCCAGACCATCGGCGATCAGTGCCGCCGCCTGTTCCTCGATGCTCATCTCCAGCGCGTGATCGGCGGCGATCAATGCCCGCGCCTTGCCCAGCTTGGTCGATGCATCCAGATCACAGCTGACGATGAACACCGCATCGGCGTGGGCACCGGCCACCGCCGCATACGCTGCTTCCGATCCCCCACGGGCGCTCGTACTATCCCCGGCATCAGGCAATTTCGCCGCCTGCAACTGCGCTGAGGTCAGCTTCAAGTTGTCACTACCCTTCGCCGGACGCGCATGGGTCACCACCGTGCGCGGCGACGCTTTACGCAACCCATCGAGCACAGCCTGTTGTGCTGCGGACAGTTGCATCATCGGCTCGGCCAGGACGGTGGCCTCGTCGCGATCTTTCATGTGCCCATCGTGGTGACCTGCACCACCGGGTAGACTGTTGACGAGAAACACACATTCCGTCATCGGGCCCTCATCGGCGTAACTCATCAGCGACCCAGGGACCCACACGGGGCGGTCCATGGACACACCATTGCCGGCCGCCAAGGCTTCGACGCGGGGGCGGATCCCGTACTTGTCGGCAAACCAGTTCAGATCGATGACGCCCAACTGCTCACTCGATCGGTAGCCGGTTGGGTAGATCAGATTCGGCGTACCCTCCTGAGCGAGGCGCCAGCCCTCGCGGTAGGCGGCGTAGAGAGCAGCCGTGTCGTGCAGCGTCGGGATCTCGAGAATACGTACCCCAAGTGATTCGATGATCGGCCGCGGATCCTTGTCCATGACGGCGTGCGTCGCCCCGGACAGCTGGATGCCATTGCGATGCATGATGAAGGTCACCGGCGCACCACCGACATCGGCGCCGGTGAATCCATTGAGCGCCTGGCCGGAGATCCACCCCGCATCACCGCAGTGCGTGACCACCCAGGCGCCATCGTCCCGGCGGGCGCGTTTGCCCAGCGCCTGGCCCACCGACACCGGCACCATGACACCGAGACGTCCACCATTGAGTTGCGTGCCACCCGGCAGCCATGACACGTGTCCGGGCACGTCGATACCACGACGAAATCCGTCGATCACATCGGTGGCGTCGACGAAACCGTAGGCGGCGAGTGTGGAGAAGTAGCCGATGCTCGTGTGCGCGTGTTCGATGGTGAAATCGACGCGTTCGTAGTCCGTCACCGCCAGCGTCAGGGTCAGCGCCGGAATCAACTCGAGACCTCCACCGAGATGATCGAGTTCGCCGATCTTTGCCAGTGACGCCAGCGACTTGATCGAGGTGCGCGCCGCCTCGGTCTGCAGCGCCTCCAGGCCATCGATCTGATCCTGGCTCAGACTTGTGGCGTGGGCGACATCGATTTGCAGGGGCAGCACCTTGGAGGTGATACGCGTCCCGAGATACTTGGCGTCAGCGAGAAGTTTCTTGTTACGACGGGCCTGGCCGGAGGCGGCGGCCTGAATGCTGTTCATCGGGCTCTTCCTATGTGGGTGAAGCGGCAGATGAAAGAGTACCGAGCCCTGCCGCCTTGGGCAAGAACTGCCCCGCCAGAGCTTCCGCCCAACTGCGGTTGGCGTCGGCGGTGCGCCCGGCGATATGTGGCGTGTGCACGACGTTGTGCCGGCCTACGAGTGGATCGTCGAGTGGCAGGGGCTCCACGTCAAAGACATCCGCTGCCAACGCCAGTTCATCGGCCAGCACCCGGCGCCGCAGGGCCTGGGTGTCGCAGATGGCGGCGCGCGTCACCGTAACCACCAGGCAGCCCGTGGGCAACGCGTCGATGTATCGAGCCGCCACCAGGCCACGTGTCGAGTCGGTCAGGGGGAGCATGGGCGCAAAGATTTCAGCTTCAGCCACCAAGGACTCAAGGTGCTGCTCGCGTCTGGCACCCGCCCGGTGGAAGGCGGGTTCGGCGGCAAAGGGGTCCCACACGGCGACATCGGCGCCAAGAGCGTGGGCGAAGCTCGCATAGCGGCTGCCGATATTGCCGGCACCCACGACACGTACCCGCTTGCCCGCCAAGGTGCCACTGGTAAACCGATCATCATCACAATACTGCTGCCCCCGTGCCCGGGGCCGGCCATGCCCCTCAGGGGGCGAATAATCCCACGGATCCTGGGAGTCGATGATCTGCCGATGCAGTTGCGGAATCCTGCGCAGCGCGTCCAAGGTCAATGCCAATCCCACCTCGGAGACCGACTGGCCCCAGAAACCCTCGCTCCGCTGCCGGTAGACGATGACGTTACGCGTTGCCAGCAGCTGTTGTGCCTCTTCGTCGCAGTCAGCCTCTCCGAAGACGGCCTCACGTAGGGCTTCGAGGGGCTGCAGGTCCGCACGGGATGCGGTGACACCCAGACAGATAAGGCGTTCGACATCCGTTGGTGCACCCGCCTGCTGCCATCCGGCGGCCAGCGTCGCCGGGTCTTCATCGGCGAGCCTGACGAAGGCTGGCGTGCCTTGGCGACACCAGAGCTGTTGAAAGTGATCGGCCGCCCAGGGCCAGATCGCGTCAAATCGGGGATGGACGATGATCAGGTCTGACATCACTCCCCATCCCAGTAGCCGACGGCATCCCGCCGCCGAAAGATGTGATCCCCAGGCAAGGCGAAGACATTCGTCTTGTCCGAATCCGGATACTCACAGACGTCGTCGTCGAGTTGTTCACCAACCGCCAGCAGCACACAGTCGGCCTGACTCTCGTTGGTGAACTTGTGCACGCCCGTCGGACCGGGTGGAAAGCTGATGTAATCCCCCGCTTCAACCGGCCACGTACCGCGATCGGTACGCATCGTGCACACGCCCTCCGTGACGACGAATAGTTCCTCACCTTTGTGGTGTAGATGGAAAGGACAGGTCGACTGTCCGGGAGGCAGACGAATCAGCCGATAGCCGAGACGGCGGGCACCGATGAGGGCATCGAGCTCCTTGCTGTCCCAGTGGTATCCATCCCGATCCCGTAGGCTGGACCAGGGCACATCGCCAGCATGGATCGAGTTGACATAGATGTCGGTGCGCTGCTCCAGGCAACGCAGCAGCTGCTCCCGTGCGCCACCTACCAGGGAGTGGCCATCACCGACCAGCATCGTGTCAAAGTCGAGGGCCAGCAACTTGCGACACGCCAGGGCCGCCGCCACCGGATCCTCGAGTTTCTCGTCCATCAGCAGCGACAGTCGCCCAATGGGTGCACCGACGACGAGATCGCCGGCCAGCACCACGCCACGCCCTGGCCAATACAGTGCGATCTCACCCGGACTCTTGCCACCTGCCCCGAGATGCACGGCACACATCCCTGGTAATACCTCATCACCATCGCCGACAACATCATCCACGGAGCATGCCAGCAGCGGCGCATCCGCTTCGTGGGCGACGATACGTGCCCCCGTGCGCTGCCGAAACAGATCGGCCTCGCGTTCGTGGTCTCGGTTGGTAATGATGATGAGAGCCACTTCACCCAAGGCCTCGAGCTGCGCCAGGTCGGACTCGATCATCGGTACGGGATCGACGAGGACATTGCCCTCCGGTCGGATCCACAGGTGACCGCTGAAGTCGAGTTGCCGAACCTCGTGAAACACGGACCAGCAGTAGAGATCGTTGAAAATTCGCTTCATGTCATGGTCCTGATATCACGTGGTGGATGGTGACGGACCGCTGCTGTTGCGGGGCGAGATCACCGAGGGTGACGTAGAGATGGCTCGTCAGATAGCGGGGTTTGTTCGTATGTGCCGAATACGCTCGATCGATGGACATATCGCTCAGATAATAGGAAGAGAGTTGATACTCGTCGTCGCCGTCCTGCAACCGCACGCTGCCTTTGAGCCCCTCGGTGTGTCCCGCCCGTGCATCGTGTCGTAGCAACAGATAGTCGGACAAATTCCGCGCCTCCGCTTCGGCGAGAAACTCCTTGTGCGGCCATCTCGGCAGCCGCAACTGGCGAGCGCTGGCAACGGCCGTGACGTGGCCATGGTTGGTAAACCCTGGCAGACCCAGCATGAAATAGAGTTTAGATAAGTCGCGCTGCGACCCATTGTATACGCTGTAGATGACGTGGAACGTCGAGCCCTGCGTGAGGAACCTGAATTGGACTTCGGCGACGACGCCATCCCGAGAGATGGGGAAGCGATAGACCACCTCGAGTCGATCGGGCAGCCGCAGCAACTCGGGGGTGCCCCAATCCATCTCCATCAGTTTGTGGTGCCGCCTGCCGGTTACCGGGGAGCGATACCACAGCCACTCCCAGTCGGCGAGTGGCAGATTCTTGTTGGCGAAATCCGTCCGCTGGCCTTTGAGCCGCAGAGAGGAAATGCCGAAAGGCGTGCCATGCTGGATGCGCGCCGAATACTCCGGCATGGACAGGATGACCTGTTGGCGGGTGCTGCGCACCGTATAGTTGAGCGGCTCAGGAGGCGACTCGAAAGGCAAAGGTTCATCGATGAAGTCGGCGAAACGGAACAGATCGCCCACGTCGACACGACCGCTCTGATCCAGGTCAAAACGCATGTCGGTGCCGCCCACCGCCTGCCGCAGCAACAACAGATCATCGAGGTCGACGCGACCATTGGCGTCAAAATCCGCGGACGTCACTTCCTGGGACCAGATCACCGTCGTCGTCAGCATCACCAGTATGGCGGCGACCCGTGCTGGCACTGTTGAGTGGTAGCGCATACCGGCAAACATCCCGCCCGCACCTGCCAACGTCAACGCCGCAACGCTGGAAACCAGCGCGCAGCCGATCTATACTTGTGCGCCTATCGGGGACCTGTCCGACACCTGGAGAGAGGTTTACGCGTTGAGTCCGAAGAAGCGAAGACTGAAAATCGCCGCCGTGGTCACGGAGTACCGCAAGTTCTCCCATGGCCAGCACATCGTCGACCGTTTCCTCGAGGGATACGGCTGGAATGGACGTCATCATCATCCGGAAATGGATGTCGTCTCCCTGTACGTCGATCAACGTCCGGAGGGCGACCTGACAGCGGATCGCCTGGAACGGTTCCCAAAGATGGAACTGATGCCGACGATCGCCGAAGCACTGACCCTGGGAGGCTCGGACCTGGCGGTCGATGGCATCCTGCTCGTTGGCGAGCATGGCAAGTACCATCGCAACGAAAAGGGCCAGCACCAATACCCACGGTATGAATTCTTCCAACAGATGGTCTCCGTGTTCCGTACCACGGGCAAGGTGGCTCCCATCTTCAACGACAAGCACCTGTCGTGGAATTGGGACTGGGCGCTGCAGATGTACGACCAGTCCGTCGAACTCGGCATCCCTTTCATGGCGGGTTCCTCCTTGCCCGTCACCTGGCGTACACCGCAGATCGAGATGCCTCTCGGAGCACAGGTGAAGGAGGCGGTCTGCGTCTGCTACGGTGGCGTCGACAGCTATGATTTCCACGGCTTGGAAACATTGCAGTGTATGGTCGAACGGCGCGCCGGGGGTGAACACGGCGTCATCTGGCTCGAAGCCTTCCGCGATGAGCAGTTCTGGGAGGCCCACCACAAGGGTGTCTGGTCACAGGAGTTGTTCGAGGCAGCCCTTACCCGGAGTCACACGATCACCCCACCCCGGGCGGGATTCAACAACAGCTTCCCCAACATCGATGAACTGAAGAAGTTGTGTGAGAAGCCTGTGGCCTACGTCTACAAACACGCCGATGGCCTGCAGTCGACGATGCTGCTGCTCAGCGGACTGGTACAGGATTTCAACTTCGCCGCCCGTATCGAGGGCCAGGACAAGCCGTTGTCGACACAGATGTATCTGCCCATGCCACCGGCACGCTCGACACTGGCCAATTTCTTCAGCCCTCAGTGTAACAACGTGGAGCAGATGTTTCTCACCGGAAAACCTTCCTATCCGGTGGAGCGTACCCTGATGACGACGGGCCTTACAGCTGCCGCCGTCGACAGCCTGCACCAGGATGGCAAACGACTCAAGACGCCGCACTTGGCACAGGTCACCTATCAGCCCAATCCTGAATCCACTTTCTGGCGGACCTGAACGACAATGTCTGAAAAGAAAAAAAAGCCCACTTCCGAAGGGGCCGTCAGCGCCCCGGTAAAACGCTCCCGCAGTGCCAAGGCTGCGCCCAGAGCCCGGACCAAAGCCGGGACTCGGCGTCTCTCGGCGCCGCGTCCCCCTTCTCCGGCGTCCCGCAGCAAAGCCAGTGCAGCCCAGACGACGGGCGCAGGTACTGCGCCGTTGCGCCTCGCCGTGATTGCCACGGTGTACCGGTATCTGTCCCATGCCCAGCACTTCGTCGATCGATTCCTGGTGGGATATCCCTACGAGGGAGAGTGGCGCCGCTCGAACACGAGGGTCGTCTCCCTCTACGTCGATCAGACACCGGAGGGTGATCAGAGCGTTGATCGCGGACGCGAGTTTGGTTTCGGCGTCTACCCCAGCATCTCACAAGCGTTGCGCTGCGGTGGTCGCAAATTGGCGGTGGACGGCGTACTCATCATCGGCGAACACGGCGACTACCCGAGCAACGAGCTCGGTCAGATCCAGTACCCGCGCTACGAGATGTTCAAGGAATGTGTCGAAGTCTTCGAAGCCGATGGCCGCTCGGTGCCGATCTACAACGACAAACACCTGTCTTACAGTTTCGATAAGGCGCAGCAGATGGTCGCTGATGGCCATCGCCTCGGTTTCCCGATCCTGGCGGGATCCTCACTGCCCGTCACCTGGCGGCTACCGGATCTCGAGCTGCCCTATGACTGCGACATCGAAGAAGCCTTGATGATCGGCGTCGGTGGGTCTGATGCGATGGACTATCATGCGCTGGAAGCGATGCAGTGCATGATCGAACGGCGTCGTGGGGGTGAAACCGGCGTCGCTTCGGTGCAATTGATCGAAGGGAAAAAGGTCTGGAAAGCGGGGGAGGATGGTCGTTGGTCGAAGCGCCTGCTGGAGGCGGCCCTGTCTCGTTCGGACTCGCCTCAGGGACTGACCCACGAAGACGGCCGTACTCAGGATCTTTTGGGTTCAGGGGAGTTGATGAAACTGGTGAAAGATCCCGCCGCGTATCTCATCGAATTTCGCGACGGCCTCAAAGCGACCCTGCTGATGATCAACGGCGCCGTGTCAGATTTCAACTTTGCCGCCAAGTTGCGAGGGCAGGCCAATCCGGTGTCCTGCCAGTTCTTTCTGACACCGACACCAAATGTCACCTATTCGGCCTGTCTCGTGGCCAAGATTGACGAGATGCTGACCACCGGTGTCGCCCCCTTCCCGGCGGAACGCACGATGATCGTCAATGGCATCCTGGAAAGTTGCCTGCGCTCAAAACATGGCGGCCACAAGAAGCTGAAGACACCACACCTCAACGTCTCCTACCGTGGCCCGAAGGAGTCCCACCACGGCCGGCGCTAGCTCCTATATGTGGCCCTTCTGTCGCATCCAGACCTCGACTTCATCGCCACCGACATCGGCCAGCATGTGGCCATCGATCTCAACGCACGGGGAGGAGTACTGGCCACTCTTGTTGACCATCTCGCGGTAGGCGTCCGGGTCACAGATCACATCGCGATACTCGAACTCAAATCTGTTCGATTGCAGAAACTGCACGACCCCGCGCGTCCATGGACACATGGGGCTGAGATAGGCGATGATCTTTGGTGTCGTCATGATCTCGAAGTTCGTCATTCGCCGTGACATTGTCGACGGCGGAATTCTTCGCCCTCGGCTGCGCCGCCATCTGGGCAGTCAACGCTCTGGTGCTGCGCAACCTGGCTCATCAGATCCCACCGGCAACGATCAACGCGGTTCGTTGTGGCGCTGCTGGGGTCATTTTTCTGCTCTGCTTACCCCTCACCGATTCGTTGTCCAGCCTGGTCTTGGTTCCCTGGACGGAGTGGGGTCTGTTGTTGCTCTCATTGACTGCGGGTCTCGTCATCGGTGACACGCTGTATCTCGTGTCCCTACGCGAGATCGGTGTATCACGTGCCATGCCCCTGTCGGGTACATTTCCCCTGTCGACATTGCTGTTCGAGCGTCTCCTGCTCGGAACACCCCTGCAGCCAAGCCTGCTACTGGGTTGTCTGCTCGTCGGCCTCGGTGTGGTTCTGCTCGCCCTGGACCGGACCCCGACAACGACGCCCAGTGCAGCCCCGACTCGATTGCTGCGTGGCGTTCTCTGTGCGCTGGCGGCATCGTTGCTTTGGGGCCTCGCCGTGACCCTGCTGAAGCCGGCGCTGACACACTTGACGATGGTGCAGGCCAACGCGGCCCGAATGCCCATGGTCGCCGTGTTGCTCTATCTGTTCGTCATGCGGCCAACTGGTCAATCGGTCAGGCAGTTGTCCCGACGCGCCTGGATCTTACTCATCGGCTCTGGTGTGTCAGGTATGGGCCTGGGCGCCTTCATGTTCCTCACTGCCCTGTCGCAGATCGGCCCCGCCAAAGCCGTCACCCTCACCAGCGTCTCCCCCGTGTTCGGAGTCGTGCTGGCAGTACTGTTTCTACATGAAAAAGTCGGCCCACGAGCACTCGTCGGCGCCGCGTGCTGTCTCGCCGGGGTCTACGCCGTGTTATGAAATTGGGACTCGGTGGTGGCTGATATCCCTGCGCTCATGATCACCTAAATGAATCGGTGATGGCGCCCCGCCACCAGAGGATATATTTGGCCCGGTCCAGCGGCGAGATTCCCTTGTAGGCACGCTCCACGCCCTGTTCGGGGGGACAGTCCTGGTATCCATCGAAGCTCGTAAACAACGCACCGCGCCCTCCGGTGACAGAACTCAGGCGGATGGCGTACTCCATGGACGTCGCCAACGGCACGCGACCCGTCAAGGTGAATTGGCCTGAGTCGATGGTGGCCGGTTCGAAGCTGCCACGCATGCCGACGACATCTCCCGTCACTTTGCCGATGTACTGTTCCGGCGCCCTGATGCGGAAAGCGAGCATCGGTTCCAACAGTTTCGTCTCCGTCGCCACCAGCCCTTTCAGGATCGCCATGTCCGTCGCCAACTTGAAATCGCCAGGGCGGCTATGCAACAGATGGTGACAACCCTCGGCAAGAGTGATGGATAGGTCCGTCACTTCCCAGCCTTTTGGGCCCTGCTCGAGGGCATGTGCAATGCGGTTGGCGATCTCGTTCTGGTATTTGGGGTCGATGTCGCTCTTGCCGACCTGTGAGCGGTAGCTGATGCCGGAATCACGCAGCGCCGGTTCAAGCTCGAAGCGGACAATCGCCCAGCATGGCTTCGGCATCGTGTAACTCTCCGCACCCTCCCCGGCGGTTGCCGGTGTCTCCTTGTAGATCACCGTCGCCGCGCTGAACTGTGCCCCGAGACCGAAACGGGTCTGCAGGATCTCGGTGAGGATTTCCGTCTGTACCGTACCCATGATGCGCACATGCAGTTCGCGTTCGTCCTGGAACCAGCGAAAGTCGAGATGGGGATCCTCGCTCGACAGCTGCTGCAAAGCTGCCGCCAGGGGAGCGAAGTCGGCGGCATCGTCCGGTGTAACCTGCACCGATAGCAGCGGCGCGCTCAGCGTATACCCGCCCGGCACGGCCGACGGATCGCCGAGGATATCACCGATGCGCACCTCCGGCAGGCCACACAGAAAGCCGATGTCACCAGCGCCCAACTCGGGGCTGTCCTCGTAGCGCCCCAGCCTCATCCGCTTGATCTGTGTCACCTGCTCCTGACGTGCGGCGGTAACATTGTCGAGGCGGTCGCGGGTGCGGATCTTGCCGGCAAACAGCCGCACGCCGGCGACGCGGCCGAGTTTGGCATCGTGATCCAAGCGGAACACGACTGCCGACAACGGGGCATCGACCGCGGCGGGCGCGTCTGGCAGGTAGCGCACAATCGCATCGAGAACGGCCTCCACTCCGAGGCCGCTCTTGGCGGCACCGCAGACGACGGGAAACAATCGCCGATCGGCAACTGCATCGGCCAACACCGGTTGCCACTGCTCGGCTTCGAGATCACCATCGTGCGCCAGCCACTGATCCAGCAGTGGCTCATCTGTGGCGGCGACAGCCTCGATCACCTCAGCCCATTCAGCATCATCGAGATCGATAAGGGCAACGCCTCCGTCTCCCTCACCGACGGCCCGGTTCAGCCACACGAGATCCGGCGAAAATTCAGCCTTCAGTTGCGCCACCACCGCCGCCGCATCGGCGCCAACGCTGTCGGTCTTGTTGAGGAAGATGCACACCGGCAGGCCGCGCGCTTCGAGGGCACGCCAGATCGTTTCCGTCTGGGTCTGGATGCCGTCTACCGCGGAGATCACGAGTACCGCACCGTCGAGCACACGCAGCGAACGTTCGACCTCGGCTGAAAAGTCGACGTGACCCGGTGTGTCGATCAGTTGGAAGTGGACCTCGCGCCAATCGAAGGACAGCGATGAGGCGCGCACCGAAATCCCCCGCCGGCGTTCGACATCGAGTCCGTCGGAGTGGCTTGTACCTTTGTCGACCCGCCCCGCCTCGGCGATGCTGCCACTGACATGCAACATCGCCTCTGTCAGCGTCGTCTTGCCCGCATCCACATGTGCCAGGATGCCCACGTTGCGTATCCGTGGCCTCGTCGACATCGTCACTTGTCAGCCTCTATATGAACAACGGCCCGACCAACAATTCCGTCTCCGCCGCAGGCGGCAGCCCGTAGTCAGCGGCGATCAACTCGCGGATTGCGAGCAACTCCCGTTTGCCTTCCGGCGCCAGGGTTGGCAGCAACAGCCGCGGCATGTGATTGCGCAGCCATTGGTCGAGAAAGTGTGCTGGCACCCCAAGACGGCGACAGGGCCAGATAATCTTGTCGGCAACCAGACGCCCACGATCCAATCGACCGAAGGTGGAGACCGGTTGTTCGTTCAGGGTCGTGCGATTGACGAGGGCCAACTCCGCCCCTGCCAGATGCGCTTCCACCGTCATCACCGCTTCACAGCCGTGACGGTAGTACGCCGTGTCGCCCACGTCACACAGGTCCGGCTCCAGCAGGAACACGGACTCCATGATGTTTCGTGAGAATAACTTGAATCCGGAATGAAAATCCGGATACTCCTCCATCGTCGTCGCCAACGCCAGACGCAGGGGGCGATCGCTTGTGGCGGCAGCGTAGGCCAACGCATCGAGCAACACACGATCTGCCAGTTCTTCCAACTCCCCACGTAACCATCCCATAGGCCGGTGCCTGGAGATGCGACGCCCAAGCACGTGGACGCCAGCAACACCCCGCTCGGTGCGGGCGTAGACTCCGGCGCGCACCAGATTCACCAGTTCGTTGGCGAAGTGGTCACCATCGGCATCGATGGTGGCAAACCAGTCCAGTTCCTGGCGCTGCGTCAGCCGCTCCATGCCCAGTCGCAGGGCATGGAGCTTGCCTCGATTTGTCGGTCCCACAACGAGGTCCACACCATGGCGTCGCGCCAGCTCATCCGCCTCGGGAGCGCCACTGTTCTCCCCATCGACGGCAAGACAGATGGACTTGGGGTCGTCTACGGCGGCGACACAGGCAGCCACATTGTCATCGAGTAGCAGCACACCCATGGAGTTGTCGATGCCTGGCGGCAGGTAGACGGGAATGACGATCCCCGTGGATCGCCTGCTGGCTTGTCTGGCGGCGGTTGCACTCGCCGCTGGAAGGGACTGGCTCATCATATCCTGCTGAAAGAGGCACTCTTTCTGCTCATCTGCGCCCGTACCGACGTGAGGATTTTCCTGTTGCGTTCTGGGGGACAAAAAAGGGTTGTTGGCAGTTGCTGCCCCTCGCTATTACTTTTCGGCGATGCTTCGAGCGCCCGAAACGCCACAGCTATCCACAGCTGAGCTACTTGATGACGCGCCGATTCTTGTCGTCGATGATGACGCGTCCCTGCGCAACCTGTGCTTGCGCGTTCTGACGGCACAAGGTCACCAGGCGCACACCGCCTGTAACGGCGAGGAAGCCATCGACAAGGTTCGGGCTCAGGCCTACCGCATCGTCTTGCTCGATCTGAAGATGTCTGGTATGGACGGCATCGAGTGCATGAAGCGGTTGAAAGCAGAAGGCTGTCGGGCAGATGTCGTCATAATGACAGATTTCGCCGTCGTGTCCACCGCAGTGGATGCCATGAAAGTCGGCGCTCGCGACTTCATAGAAAAACCGTTCAGACCACAAGACCTGCAGGCACTCGTGGAGGGCATCCTCCAGCGGCGGTCTCGAGACTCACGGTTATCGACAGACCCCGTCGGCGCCTTCATCCAACAGCACGCCACCGAAATCAGCTCACGCAAAGACGTCGCCAACCGACTCGGGTTCTGGGGGAGACCCAGATGTCCTTCCGCGAATTTCTCCATGGCTGCCGTCTCGAGCCTGGCCAAACGACTGCTGGAAACAACCGAACTCGACGTCTCCGAGATCTCGACCCGCACCGGCTTCCAAACCGTACAACACTTCAGCCGCGTCTTCAGCAAAAGAGCCGGCGTGTCACCCAAAAAATACCGCCTGCAAGTAAGATCCGAAGCCTGACCAGAACGCCCTTGGTCCCACCACGCCCCACCGCAATCAGCGACGGGGCGTTTTTTTCCAAGTTGCGCGCAGCGAAACGAAGCCGGCCTGGCTCGCCAGCCTATAACCAACCCGTCAGACATTGCACCACCGAAAAAACCGACACCGGAACGCCGAAGCGCCCCGGCCGCCGCCACACAACCCAACCAACCAACCAAACTACACAGAAACATCTCCAGTAGACCAACCCCCATCCACCAATCGCGCCACCCCCCCAGGATTCACATCCCGCAAC
>Ga0310123_10001581_pt1 | contig 18736 bp, 13 predicted proteins | sample CB6_AW_1057_MG_FD_203505 | JGI IMG/M metagenome (GOLD analysis project Ga0310123, IMG submission 203505) | Marine microbial communities from Western Arctic Ocean, Canada - CB6_AW_1057 | ecosystem: Environmental > Aquatic > Marine > Oceanic | place: Canada: Western Arctic Ocean | collected... | reverse complement strand
ACCAACTGCAACACAACCGTTGTTGGATTCCAACGACCGGCATCTGAGACGCAAATTGCGCCGTTTCTGCCCATCATACGGCCGCACAAGTCGATGAAAATGAAAGGGTTAGAAGCTTCCCGAGGGTGGGAAGGCGCGATTTTCCGGCTTCCTGCCTCTGAGAAAAGAAATGACCGTTTTTCCACGGAGCTTGTCAGTCGGATATGTGCGATGCAGAATCCCGTCGGGCGGTTGAGTTACATGCTGCAAGGCACGGGTAACTCTCGAATTCTCTGAATTTTCCGCCGCTCAGTCCTGTCTCATGATCAATGGCGTTTCGTTCGCTGTTGGCAAAAATGTGTTCGCAGCTTCCAGTGTTTGATTTCAACAGCACGGTTCTGTGATTCCAATCTTCATCACACTGCGGCAGCTCAGATGAGCGAAAAGCTTTCAACTGAAGAAATCCTGGCGGCCATTCGCAGTGGGGCCACGCAGGCTGAAGAATCTGCACCCGTTGAGCCGTCCGTACCATCGCCGGAAGTCGCCACAGAGTCTCAATCGCCACCGGCTGAAAAAGTTCCCTCCCCACCAGCCGATGGTCCGGCTCCAACTGAAACATCCGCGATTCTGGATTCAATTCGGTCCAGAGGAACCGGTGCGACCGCCAAGCCGGCCACCGCTGCTTCGTCATCAACCGCTGATATATTGGCGGCCACTCGTTCCGAAGGCACCGGAGCGGTCAGGCCGGCTGGCCGAACGAATCCGAAAAGCACCGGGGACATCCTGGCGGCCGTACGTGGAGGCGGAGCGGCTGCACCGGCTCCAAAAAAACAGCCGGCTGCCGCAGCAACGGCTCCGGACATGGATGTGGCAGCCGTGAGTGGGCTATCAGTGTCGGAGTTGATTCAGGCGGCTCGTGCCGGACGATCTCCCGAAGAAGCCGATGTGAAGCAAGTTGCACTTCCATTGAAGCCGCTCCGGTCCAAAGTCATTGTCGAGCCGCTGGCGAAAAAAGCAGATTCCCTCCAGCGCCGTGGATTTCTGGGTGACTTTGTCGCCTGGATCACAACCCCCATTGTGCTGGCATGGACATCATTCTGTGTGACTCTGGGAGTCGCCAGCTTGGCGACCGCTCGTTTCATGATGCCCAATGTACTTGTGGAACCACCAACAAAATTCAAGATTGGACCTCCAACTGATTATTCACCGGGAACAGTGTCAACAAAATGGAAGGCGCAATTCGGAGTCTGGATTGTGAATGCAGAGGTAGAGGGCGTGCCCATGGTTTACGCCCTGTCGACGGTCTGCACACATCTGGGATGCACACCCAACTGGCTGGAGGGGGAACAGAAATTCAAGTGCCCCTGCCACGGTTCCGGGTTTCGCAAGACGGGGGTCAATTTTGAAGGTCCTGCACCGCGACCTCTGGAGCGAATGGGAATTCGTCTTGCTCCGGATGGCATGCTGGAAGTTGACAAGAGTGTCAAATTCCAGCAGGAACTCGGCCAGTGGGAAATCTCAGCTTCTTACGTTCCTGTTGTTTGATACGTCCGGAACGTTTCTGTGTCCGGCGGTCCTGCCGCTCGTACACACGTCACTCTGAATTCCGATCAAAGGAAACTCGGCAGTGTCCGTAGGCGACTACATTCGTAACTCACAGATCTGGCGAAGCATTTTTCGTCACCCGGCGCCGACCGATCGTCGTAACCGAGTGGTCGTGATGCTGACCAACTTCTTTCTGCACCTGCATCCGGTCTCGATCAATCAGCAGGGAATCGCGCTGTCGTACACATGGTGTATGGGAGGAATTACTTTCTTCCTGTTTCTCGTGGAGACGATCACCGGTGTGTTACTGATGTTCTATTATCGGCCCACTCTCGAATGGGCGTTCGCCGACATTCAGGCACTGCGCGATGTGCAAACTCTGGGCATTATGCGTGAAATACACCGCTGGGCAGCTCACGCGATGGTAATTACTGTCTGGCTGCATATGTATCGAGTCTTTCTGACAGGCAGTTACAAACCGCCTCGAGAATTCAACTGGGTCATTGGAGTCCTGCTTTTGGTGCTGACATTGCTGTTGTCGTTCACTGGCTATCTGTTGCCTTGGGACCAACTGGCCGTATGGGCGATCACGGTGGGATCCAATATGGCGCGCGCCCATCCTGTTCTGGGAAGTGAGGGACCAGGTTATCAACTGCTGAACCTCGGTGGCTACGACCTGATTACTTCAGGCAGCGATGCCAAATTCATTCTGCTGGGTGGCCGCTTCGTTGGGGAAGCGACACTCAACCGGTTTTATATTCTGCACTGCGTGGCCATCCCACTGGTTGTCGCTGGTCTGATAGCAATTCACTTCTGGCGTGTTCGTAAGGACGGTGGCATCAGCCGTCCCCTGTAGCAACTGTGTTCCGGCTCGCCATCGTGCTTTGTGCTCTGTTTGAAATCACTTCTATTCGGTTTGCCAGATAATGGACCCACATCCCGACATGACCTCGTCAGTCCTGACCGGACTGGGGTGGTATTACCTCATCATGTGCGTCATGAATCTGCTGTGGACGATCCGCAGTTTTAAGGTTGATGGCAATGTGCCGGCGTCCGTTCCGTGGATCGGCGGCATTCCTGTTGCGGCGATCTGGGCGGTCGTGACGTCGATTTTGATGATGGTCTCAGCCGCTCACTTCAGCGGCACAGGCAGTCCGGAAACGTTCATGATTAGCCTGCCGAGCTGGTTTAAGGACAACTTCGATTCCGTCTTTGCCGATCCGGTGGCGTTCTTCAGCCTCAGCATCGGTGGATTCCTCGCGATGATCCTGCTGCGACACTGGTGGATCAGAGACACCGTCGCTTGGTCGTTACTGAACGGGTCTGTACTGTTCATCGGACTCAGCATGACCGACTGGGACTTCCGTCAGATCGTCGGCAAGCCGGACAATGTTCCCATCGTCGCCATGCTGTTCATTCTTGGTTTCCTGACATGGATCTATTTCCGGCGAGCGGTCGACAACGATCGTCGCCTGGAAGAAGGACGCCCGGTGTTTGAACAGGAGGAAAATGAGCAAGTCCTCGTCTGGCCGGACCTTGTTTACACTGAGCTCATCTGCATGGTGCTGTTGACAGCCTTGCTGATTTTTTGGGGCATTGCCCTGCAGGCACCGCTGGAAGAACCTGCGTCATCGGTCAAGACACCCAACCCGTCCAAGGCACCTTGGTATTTTCTGGGCCTGCAGGAGATGCTGGTCTATTTCGATCCCTGGCTGGCCGGAGTTGTGCTGCCGATGACGATTCTCGGTGGCCTGATGGCGATTCCTTACATCGACTTCAATAAGACAGGCAACGGATATTACTGCTTCAAGAAACGAGCATTCGCCGTCTGTACGTTTATGCTCGGTTTCCTGCCACTTTGGGTAGCGATGATTGTCCTGGGCACGTTTCTCCGTGGACCAAACTGGAACTTCTTTGGGATCTATGAGTTTTGGGATGTCCATAAAGTCAAAGCTGCCAATAACGTAAACCTGTCGCAAATCTTTTGGGAACTGCCGGTTGCACGAAACTGGTACGGTGGAATCCCGAAGGGTGCTGACTGGTGGACGATTTTGATACGCGAAAGTCCCGGGATTCTGATCGTCGGTGCCTACTTCGCCATCCTGCCAATGATTCTGGGACTGACCATCCTCCGACAGTTTCTTGTGCAGATGGGAATGGTTCGATTCCTTGTCTTCTCCAACCTAATTCTTTGGATGGCCATTCTGCCGATCAAGATGTTGCTTCGCTGGACTTTCTCGCTGAAGTACATCGTCGGTATCCCGGAATGGTTCTTTAATATCTGACTCCCGCGCTTTCGGAATTCGCCGGGAACGGGCCGTCAATCGATGGCGACGTTGTACGACAGTCCGAACGCCTCCCACAATTCGTCTCGCCCTGGTGCTCTGTGTTTTGTGAGGTTTCCTTACTGACAGAGCCGGAGCCTGATTCGACATGCCAGCAACCGAACATTTCTTCCGCAGTCAAAACAAAATGCACACTGCTTTTGCGGTGAGCTGCATTCTGATGCTGGTGAGCACCATCTGGATGATGGTCCAGGACCAGACCGACGAATGGCGGGTGTATCAGCAGGACGGCTTCAAGCTGTCGGCGGCTGCCAAAGAACGTGACATCGCCACCCTGCAAACCGATGAATACACAGGGGAGTCTGAGCGCCTGGATAAAGAAAGGGACAGGATCACCCAGAAACTTGCCCAGGATGGGCTCGATGAGTTGGAGAACTCGATTGAAGAACAGAGAGATGAGGCCACCCGCACGGTAGAGCGGCTGCGAGAGGCCCATAAATCTCTGGGAGCTCTGCGGGACGAAAAACGTGCAAACCATAACCTGGCAGTGCGAGACGGTTTAGCTCCCGAAACTACGTTGAAAGCCTTTCAGGATGCGCAGGCCAGGGTTGACGAAATGCAACTTGAGGTTGAAGCTGCAGTCCGGTCCCTCAAGGAGGTTGGTACCCCGGAATCTGCCGCGGATCCGACAGAACGTGAAAAACGTCAGCGATTGTTGAGCCTGCAGGCTCGGCTGGACGCAGTCGAAGGGACCATCGACAAGCTCAAAGCCGACGAACATCTGCTGAAGGCGGCTCTGAAGAAGGAAAAACCTGAAACGTGGTATGTGGCCCTCAAACGCTGGTCGATGGAATTACCTATTCTGGATGGCTTCAACTCGCACCTCAGAATTCATCAGGATTGGTTACCAGACCTGATGCAGCCACTGGGCATGACAGCCATTGCACGTTTCGACCGCTGTCGCACCTGTCACATGAATGCCGACAAGACTCTGCCCGACAACCAAATGGCGTATCCCCACGGTAAGACAGAGTCGCTGGAAATCGCTGACTGGATTGCAGCAAATGAATTTCCTCATCCGTTCGCCACACATCCAAATCCTACGCTGTACGTGACGGCAGCGAGTCCACATCCTGTTGGCGAATTTGGCTGCACGATCTGTCACGATGGACAGGGGTCGGGGACCAGTTTCGGTAATGCCGAACACACACCCAACGATCCTCAACTGCAGGCAGAATGGGAAGAAGAACACGGCTACCACGCCAACCACTTCTGGGAGTATCCAATGCTTCCGGAACGACTGCGTGAATCCAGCTGTATCAAATGCCACCACAATGTCGTCGAACTTGGTGAGCATCCGGAGTTTGGAACGACTGCTCCAACGGTCGTGCGGGGATTCAGTTTGATCCGCAAATACGGCTGCTTCGGTTGCCACGAAATCCATGGTTACGACGCAGGAGTGGCCATTGGGCCCGACATGCGGCTGGAGCCCCAGACGGAAACGGACGCACTGGCCATTGCCAGTGATCCACAAAAACATGCCGGTCTGTTTCGCAAGGTCGGTCCCAGCCTGAGGCATATTGCGGCAAAAACAGGTGGTGACTTTATCGCTCACTGGGTTAAGAACCCGTCGGCGTTCCGGCCTTCCACCAAAATGCCGCGGTTTTATGGGAACAGCAATCAGCAGAGTGATGAAGCTAAGGCCTATGAAAACGTCGAGCTGGCAGGTCTGGCGTCACTGCTGACCAATATTTCTGAAGATATGGATTTACTAAGTCCGGTAGATGGCTATCAGCCGGATGTGGCCCGTGGCAGAACATTGTTTGAGGAAAAAGGGTGTCTGGGCTGTCACACCCACACCGTTGTGGAAGGTTCCACAGCGGACTTTGGCCCAAACATCAGCGACGTCCACCGCAAAGTGAAACGCAATGCGGATGATCCGGGTTTCAGTGACTGGTTGTATACATGGATACGCGATCCAACCCGTCACCATAAACGCACAAAGATGGGTGTGTTATTCTATGATTTCTACGAAGGCGCTGAACAACCCACAGACGTGGATCCGGCTGCAGACATCACCGCATTCCTGCTAAGTCTGGGGCCAGCAGAGACATTCGAGAGACCCGGTTACACACAGGATTCTCTGGACAATCTAATTGAACTGTTTCTCCGTAAGTCTCGCTTCAGTAAAGATGCTGTCGCCAGGATGCTGGCAACACGTCAATTCCCTCAAAAGAAGTCCAGCGTCAAAGGTGACGAATTCGCCCTGGCCACCGAAGACGGGTCGGCTGTCGAAGATCCGGCTGAGTGGGATCGCATGAAGCTGGAGTACATTGGGCGCCGCACCATATCTCGATACGGTTGCTACGGCTGCCATGATATTCCGGGCTTTGAAGATGCACGGCCGATCGGAGCCGCCCTGCATGACTGGGGTCGGAAGGAAACCAGTAAGCTGGGCCTGGAGCATATTGAAGAGTTTCTGCATCATCATGGAGAGCCGGAAGACTCAAAATTCAAATCGACTGCCGAACGTGTGGAACATGCTGCGTCGGCTGCTGCAGGCGGTGGCGCTTCAACGAACTCCTTTGCCAGCAAAGAAGAAGAACAACGGGAACTGGCGGCCGCGTATTTTTTCGACAGCCTGATTCATCATGGACGTCCAGGGTTTATCTGGCAAAAGCTCCGGGATCCTCGCAGCTACGACTACGAAACAACGCAGACAAAAGGCTACGACGAACTTCTGCGGATGCCGAAATTTCCGCTGCAGGAAGACGAAATTGAAGCGATCGCGACGTTCGTGTTAGGCCTTGTCGCAGAGCCTCCGGCGAAGAAGTACATCTACCAGCCCAACGAGCGTGAACGGACTCGCATTGGTGGTGAGTTTCTGCTGGCCAAATACAACTGCACCGGGTGCCACATGGTCGAATTGCCGGAAGTCATCTTCGGCGTCAATGTCGAAGATGACATCCTGGCTACCGAACTGACACCGGCCGATCATCCGGACGCTCTGGACCTTCTGTTGCAACTGAAGAAGCCAAAGCAGGCTCTTACAGGCGATTCAGGAACGTTCGTTGTGGATGGTGAAGAGGTCACACTTCCTCTGGCCAGTATTCGCGGACTGCGAATGGTCCTGCCCGATCCGGAAGAAGAAGATCCGGAATTTCGCGAGAGTGGGTTTGACGCTTATGACGTTGTGGATTTCGGTCATGGTGACGAGGCGAAGCGATTGCTGCCTGCTGCTCGAGTGACCATTCCTGAAAACAAACTGGTTGCCTATCGGAAAGGTCGTGGCGGTGATTTCGCTGAGTGGCTGGTTGATCATCTGGTTGAGACAAAAACCGACGGAAACCGCCAGCTGGCATGGCAGGCCAGCCCTCCACCGCTCTACAAGGAAGGGATGAAGGCCCAGACGCCGTGGTTGTATGAATTTCTTCTGGAACCGGAGACGATCCGATACACGACTGTGCTGCGAATGCCTCGGTTGAACATGAGCCCCGCAGAGGCAAGCATTCTGGCCAACTATTTTGCTGCCGTTGATGGTTCTGACTTTCCGTATCATGAACAGCAGGCAACCAGCCGTGAATATCTGGCATCTCGCCAAAAGGAACTTACAGCCAGCGGTGTGCTGGCGGAGAACACGGAATACCTGCATGAAGGCTGGAAGTCAGTCAACGGTACACTGTGCATCAAATGTCACTCCGTGGGTAGTCGTAAATTTAAGGTGTCCGACCCAAAGAAGGATGTTCATGCGCCGGATCTGAATCGTGCTCAGCGTCGCCTGAGATCCGACTGGGTGAGACTGTGGTTGTACAACCCGAAATGGATCGTCCCGTACACGTCGATGCCGCTTAACTTCCCTCACAATAATGGTGCACAGTTCCCCGATCTGTTCAGCGGTGATGCGGGAGCGCAGGTTGAAGGAACAGTGGACGCACTCCTGAACTATACCCGTTTGATGGAGAACCCGGGACCTGTCATATATGAGCCACCCAAAAAAGAAGAGCCGGTGGCGGACAGTCAATCGGTCGACACAGAGGTTCAAGCGGCAGCGCTGCAGGTATCAGCTGAGTCAAACCAACTTCGGTTCGGGAAGAATTGATGAAATTAAATCCAGCGATCGCCGTGATCGTCATTGAACTGTTCTGTGTCACCGGCTGCAGTGACACCGGGCTCGGCGGCGGAGCATATCAGGCAACGTCTGTTGTGGTCTTACCACCGGATCTCGGCGTGTCCGGTGATTCGAACGGTGATACCGGGTCAGGCGGTGACATCGACACCGCAACATTAGCTGACAGCAGCAGTCCCGGAAACTTCAGCGGGCGGGTAGTCCTCACGGGAACAGCGCCAACACTGGCTCCGATCCATGGCAAGGGTGCCGATGTCAAAGACGCAGAGTATTGTTCTGCCGAGACCCTGCCGAACGAAAAACTGGTGATAGGCACTGATAACGGCGTCGCCAATGTCTTTATCTATCTTCAGAGACCTCCCAGGGGAACGCCGAAACCGGAAGTGTCCGATGTGCCCGTCGATTTTGACCAGAAGAACTGTCGTTTCGTACCGCATTGTCTTGTCGTGCCCGTCGGTCAGACTGTGCGCATTTTGAGCGACGACGGTATTGCTCACAATACTCACACGTATCCAAAACGTGGAGTCCAGACGAATCAGGGTGTTGCACCCAAAGACCGCGACGGCGTGCTCAGGTTTGCCTACCGCGCCGCTGAGAATGAACCACTGGTTGTGAAATGTGACCTTCACACCTGGATGACTGGCTGGCATCTTCCAGTCGACCATCCATACGCTGCGCTGACAGACCTCGATGGAAATTTCAAAATCGAAGGCCTGCCGTCCGGAGACCACATGTTCACTGTCTGGCATGAAGCCGCGAAAGGAAAGAAGATTCATCGCAGGTTGAAGGTCACGATTACCTCTGGCGAAACCACCACTCAGGACATTGAGTACCCAGTGTCGGAGCTGGCACTCTAATCACGCACACAAACTATCCAGAAAACAGATGACACTTGAGAGTCGGATCATGTTGATGTCGATCAACAAAATTTTTATCCCCTTGTTTTCGGCCACAGTCGTAGTGTTTGTCGGCTGCTCTGACAGTGGCAATTCCAGTTTTGTCTATGGGCCCGCAACTTTGGCCCTGATGGCAGAAGCTCAGAACGGGATCGGTGAACTGCCGGGCGTGAAAAAGCATCTCGACACGCGGTTCGGCAATCCACAGGTCGTTCGATTCTGGTCCAAATTGCCGCTCAATGCGGGTGGTGAATTCGGTTCCGTCGCAGAGACGCCCGACACTTCGGAGGGGGTCGGGAAATTGAAATTGTCATTCGATGAGCCACCGGACGCGTTCACGGACAGTGCACGGCTGCTGCAGTTCGTGACCGGTTCGTCCGCTACGTCAGAAGACACACCACAAGTCGTCACCGTCGTCAGCTGGAATCCGGAAACGAGGATCGCTCAGCTGCAACACGAGATAAAAACGCCTCCAGCTGAGGGGGATCAGGTCGTATTGGACGGCGGGAGTGTTTTGAAGAGCGGTCGAACACTTTACCATCGGCACTGTTTGCATTGTCACGGGACGAGCGGTGACGGGGCAGGACCAACGGCTAAATACCTCAACCCTCGGCCCCGAGACTATCGTCATGGAATCTTCAAGTTCACGTCAACACAAGCGACGGCAAAAGTCAGCCGTGACGACCTGGAACGTACCCTGCGAAATGGCATACCCGGCACTTATATGCCGTCGTTTGTTCCTATGCTGGACGAAGACGAACTGGATCACGTCGTGGAGTACATCCGCTTTCTGGCGATGCGGGGTGAATTCGAACGACGTCTGGCCGGTGAGCTGGCCAGCGACTATTCCCAGGATGCGTTGGCGATTCGCATACAAGGTGATGAGACCCGCGACAGCATCGTGGAACTACTCAAGGAATTTCTTGGTGTGGACGTCAATGATGCAATCGACTTTGCAGGCAGTAGTGTTGCTGACTCGTGGACAGCTGCGGACGAAGAAGACACCCTTGTGATACCGTCCCTCTCACGTATTACCGACAGCGTTGAATCTCGCCGGATCGGCCGGGAGTTGTTCCTGAGCAAAGAAATTGGGTGTGCCGATTGCCATGGAATTGACGGCCGGGGGAATGGCCCTCAAACAACAATCTTCGAAAAGAACCCGATGACGGACGAGCTGTATAACGAACCTGGTCTGCATGATGTGTGGGATAACGTAAATCAGCCGCGAAACCTCACGTACGGTATCTATCGTGGCGGTCGTCGTCCCGTGGATCTTTTCCACCGAGTGCATGCCGGCATTAAGGGCACGCGGATGCCGGCGTTCAAGAACCCTAAAGAACATGAAAACATCTGGCACCTCGTGAATTATGTACTGAGCGTCCCGTTCGAAAGCGAACCGGGTCGCGCAGCACAATCTGAGTAATTGTCTGATGAGCAGTCGATATTGGTCGTTTTAACGGCATGCCAAAAGAGATTTCGGTTCGGTTTGTACCAACACAAACGCCTTCGGCGTGCCGTTAAACATATGGTCAACATGTTAGAAAATGGCGACCTCTGGAGTCATCATTGTGAAGAAATTTTGGGCACTGTTCTTCTTCTTCTGGCCATCGCTTGCCGTGGTGGTGTGCTGGATTGCGCCCAGCCGTGGATGGTGGTTTCCCAGCGAAGCAATGACTCCGCTGGGAGAAGAAATTGATGGCCTGTTTTATCTGATTCTGGGACTCGTCGCGATCATGTTTGTGGTGACCCAGTTCGCGATTGGCTGGGCCCTGTGGCAGTCTGCTACGAACGCCGAAGACACACCGGCTCGTTTCAGTCACGGCAACCACAGGCTGGAGTTGATCTGGACGGTTGTCCCTGCATTCATCCTGATTTTCATCGCCTTTTACCAGATGAACGTGTGGGCGAAATTTCGCATCCAGGCAAGCTTCCCGGATCAAGCCAAGGGCAAAGACTCGGCGGTTGTGGAAGTCACCCCGCGACAGTTTGAATGGCGAATGCGCTATCCGGCGCCTGGAAAACTGCTGCAAAACACTGCACAGCCGGGAGACCTGTATTCTGTCAACGAAATGCATGTTCCGGTCGGGCGACCGGTTCGTTTCAATTTACGAAGTGGCGATGTGCAGCACGCATTTTTTGCACCGGAGCTTCGAGTCAAACAGGATGCAGTTCCCGGCCTGATTATTCCCATGTGGTTCCACATTCCCGTGCCAGGTGAATACGAATTATTGTGCGCGGAACTGTGTGGCTGGGGTCATTACAAGATGAGAGCCACAATCTACGCTGAACCGGAACACGTCTACAACGAATACCTGGAGACCCTGCAGCGGGAACAGAACTTCGATGGAGTCGTTCCTGTGGTTAAAGAAGACGAGTAATTCACCGGAACATTTTCCTGGTTGCATCTGACTGGGTGTGGTCCAGTACATGTACGAATTTACGAGCATAGACTGATTCCTCCTTGAAAAAGGCAATGTCGATGGCCACGGCCAGCCCGACAATCGGACTCCATGACGATCAGGGGCACGATCATCATGAGTTGAGTTTTGTCCGAAAATATGTGTTTTCGACCGATCACAAAATGATCGGGATGCAATTCCTCATCACCACGCTGTTCATGTTGCTGGTTGGTGGTTCGCTGGCACTTGCAGTGCGCTGGCAGTTAGCGTTCCCGTGGACAAAGATGCCAGTTATCGGCGATTTATTCGGGCTGCTCAGCGGTGCCGGCACTTCAATCTTTGCGGGCGAAGGCGGTCAGATCTCACCTGAGTTCTACACCATGCTGTTCACCATGCATGCCACGGTGATGATCTTTTTGGTGATCATTCCAATCCTCGCTGGTGCATTCGGCAATTTCCTGATCCCGCTGCAGATCGGTGCCGACGACATGGCGTTTCCGACCCTCAATATGCTGAGCTACTGGTTCATGATGCCAGCAATTGGCTGCTTCGGCATCAGTTTCTTCGCTGGAGGAGTGACTGCGGGACCGGCGGCCGGCTGGACTGCGTATCCGGCTCTTTCCGGCCTGACTCAGGCCGCTCCCGGCTCCGGTGCCGCTCAGACATGGTGGCTGATCGCCCTCACACTTGTTGGTGTGTCATCGATGATGGGATCGGTCAACTACATGACAACCATTATCAACATGCGCGCTCCAGGTATGACGCTGTTCCGCATGCCCCTGACGATTTGGTCCATGTTCATCACGGCAATCCTGCAGGCATTCGCGTTGCCGGTCCTGACTGCAGCCGGTTTCATGCTGCTCGCTGACCGTGTCCTGGGTACCGTGTTCTTTATTCCATCCGACGTGATTGTCAACAATGCCGAACCAACCATTGGCGGCGGTCAGCCATTACTGTGGCAGCATCTGTTCTGGTTCTATTCACATCCCGCCGTGTACATCATGTTACTGCCGGCAATGGGCATGGTTTCGGACATGCTGGCATGTATGTCGCGCAAGCCCATCTTCGGCTACAAGCCGATGGTCTTTTCCATGGCAGCCATTGCGGGCCTGGGCTTCATCGTCTGGGGACACCACATGTTCACCAGTGGAATGAATCCCGCACTGGGCATGAGTTTCATGCTGTCGACGATGATGATTGCACTTCCGTCGGCGATCAAGACGTTCAACTGGATTGGAACTATCTGGGATGGAAACGTTCAATTCAATGCCGTGATGCTGAACTGTGCCGGATTTGTGGCGATGTTCATTGTGGGTGGTCTGAGCGGCCTTTTTATGGCCGCGGTCCCGGTGGACATTTATTTCCACGACACCTATTTCATTGTTGCTCATTTTCACTATGTGTTGTTTGGATCCACGCTGTTCGGTGTGTTTGCAGCAATCCAGTTTTGGTTTCCCAAGATGTTCGGCCGTATGATGAACGACACGGTAAGCAAGCTGCACTTTGTACTGACGTTCATTGGTTTCAACGGCACGTTCTTTCCGATGCACCTGCTTGGAATCGCTGGTATGCCGCGACGGTACGCTGACCCGTACCTGCATCCATGGATGGATCATCTCCGGCCAATGAACGAATTCATGACCTATTGTGCAATCCTGATGGGACTTGCCCAGTTACTGTTGATCGGAAATTTTCTGATGAGCATTTTCAAGGGTAAAAAATGTGGCCGCAATCCCTGGGGTGCCAACGGACTGGAGTGGTCCGCTCCCTCACCTCCTGGCCACGGCAATTTTGACGTTCCTCCCGTGTGTTACCGCGGACCCTATGAATATTCATCTCCGGCAGCCGAAGCTCTCGACCAGGACTTCATTTTACAAACGCAGCCACCTCCGGATTCTGTTACAGAAGGCACTGGTGACGATGCCTGACGTATCGGCTTGGGGCCTGGCAAGACGAGTCTCGGAGGGACGACGTTGTATTGGCACCGGACTTGAGCCCGGTGGACGGAAACAAACACGAGAAAGCCCCGGAAGGGCGACATTGACAACCAACTAATAGTGAGTCTCGCCCCTCCGGGGTTCGGGCCTCCCAGGAAATCCGGTGTCCACATCCACTGAACAAGTTGATCCCATTGTCCACCGATTTGCGGTGGTAACGTGTGTTGTTGCCCTGCTGCCAATCGGAATCGGAACACTGGTGACCACGCTGCGAGCCGGAATGGCGTTCGCTGACTGGCCGACGTCGGATGGGCACAACATGTTTCTGTACCCATGGCTGAATGACCTGCGTCATACCGATCGCTTCACTGAGCACGGACATCGGCTGGCTGGTATAGTCATCGGCATCACCAGCATCGGACTCGTGGCCGTGACAATGATTCGGGAACGCCGGTCCTGGGTCCGGAACTACACAGTCGCGGTTCTGATCGCCGTCATCGGACAGGGTCTGCTGGGTGGAGCTCGAGTGTTGATGAATGCCAGTCAGCTGGCCATGGTCCACAGTATCACCGGTGCACTCTTTTTTGTGATATGCGTGGTCTTTGCCATGCTCACAGGAAAAAAATGGTCAGCCACGCGAGCCGATAAGGCTCGATTGCCGGCAATGGCAAATGCCACAGTCCTTATCCTGCCGATGCTGGTGCTGATACAGTACTGGCTGGGCGGCATGTTTCGCCACGCAGGCCGCATGATGTTCGAGCATTTGGCCGGCGCTGCCGTCGTGGCCGTTGTGGGACTGCTGTGCTCTGTCATGCTCATTCGAGGTAGATCCGTCTCACTGCGAAAGTCCGGACTGTTCATTCTGGCTGCTTTGCTGATCCAGCTGGCGCTGGGTGCCGGTGCCTGGATTACTAAACTTAACGTTCCTGCTTTTGGCTGGGTCGCTGCGACCGGATCACCCGCCTCTGTCGTCTTTCGTTCGATGCACACGGTTGGCGGAATGCTGCTGCTGACGACCAGTGTACTGGCGTCAGTCCACGTGATTCGGCGGATATCGTGGGATGGAGCGTCGTCTGCACTGAATGCTCGCGGTGTCGGTACGAAGGAGGGACTCGTATGAGCTTTGCGACTCCTTCACAGACGACGACCGTGCACAGCAACAGTGTCAGAGCCTTGTCACTCGCCGGTCGAGCAGGTGACTACATTGAGATGTGTCGGCCACGAATTGCGCTGATGACAATGGTTACCGTCTCCACTGGTTTTGTGCTGGCGTCACCTGTTGTCATTCACTGGGGCCTCCTGGCCGTAGCTCTGACCGGGATCCTGCAGCTGGTCGCCGCCTCCAGCATTCTCAATCAGGTGCTGGAATCCCGTACGGATGCGCGCATGGAACGAACATCCGACCGACCGTTGGTATCGGGACGCGTCTCCAGAGTCGAAGCGACCCTGGTTGGCGTAGTTTTGGCGGTGAGCGGTATTGGAGTTCTGTGGATATTCATTAACGTGCTGACGGCCGCTGCCGGATTGGCCACATTGCTGCTGTATGTTGTGGCCTACACGCCGTTGAAGACTCGCAGCATCCTGTGTACGACCGTTGGCGCTGTTCCAGGCGCGATGCCACCTGTGCTGGGATGGCTGGCAGCCGGTGGAGCGACCGGAAGCGGGGTCTGGTGCCTGTTTGCCCTGTTATTTACCTGGCAGTTTCCACATTTTCTGGCGATTGGCTGGATGTACCGGCGCGATTACGAACAGGCGGGACTCAGAATGCTGCCGTCATTTTCTGATAATGGGCGACGTGCTGGAATCGTTGCTGCAATTTACGCTGCAGCATTTATTCCAGTGAGTACTTTGCCGAGTTTTTCCGGATTGACCGGCCGACTTTACTTTGCAACAGCTCTGGTGATGTCTGGTCTCTATTTCCTGTTCGCCATTCGCTTCGCCAATAATCGAACCACTCGGCGGGGACGTGACCTGTTGCGGATTTCTCTGCTGGTGCTCCCGCTGCTGATGCTGGTCATGGTCGCCGAGTTTCTGCACTTGATCGTTCCTGGCTGAAAGCCCGGTAATCCAAATTTATTCCGTTTCAGATACAGATTATGTCTCATTCAACTCTACCACCCGCTATGAAGATGGGCATTCCCATTCCGAACCCCAAGCTCGGAATGTGGCTGTTTCTGGGTACAGAAATCATGTTCTTCACGGCGTTCATTGGCACATACATCGTTGTACGAGTGAGTGCCGGTGAAAAGTGGCCCCAACCCCACGACACACACATCAACATCCTGGCCGGCGCTACCAATACTTTCGTGCTCATTGTGTCCAGTTTTTCGGTGGTCATGGCCCATGCCGCAATGGGCGAGAAGCGATTCGAATCTGCTCGAAAGTGGCTGTGGGTGACAATGGTTCTTGCTGTTGTATTTCTCGGAATCAAGGGCTTCGAATACAACGGAAAGTTCAATTATGACATCCTCCCGGGGCGTATTGCCGAAACGCCGACTCAGGCCATCAGCAAGGTAGATCGAGAATTGGAAGCGGTCGTGCGTGGACGTCTGTCCATGTACACCAATGAAGCCGTAATTTCCAATCCTCGGCCGGATGATCTGTCAACCGTCGTACCACAGCTGCAGACATTTCATCAGGGCGGAGAACCGGCCGAAGAGATGGATGCCGAGTTGGCAGCGGAATTTCGTCAGCGGGCTGCCACTGACATCGAGTTATTTCAGAAATGGAAGACTCTTCACGAACACATCGTGGCAAATGTGTCGCTGATTGCGCTGAAATCTGCGGAAATCAGTTCCTACCGTGCTGCTCGAAACGAACTCGCTGAAGGCGACAGGCTGCCGGAACTGTCGTTCAATGAAGTTAAAGCCTACCTCGCGGACATGAAGGCAAATGAATCGTATGGAGCATCGGTTGCAGCCGACGTCTTTGATCCTCAACCTGTGCTTTACGGTAATCTGTTTGCTTCGTGCTACTTTTTGATGACCGGTTTCCACGCCATCCATGTGCTCGTCGGTATGATTCTGTTTGGTTTAGCCCTGTATCAGGGAACTCAACTGAATGAGAGATGGGACAACTGGGTAGAGAACAGTGGTCTGTACTGGCACTTTGTGGACCTGGTGTGGATCTTTTTGTTTCCGTTGCTGTACATTGCCAGCTGATGTGGCTGGTCCACATGGCCAGCCATTCAGTTATTTATCTTGTGTTGTTTGCTCTTCCGGATTCTGACTCATGTCTTACGACAAGCATGACAGCCACCACGTCAACTACCTGGCTGTGTTTCTTGTTTTGTGCAGTTTCACAGCACTGTCCGTGGTCTTCGACTTGATGAGTTTTGAAAACCATGCCGTCACGGTCGTATTGGTTATGGCGGTCGCTCTCGCGAAAGCGCTGTGCGTGATGATGTTCTTCATGCATCTGAAGTTTGAAGGCAACTGGAAATTCATTTTGCTGGCTCCCACCACAATTCTGGCCCTCGGTCTGCCTATGGCTCTGATGCCGGACATCGGTGTCGCCTATTACACCCCCACGGCCCCACAACAGGGAGAATGGGGGGAGCAAATGAAAGAGTATCGCGCTGCGCACGCTGCCGAACATGGTCACGGCGAAGATCCAACTGGTGATGAGCCGCCGAGTCAGGTGATGCACGAGGAAGAACATTCGGAATCCACAGAAGCGTATAACTCATCAGATTAGTCCAGCACCAACATCTGTTTGCTCCATGAGTGTCCCGACGGTTGAAGTTTCGTCCGTCATGCACCGTTACGGTGACACCATCGCTTTGAGCGATGTTTCACTGGAGATCAGCCAAGGAAACCTGAGTGGACTGCTGGGCCCCAATGGTTCCGGAAAGACAACGCTTTTCCGGCTGCTGGCCACACTCTTGCCGCTGCAGTCCGGACAGATCAGCATTCTGGGATATGATGTCCACAGCAGTGCTTCGCGCGTACGAGAACAACTGGGAGTCACGTTTCAGTCGCCGGCACTGGACGGACGGTTGACCGTTGAAGAAAACCTGCGGTGCCATGGACAACTGTATGGTATTAAACGCCGCAGCCTTCGAGATCGCATTGCTTCTGTTCTGCAGCAACTGAAACTGGAAGACCGACGCCGGGATCGGGTTGAACATCTTTCCGGCGGCCTGCGCCGACGAGTTGAACTGGCCAAAGGGCTGTTGCATCGGCCGCGCGTACTGTTGCTGGACGAACCCAGTTCCGGTCTGGATGTCCTGGCTCGCCGACGTTTCTGGGAACTTGTCGATGATGTACGCAGTGCCGATGGTACAACAGTAATTGTGTCCACACATCTCATGGACGAAGCAGAGCACTGCGATCAACTTTTCCTGCTGAACGAGGGCCGTATCGTGAAATCCGGCTCACCATCAGAGCTTCGATACAGCATTGACGGTGAACGGCTCACCGTGCGCTGCCGTGACGTCGCCGGTGCGGCACCGGTCGTTTTACAGCTGTTCGGTGAACCACCGACGATTGGCGGCGACTATCTCAGTATTCGAACAGGTGGAGTTACTCAACGTTTGCCCGAACTGATCGAACGGCTGGGCCGAGACGTCCTGTCAGTGGAGGTGGCTCAGACATCTCTGGATGATGTGTTTGCTGAACTAACAGGCCGGGGACTGGCGGACGAATTGCCGGAGGGATCGGGTTCGCTGGAAAAACCAGCGTGGCGACATCCGGGTGGATGAAGCATCCCGTTCGACCTGCTACCGTTCCACTGTGTGCGGGTTATGCGATCTGTTGTACCGCGTCCTGCTCCCCGTGCCGGCTGACACCCCGCAACAATCGAAGCATGCTGGAACTGAAAGTGTACGAAATGGTTTCTCCACGCGTTTGTATTCTGCGTGCTCCCGGGACGAATTGTGATATCGAGACGGGCCACGCATTCAACCTGGCGGGAGCAACTGCTGAACGAGTACATTTATTTCGGCTGCTGGAGACACCTGAACTGCTCCGAAACTATCAGGCACTGTGTATTCCCGGAGGATTCAGCTACGGCGATGACCTCGGAGCCGGTGTCATTTTCAGTGCTCATTTGCGCAACCAGTTGAGCGACATCATGCTGGAATTCCGAGACACCGACAGACTGATTTTAGGAATCTGTAACGGATTTCAGGTGCTGTTGAAATCTGGTTTGCTCGAGGAGTCATCTACTGCGCCCGGTCTGTCCAGCGGTCAGGACATGACCCTGACGTGGAATCGGAATTCACGCTACACTGACTGCTGGGTGCGATTAAAGGTGGTATCTCAGTCATGTGTATTCCTGAGGGATATGGATGAATTTGAGTCTCCGATTGCGCACGCCGAGGGCCGCCTGGCAGTCCGGGATGCCCGTGTCATTGATAAATTGCGTACGCAAGGTTCCATCGCCGTCTGTTACTGGTCAGACACCGCAACTCAGTGGTTGAAACAGTCCGGTGATTTGACTCGACTCGACGTGTTGCCGGAACCGGAGAACCCCAATGGATCCATTGCGAATATTGCCGGTCTGTCAGATACGACAGGAAGAGTCCTGGGCCTGATGCCACATCCGGAGCGATATCAGTTCGCGACTC
>Ga0310123_10001577_pt1 | contig 18760 bp, 20 predicted proteins | sample CB6_AW_1057_MG_FD_203505 | JGI IMG/M metagenome (GOLD analysis project Ga0310123, IMG submission 203505) | Marine microbial communities from Western Arctic Ocean, Canada - CB6_AW_1057 | ecosystem: Environmental > Aquatic > Marine > Oceanic | place: Canada: Western Arctic Ocean | collected... | reverse complement strand
CTATATCTGGACACACTTTTGCACATTGAGCGCAGTTGCGTGTCGGTAGAATTGAGTATATCTTTACGCAGAATCCTCCGTCAAGGTGAACAGCTTAGCTATGAGTAAAAACGATTTCAGGTTCAGTATGAGTCTCAGAGTCCGATGGTCCGAGTGCGACGCGCAGGGCATCGTTTTCAATGGGGCGTACCAGAACTATCTGGAGGTCGCGCAGGCGGAGTATTATCGCAACCTGGGCATCAGGCTGTACGGAGAGATCAGCCGGAAGCATTTCGACACCGCGACGGTCAAGATCACGCTGGAGTTCATCTCGCCGGCAAAGATCGACGACGTGTTGACCATTCACTGCCGAGTGGACCGTATCGGAAACACGAGCATGGACGTCGTGTATGAAATATTCACGGATGGCACAGACGACCTGGTACACCGGGCGAGGGTGGTGCAGGTAAACTACAATGCAGACTCGGAAAGTGCCCGACGGGTCCCGGACGGGCTACGAACAATAATCGAAACTTTCGAGTCTACTGGCGTGGTGAGACCTTTGGCGGATTTCCCCGACTTGCGGGGGTTGATGCTTAGCTGAACAGCGACATGGTCGGTACCACGCGGCCTACTGAGCCTGCAATCTGAGTCACAGTGTGCCATCCCAGGACGACGGTGGCGAAGATATGCATAGGGGCAATCACAACCAGCACGAACTCGATGTCAGCCATAACCAGTGTTGCGAGCATGACGAAAAACGTGAGCGCGATTGCCCTGAATACGAAAATAGAAAGCGCCAAGCCACCCCTCCTCAGTAGGTGTCCTCACCCGATTGTAGAGTGGGTGGCGGCAGGGTCAATTAACTAACATTTAACTTAACGATAATCGCTGCATTGGCTATTATCGTGAAATCTCCAGACCCTTCTCGACCTTCAATCTCCATTCCGCCCTGTATTGTCTTGAGCGTAGGCTTGCCATGGGGCAATGCAGCCAGGATTGTAGCTTTGTCAATCGTGACCTCGACAACCATGTCCGCTGCTGCGGATTCTCCGAATATCCCCAGGAAAGTGAGGCTGGAGTGGTGGATGGCGTCCCAGACGGCCCGGCGGGCGGCCTCAGTGTAGTTTTGCCCGTGGACGTCAACTCCGGTGCCCCATTCCAGGATTGCGGGTTTCAGTGGCATGAGTGTTCTCCTTGTTCTTGTTGAACGAACTGTGCACGATTGTGGAATCATCGCAGAATTGCTAGAATCTGCACAATAGGCGGTGTCGTCGGGTCAAGGGGTACGACGCCTGATGAGCGGGTGTAACTCAGGGGTAGAGTATCTGCTTCCCAAGCAGAATGTCGTGGGTTCAAATCCCATCACCCGCTCCAACCTTTTGCGTCTACATCGGCCACTTGGTCCGTTCACACCACCGTCCTATTAACTCGTTCGACTGCAATTTGACCGTAACCACGTCCCATAATTAGTACTCAAGCGCCCCTTCATTGGAAGAGCCATGTATTTTACTGTCACTACCGACATGGCCGCTGCCTCACGCCTATGTGATCGTGCCTGGCGGCGACGACGGTGATGTCGGCTTATACTGTAACTGCCGACATTACCGCCAAGATTAGACCCCGGGGAGGTGTCTCCAGAAACACCATCTTGGTTTTGGTGTTCCGGTTAGGGTTAAGCGCCGAGAAGCGCTGGACTAAGCTCAGGGGATTCCAGCGTTTGGGTCAGGTGATTCAAGGAGTCAAGTTCTCTGGTGGAACCTCCGTGGTCGCTGATGAAGGGGGCGTCTAGGACGGACTGATCAGCAGGAGCGTCGCCTAGATCAGGCTCTACTCATACGCCAGATTTGACTATATCTCGTGTATGCAAGCAGTGAAACAATAAGCTCCTCTCTCGGATTTGACGAGGCATTCAACAGTTGGAATAGATTCCTTGGCGACAATGCGGGCCTAAAAGGCTTTGGATAAGATGTAGCTACGAACGACGTATTTGTGTTGACAGCTTTTCCTAGCAGAGTTGGTACTCTCGACTTGAGACAATTATCTTGAACAGGTCAAGGATTAGTTGATCGGTGTCGCTGTCGCTTTCGTCACTTTTCGAGCTTGCCGATTCTAAGCCTGCCGTTGCGATCTCGATTAGAAGAGTTCGCGTATCATCGGACACATCCAGCGGCCCCAGGACATCTAAACAGGCATCGACCAGACCACCAGGGTCGGAAGACTTATCATTATCGCTCTTGACCCGTAGCGTCATCCCCTTGACGCCTGGGTTTGAGATATTGCCGATATGCTCGGAGGCGAAGTTGACCCTGTCCACAAGAAAGCCGCTGGTTATCCACTCTACTCCCGTATGCCACCCCTCAACGGATGGCGGGTCCAACAGTTTTTGTCCCATGAATCCGGCCTCCTCCATCACATCGAATATGCCTTTGTCTCCGCCGTCGGGCACGCTATATTCTCCGGTTTTTCGGAGCGTCCCGACAACCATTTCAACGGGGCTTTTCACCTTGTCGAATTGCGCCTCTTTGAAGAAATCTGAGTTGAAAAGTACCCTCAACACCGACCGAATGTCATGCTCTGACTTCACGTAGGCATCGGCCAGTGCCTGGATGGCCGCCGAATCTCGCGCCGGAGTGTCGCCCCACTGCGGCACCGGGACCTCGTCTGCGACGAAAAAATTGTAAAGATGCCTGGAGACGAATTGAGCAGTGGCAGTTTGTCGGCAAATTATCTTGACCATGTCATCACCGCCGAGCGGTCCGCTTTCTCCCAGGAATGATTTGTGACTGCCGTCGTGATCGTCACTGCGGAATTCGTGGTGCCAGAAAATTCTGCCATAAGGCCAGATGGAGTCTTTATGAGCCATCATTGCCATGTACTCGCCATTCTTCACCGTCCAACCAGTGAACGCGCGGGAGCATTCTTTGACATCGTCCTCCGAGTAGTTTCCGACGCCCATCGAGAATAGTTCGAGAATCTCTCTGCCGTAGTTCTCGTTGATGGAGTTTTTGTGATTGGTGTGATTGTCTAGCCAGATGGCCATTGCCGGGTCTTTTGACAGTTCTGTCAGAAGTATGTCGAAACGACCGAGTCCGTGCGTGCGGAAGGTGCCAATCTGGTTCGTCAGGGAGCCGAGATTGTTGAGTTTGTTTTCGCCGGTCGCGAACACTCCATGCCAAAGCAGCGCGATCTTTTCCTCAAGAGGGGCCTGAGTCGATATCAGTCGATATGCCCAATAGGCGGCGTTGTGCCCCTGCATGGCGTGCAGGTCGACGTGCCTGCGGAATATCAGATCGTCCGGGATGTGTTGGGAATCTACCGGATTAAGGAACTCCTCGACGAGCGCCTCGTAGCCAATGTCCTGGTAGCGGTCCAACTCATCAGATGTCGCCCCAAAACCCGCCCGTCTCGCCAGGTGTGCAATTAGATTCCGCTCATCTGAACTCATCATGTTACCTCTAGTCTCCTAATCCGCTTTACAATATATCTTGGGTAGACAGCGATCGGGATTGCTCGTAAATTTGAATCCTGTGCCGACTGTGTTCAGTGACGTAAAGTCGATCCTGGGAGTCGAGCTTGACCGAAACTGGGCCCCAGAAGACGGGTTCTGTCTGAGAAGCCGCGTGGAACGGTGTTCTTAGGTGAGCGGGCAGGTCTTTGGCTAGAAGGTCAGAATTGTTGCGAGCCTGTAATTCGTCCTGGTTGACTTCCAGCCACTCCTGAGCCCATTTGGACAACGTGGCCTCTCCGTGCAGCATCTGATGGAACGAGCCGTCGGGCGCCAGAACCTGGACGCGTTCGTTGCCCCAGTCCGCAACGTGGATGAATCCTTTGCCATCAACGGCAACCGAGCTTGGACGATTGAACTGCCCGTCGCCGTCTCCAGATTTTCCGAACGCAGCTATGAACTCTCCGTCAGAAGTAAACTTCTGGATTCTGTCGTTCCTCCAGTCCGCCACATATACGTGCCCTTGAGAGTCCAATGTGATTCCCCAGGGCATGTCGAATTGTCCTTCTCCTGTGCCTTCTTCACCCCACGATAGAACGGACTCGCCATCTCTGGTCAGTTTGTGAATCCTGTTGGCGTATTGCTCCACCACATAAACGGCCCAATCGTCGCCGTGAGCAATACCGGCCGGCCCCTTTAGGCGCCCAACGCCTTCGATGGCGGTCCCCCATTTCTTAACGAAGTTCCCCTGATTGTCAAAGACTTTGACCTCGTTCAGGTATTCGTCCGTTACGTACAGGAAATCCTGGTTGTCGAAAGCAATGCAGACCGGCACCTTGAACTGGTCGTCTCCTGTTCCGGGGCCTGTGCTAAATTCCCCAAGCCACTCTTCATCGAATGTGCATATCTGGATACGAATGCCGTTGGGGTTCAATCCTCCCATACGGTTGAGGACAAATATTCGGTCATCATTGCTGAACGCGATGTCGTAGGGGTAGTTGAATCCTCTTCCAATCGGTTGATTGGAATTGAATCCGATGGTCTTTAGGTATTTCATGGGTTCCTCTTTGACAAGAGCGGCGCTCAGAAACTGGATTGTAGAACGATGTAACTCAGCGCCCATCATGATATTAGATTTTACTGGATGGATCCGGCGCTTCGTCAGACATTATATGCCAAGAGAGCAGAGACTACATTTCCGTAAGGTTGTGCGTGGGCAAGGTTAACCTGGATGTAACAACGGGATGGTAAGGTAACACGGTGCGAATAGACACGTTTCAAATTTTCTATAGGAAACTATCCAGCATATTTTATGGTTGGTGGCTAATCGGCATAGCAACTTTTATGCTGATGCTGATGTCTGCGACTGTCTTTCAAGGCATTGGCACCTTCTTCGTCGTGTTGGAGCGGAATTTCGGATGGACTCGAACCACTTTGTCTGGAGCGTTCGCGTTGGCACGGGCCGAGGGCGCTTTATTTGGCCCATTAGAAGGTTTCCTCGTGGACCGTCTTGGCGCCAGACGCATGGTCCTGATCGGGTTCACGATAATGGGACTGGGCTTCCTGTTCTTTTCTCAGACTCGCGAAATATGGCACTTTTACGCCGCCTACGTGATGATCTCCTTCGGCTCTGGTGTCGGCGGTTGGATTCCGATGATCACAATGGTGAATAACTGGTTCTCGAAGAGGCGGGCCATCGCGATGGCGATGGCCGTTTCCGGAGTGCAGTTCGGAGGGTTCCTCGTTCCTGTCATGGCCCTGGGGATCGAATCTTCCGGGTTCCGGATGACGACCTTTGGGATCGGTGTATGCTTGTTGGTTGTCGTCTACCCTGTGTCACGGTTGATCCGAAACAGACCTGAGGAACATGGTCTGACACCCGATGGCCTGGCAATGCCTGTCACCGGAACATCCCCGCGCCCGGACTCCAACCAGGAGGATACAGAGACGGCCGGCAATGACATGACCCTTCGTCAGGCACTGAAGACAGTGGCGTTCTGGGCGATTGTGGTTGCGAGGACCACATCCGTCGTTTCGATTGTTTCTATGGCTGTGCATCTCGTGCCTAAGCTCACAGACACTGGCATGTCCCTGGTCACGGCAAATCTGGTGGTGATGACATATACGACCCTCGCGATCCCTTCGGGGGTTCTGGCCGGTATCATTGCCGACCGTACCTCCACGACTGGCGTGCTCTTCATGTGTCTGTTGCTCCAGGCCGTGTCTGTCGCTGTGCTAGCAGTATCCGACAGCCTTGGGCTCGCGTTAGTATTCGCTGTGATGTACGGAATTGGATTCGGTGGGCGAGTGCCTCTGTTGACAGCGATAATAGGCGACTATTTCGGGAGGCGTCACTTCGGGACCATCCTAGGGGTCAACATGATACCCAGCAACGTTGCAATGATCGTCGCGCCGCTATTCGCTGGTTATATGTTCGACATAAATCAGAGCTACTTCGTCCCGTTCGCTGCATTTTCTGTGCTGGGATTCCTCGGGACATTCGCGATATTGTTCGCGAAACGGCCCACATATTTTGTACAATCATGACGAGTCTCCATGACTGCCAGGTGTAAATTACCGTCGGACAGATTGTCTCCCACGCTTTCCAATACATCAGGAGAAAAAGATGAAACTCGGGCTGTTCTTAATGCCTCTCCATCGCCCAGATAGCTTCCATGCTGACACTTATGACGAGGATCTGAAACTGATGGAGGTCGCGGACGGCCTCGGGTATGACGAGGCATGGATCGGAGAGCATTTCACTCTGCCGTGGGAGAACATGCCTTCGCCTGAATTGTTTATCGCGCGGGCGCTGGGAGTCGCGCCTAACATGAAGTTCGGCACTGGCGTCTCGCTACTCCACTTCCACCACCCGGCGCACGTTGCCCTTCGAATTGCGCAGTTGGACCACATGGCGCGGGGTCGTTTGTACTTCGGCATAGGCTCGGGGGCAGGCCCAGCCGATATGGACATGTTCCGCATTGACGCCGACAAGGGACCTATTCACGATCGCATGATGGAGGCGATAGACGTCATTCAGAAATTTTGGGCAGGCGAGCCATTTCAACACAAGGGTGCTTACTACGACACAGGCATTCCAGAGCCGTCGGGGGACGGCCTTTTCAATTATCATATGACTCCTTATCAAACCCCCCACCCGCCCATTGCAGTTGCGGGAAGCAGCCCCAGTTCCGGGACTCTGTCAATTGTAGGCGAGAAGGGTTGGATCCCATTGAGCAGTTGCTTTCTGCACGAAAAACACCTGCCCAGCCACCGCGAAGTTGTGATGAACGGCGCGTCCAAGGCCGGCATCCCCGCTCCCAGAGCAGAATGGCGTATCTCAAGGGAGATTTACGTAGCCGAAGACGGGGATCAGGCTCGAAAAGAAGCTGTCGAAGGCCCAATGGGGCAGTTCTTCACCGACTACTGGATCCCACTATTGGGCAACGGCAACGCGCTCGAAGGGCTGAAGATCGACCCCGACATGGCAACGGAGGACATCACTCCCGAATACATGCTCGAAAACGTCTGGATCGTCGGCGACCCTGACGAGTGCGCAGCCCGCTTGCGAAAGTTGCACGAAGATGTAGGCGGATTCGGCACACTTTTGGCATTGTGTCACGACTGGGGCGATCTGACGCCCAAGTGGCATCGCTCGCTAGAGCTTTTGAGCAAACAAGTCATGCCTGCCCTCTCTGATCTGGACATTTGCTGAGCCAGAGAACATCGGACAGTATTCCAAACATGGTTTAACCTGCGGCGATCCATTCATTCCGGCCTGACTCCGCTCAGTGGCGCGCCTAATCTGGTAATAATCCGCCCTTTCCCCGCAAGAGAGTAAAGTTTCAAATAACCCGGCTCGGCCTTTGACCTCTCGTTGACTTTACCCTTGTTAACGGCTAGTTTAGACGGACGTTGGACGAAACCTTCGCAACCAAGGGACAACAGATTCGGTCATTCAAGTTAATCAGCCCCTCAAGGAGGCCCCAAATATGACGACAGCAACAAAGTGGAGTATCAGCGGGACATATTTCGAAGCGTGCAACTGTGAAATTGCCTGCCCATGCATTTTTCTGAGCGCACCCACAGACGAAGATTGCACAGTCCTGATCGCATGGCATATTGAGAACGGCAGCTTCGGCGATACTGCGCTTGATGGCCTGAACGTCGTTCTGGCAGCCTACGCCCCAGGTCCCATGACCGATGGTAACTGGCAGGTTGCCCTGTATTTGGACCAGCGTGCCAGCGAGTCACAGCAGGCGGCCATGACGCAGATGTTTGGTGGGCAGGCAGGGGGTCATTTCGAAGTTCTAGGCGGCTTTATCGGCGAAATACTCGGAGTTTCCAGCGCGGCTATCGATTATAAGGCCGACGGTAAGAACCGTAGCCTGACCGTGGAAGGTATTGCTGCGATGGCGGTGGAGGCGATCGAAGGCGGAGACGGTTCTGAGGTGACAATTTCGAATAATCCCCTCGGGGTGGTCCCTGGCGTGCCACCGGTAGTGGCAAGGTCCAGTCAGCTCTCCTACAATGACCACGGCATGGAATGGGAGATTTCTGGAAAGAATGGTTACTTCTCGACATTCAGCTACGAAGGACCCTGATGAATCAGCATGCCGCTGTCACACCGATTAGCTATCAGTAGGCTCAACGGAGACAGAGTTTTCGTCATAGGTGGCCTGGCCTTACTGGTAATTCTGTCCTGGGCCTATCTTCTGTATATCTCTAACGACATGAAGGGCGCAACGGCCATGTCGGCCGACTTGAACGACGGCATGGCCATGTCCGCTGCGACGCCGAACATGATGCCTTGGTTGCTCATGGACTGGGTTTCTATGTTTGTGATGTGGTCGGTCATGATGGTCGGCATGATGGTTCCCAGCGCTTCACCAATGATTCTCGTCTTCTCCAACGTGAATAGGCAGAAGCGGAAAAGTGACATGCCTTATGTCTCGACCAGCGTGTTTCTTGTGGGGTATATCATCGTCTGGACAGGTTTTGCCGTGGTTGCTACCGTGTTCAACTGGGTGCTGCACACTGATGCGCTGCTGTCTGGAATGATTGCTGAGAGCACTGTCGCGTTATTGGGAGGCGGGCTTCTGTTGGCAGCGGGAGTGTTTCAATGGACGCCCTGGAAGAACGCCTGCCTCAAACAATGCCGCACTCCAATGGGCTTTGTGATGACCGAATGGAGAGACGGTAATTCAGGCGCTCTTTTGATGGGACTCAAACACGGAACGTTCTGCCTGGGGTGCTGCTGGCTGCTAATGGCCCTGTTATTCGTTCTCGGGGTAATGAACCTAGTGTGGATAGCCGCCCTGGCGGTTCTCGTACTGGTTGAGAAAGTCGCTCCGCAGGGCGCATGGATAAGCCGCATTTCAGGATTTGGATTAATTGCCTGGGGATGTCTGGTTCTCGCCCAGATTATTCAGTAGGGCGGTCGTTCGCTTCGATCTTGTTCCCGCAAGGGAGTGAAGGTTAGAATCCTTTCCTGTGCGCCGTGAATGGTGTTCACAAGTTCTGAGTATTAGCGCCAACAAAAGAGCGAAGGCCAGACGCCGTCGCCGTTCAGCCTCCGCTTCAAGTTAATACTGAGGTGGACCCAATCCTTTGTGCATGAATCGGCGCCAGTTAAGCTACACTCTAGCGCTCCAATCCATTGTCAGGCCGGCGCCAACCGGGGGCTGGCGCTCAGCGCAGGCTGGTGAACCTAGTTCCTCCCTTCCTCGAACACTTGGGCAGGAGTTCGGCGCCCCAAAGCCTGGTGAGGCCGCTCGTTATTGTAGAAGCTCAGGGTAGGCTCCAATCCCTGCTCTGGCCTCTACCACACTCTCGTATGCCTTTAGGCACACCTCCTCGTGCTTTACGCTCCTCCGCAGCCGCTCGACGAACACGTTGTCCATGTAGGCGCCCGCTGAGTCCATACTGATCTGGACACCACGGTTTAACAACACCGAGGTGAACGCCTCGGAGGTGAACTGACTACAAAAGGCCGGTGTTGAATATCCCGGGCACGTCCATGCTCAATGCCCTCCAAGGCATCCACGCAAAAGTCGGCTTCCAGTATATTGGACAGCCTCCACGAGAGCACGCACCGGCTGTGCCAGTCCATGATGACTGCCAGGCACATGAATCTCCGTGCCATCGGGATATAAGCGATGTCTGTCGTCCAGACCTGGTTCACCTCGTTGAACTGAAGGTCTCTGAGCAGGCAAGGACACACCTTGTGTCCTGAATCAGCTCTGGTGGTCCTGGTACGGGCGGTAGATGGCCTCTATGCCCATTCGTCGCATCAGTCTCTGCACACGCTTTGTGTTGACCGCGTGTCCCTGACCTCTGATCCAAGCTGTCATCTTCCTTGAGCCCCAGAAGGGCGTTCGAAGGCACTGCTTGTCATAACTCCAACTCGCGCTCTGAAGCCTCAACCGGGCGGTAGTGCACCGATGAGCGGCTGTTGGACAGCAACTCGCACTGCCGACCAACCAGGCAAACGAGTTCTCCCGCGGATCCGGCATGGAAGCGAACCTGGAGACGGTCGGTGACGAACGTCCGCTGTCGGTTGCCGGAGCCACCGCCCTATACTGGCTCACTCAGGAATCTTTGGCAAACGCGCTGAAGCACTCCGCCGGATCGCGGGCGGACGTTACGCTGAGCTACGAAGCCAGGGAGATTCGACTCAACGTCGTGGACGACGGTCAGGGATTCGACATTTCTTCGGTCGCGAGAGGTCACGGTTTGGAGAACATGAACAGGCACACCGGGGAGTTGGACGGTAGTGTTACCATTGAATCAGTTCCGGGCGAGGGGACAAGCGTTACGGTCACGTTGCCTGACTAACATCAGACTCCGGCGAGCCGAGTTAAGGGATGCTTCCATGACGACCAACCGAATCAGATTGATGGTGGCGGACGACCATGAGGTCGTTCGCACTGGATTGAAGGCGATTCTGGAGCCTGAAGACGACATCGACGTTGTGGCCGAGGCAGGATCGGCCCAGGAAGCCTCCCGTATGGCCGACACTTTCGATCCCAGTGTTGTGTTGATGGATGTTCGTATGGAGGGTATGAACGGCATCGAAGCGTGACGAATCATCAAGAGCGCCATGCTTCGTCCAGAACCCAACAAATCCTGATACCTGAGAACCTGAAACCTAACCCCCTGAATTGAAGGAAGAAAATATTGAGAATCGGAATAGATGTCGGCGGAACGTTCACAGATCTGGTGGTGGCTCAAGAAAACCAGCCAGTCAGGCATTTCAAAACGCATTCGACCCCCAGCGATCCTTCCGTCGGAGTGTTGACAGGTTTGACCGAGGTGGCCGAATCCCACGGCCAGACGTTGGAACAACTGCTGGCCGACGTGGAGTTGATTGTCCACGGAACGACTGTGGCAACAAATACTCTTGTCGAGCGCAAAGGAGCCAATGTCGGCTTGATTACGACCGAAGGCTTCCGAGACCTGTTGGAGATGAGAGAGGGCCTTAAAGAGGACCGCTACAACCTCCGAATGAAGCCTGTCGAGCCATTGGTGCCTCGCTACCTGCGACTGGGGGTGCCTGAGCGGGTGAAGTTCGACGGCAGTGTCCACACTCCGCTGGATGTGGACGCGCTGAGAACCGCTCTTGGCGAATTGAAGGAACAGGGAGTGGAATCGTTGGCGGTGTGCTTCCTGTTTTCGTTTATGAACCCTGACCATGAATTGCAGGCCGAAGCTGAGATCAGGATGGTTTTTCCTGACGCTTTCGTTTCTCTGTCGCATCAAGTCCTTCCCCAGATAAAAGAGTTCGACCGTCTCAGCGCCACGGCGCTGAACGCCTACGTTGGCCCGGAGCTTGGAAGATACCTCGGCAACCTCCAGAGGCGGATGGTCGAGCATGGTGACGAGAGCAAAGTGCTCATCATCCAGTCAAACGGTGGTGCCGCGCCGATAGAAGATTCAATCCGGTTCGCCGTACGGTCCATTCTCTCTGGCCCAGCCGGAGGGGCCAATGGCGCTGCGTATGCGGCGTCGGTGGTCGGAGAGGAGAACGTCATCGCCCTGGACATGGGTGGAACCAGCACCGACATATCGATCATCGAGGGCGGGCGGCCCCACATCGCTAACGAAAAGTATGAGGCAGGTTGGAAGATCGCCGTGCCCATGATCGACATTCACACACTGGGAGCTGGGGGCGGGAGTATCGCCAGAGTAGACCTCGGAGGCGTTCTGCGAGTTGGTCCCGATAGCGCGGGCGCTGACCCCGGCCCGGCGTGTTACGGTAGGGGTGGCGAAGACCCGACCGTTACCGATGCGGCCTTGGTTCTCGGACTGCTGGACCCGGCCTCTTTCTTGGGAGGCCGAGTGTCGCTGGATTCAAGTTTGTCGGAAATGGCCATTCGAGAGAATGTCGCCGATCCTCTGGGGCTGTCCGTCACCGACGCAGCCGCTGGCATCTTGCGCGTCGTTTCCAATTCCATCGCCGAGGGAATACGATTGGCTTCGGTGAGAAAGGGATTAGACCCTCGTGAGTTCTCGATGGTCGCCTTCGGCGGGGCCGCTGGAATGTTGGCAAACCAGGTCGCCAGAGAGATCGGAATTCGTAAGGTCATCGTCCCTCCAGCCGCTCCGGTGCTGTCCGCCTTCGGTATGCTGGCCTCGGACCTTCAGTACGACTATTCTCAGTCGCACCCCGCCGGCCTCGAAACTTTAGACCTGGAAGAGACAATCTCGCGATTGGGTGCGATGGAGAGCCAGGGCAGACGAAGACTCCACGAGAACGGCATGTCCAACGAAGATATTGTTGTCGAGTTCACTGCGGACATGCGTTATCTGGACCAGATATACGAAGTCACCGTCCCTGTGCCTGACCTCGGTCTCGATGCCTCCCAAGTTAGAGAACAATGGGCCGAGAATTTCCATCGGCGATTCGAGGAGCTTTACTCGTATAGCCAGTCTGAGCAGGAAATCCGATTAGTGACACTAAGGGCTTCGATTTCTGCGGCGCTGCCTGGGATTACCGACACTGAATCAGATCAGTCCACCTCGTCCAATCCGTCAGAACCCGCCACAAGGCGGGTCCAGATGGGAGAATGGGAAGACGTCTCTGTTCACGACGCCAACGCCATCCCAGAAGGGCGAAGAATCGAAGGGCCAGCAATCCTAGAATCAGAGTTCACGACCGTCGTTCTTGGCCACGGCGATGTCGCTGTAAAACGGGCAGGCGGAACGCTGGTCATCGAGTTAACGGATGTCGAGTCCATCGAATCCCAGACCTCCGAGGCTGCCGGCGCCGATCCGGTGACTCTGTCGGTGATCGAGAATCGCCTGGAGTCCATCGCTATCGAAATGATGGACGTCATGCTTCGGACAGCCATGTCCCAGATACTCAACTCCAGTCGGGATTTCTCCACCGCAATTCTGGACAAGCAGTGCAGGCTGATCGCGCAAGGAGAGGGGATACCGGTCCACGTGAGCGCGCTGCCGATTGCCGGCGAGGCGGTGCTGAATACCTTCGGGGACGACATCCACCCCGGCGATATGTTCGCCCTGAACGACCCCTACAACGGCGGCAGTCATCTTCCTGACATAACCGTTATCAAACCTGTGTTCTACGATGATGAACTGCTGTTCCTTACGGTCAACCGCGCCCACCACAGCGACGTGGGCGGGGGAACGCATGGAGGATACAACCCTTCGGCCAGTGAGATATATCACGAGGGACTTCGAATTCCGCCGTTACGCATCCACGACAAAGGCCAACCGAGAAAAGACCTGCTGGCGATGCTCTCTGCCAACGTCCGCCTGCCTGAGAATTTCCTTGGCGACCTGAACGCCCAGATTGGCTCGGTCTCGACGGCAGAACGTCGGATGCTGGAGATTCTCGAACATTACGATGTGGAGATGCTGCTGGCGGTAATCGACGGCATTCTCTCGGCCACTGAGCGTCAGGTCCGCCAGTTCATATCAGATTGGCCCGACGGCGTGTACAGAGGCGAGTCCTTCGTAGACGATGACGGCTTCGATGCTGAGATGATACCCATTCGCGCTGAGGTCACGGTCAAAGGCGATACAATGAAGATCGACCTGAGCGAGTCCGCGCCGCAGGTCACCGGATTTATCAACAGCGCTTACGCCAACACCCGCTCGATAGCCCACGCGGCAATTATGTACCTCGCGCCCTACGACGTGGCGAAGAACGAAGGCTCGATGGGGCCTCTTACTGTAGTTGCTCCGAAGGGGCTGATCGTAAACGCTAACCCTCCTGCTCCCGTGTGCATGAGCACCAACCACTGCGCCGAGGAGATAATCGAGGCCGTGTTTAAGGCTCTTGCGAACGCGGTCCCAAAGTCTGTGAACGCCGGATTCTCTCGGCGTCTCAGGTACGCAATCACCGGCACCGACCCGCGCACCGGCAGATACTTCATCTGGCACTTCTTCATGGCGCGGGGCGGAGGAGGTGCGTCGTCGGGAAATGACGGATGGACGGGCGTCGGGGAGGTTAACGTGGCTGGTGGCATTCGCGCGCCCAGCGTCGAAGTCACGGAAGAGCGGTTCCCGTTGTTCGTGGTCAATCATGAATTGCGCCCCGGCTCTGCCGGAGACGGCCAGTGGAGAGGCGGCCTTGGAGCGGTCTGCGAGATCATTTACGAAGGCAAGGGCGAAGCCTCTATGAACACAGCAGGCGACGGAGTCAAAGTGCCGCCCTTCGGCCTGTTCGGCGGCTCTCCCGGACTGCCTCACAGATACAGCCTGGTCTCCAATGGGACAGAAAGAGTGCTCAGAACCAAAGAAACCGGAGTGCCGGTGTTTCCTGGTGACAGTATTATCGCCCTGTCGTCCGGTGGAGGCGGGTATGGTGACCCTCAAGACCGGGACGAGGAATCCCAAGCATGGGATGAGAAGAATGGCTATGCGACGAAGTGACGAGAATCTGGAAATAGGCCTTGTGGCTGACGAGTTAATCTGAGAAACTTGAGACGGCAAAACAACCAACCAAACGTGAGGCGCATATGGCGTACACAGTTAATCAAGAGTACAAGAGCATGGCGCGGGTCCCAGATGATTTCGATCAGTTCTGGGACATGGTGAAAGCGGACGTTTCCCAGATTCCATTGGAACCAGAGGTGGTTCCGGACGCGATGAGGTCATCGGACGACATTGAAGTATTTCAGGTTTTCTACAATAGCCTAGATAATGTCCGCATCGCGGCATGGTACTGTCTCCCGCGAAATCGGACCGGCCCGCTGGCGGCGGTGATGGTCGTCCCTGGCTATCAGAGTGATCCGCCCATCACCAAGGAGTGGGCCAGACGAGGCTACGCTACGCTGTCTGTGGCCCCGAGAGGCAAGCTGAGGAGCAAAACTCAGTTCGATCCTGGTTACCCCGGACTCCTCACCTATGGCATCGTGGACCGCAACACATACTCTTATAGGGGATTTTACGTTGACGCCTGGCGAGGCGTAGATTTCCTGCTCTCGCGGGACGAAGTGGACAACAGCAGAATTGGCGTAACCGGAAGCAGCCAAGGCGGTGGGTTGACCATCACCACAGCAGCGATGCGTCCAGAGATCAAAGCTGCGGCGGCAGGGGCGCCGTATCTCTGCGGTTACATGGACTCAATCGAACTCACCAGCACATACCCATACCAGGAGATCAACGATTATCTGCGGTTGCACCTGGAGAGTCGCGATCAGGTGGAGGAAACGCTGAACTACTTCGACGGGATCAATTTCGCCCATAGGATAACCTGTCCGATCATCATCAACGTCGGAATGCAGGATAACGTTTGCCCGCCAGAGACCGGATTCGCGCTGTTCAACGAAATCGCCAGCGCGGACAAGACGATGTATCCGTACAACGATCAGGGCCATAGCGCGGGCCGGGCCGAGCACGGCGCGGTCATCGAATCATTCTTCAAGAAACACCTGGGGTAGCAAGATGACGACAGACCAGGCAATTCCAACCATGCCCGCAGATTTTGACGACTACTGGGCTGCGGTTCTCTCAGAACTTTTGGCAACGCCCGCTCGTCCTGAAGTTGATCTAATTCCGATTCGTTGCACAGACTTCGCGGACATGTACGGCGTCAGGCTGACCAGCATCGGGCCGTACCGTCTCTACGCATATTTGAGCATACCAAAGGGGGATGGGCCGTTTCCCGCAATTTACTGGTCTCCCAAATACGCCAGCGTATTGGAGACCATACCTCAGGGGACGGCAAACTTTGTGCGAAGTCGATATGTGACTTTCTCCTGCGCGGGCAGGGGACAGCGAAACGCCGACCAGCCCTTTGCCGCCATGTTCCCAGGGTTGTTGACGACCGGAATCGAAAGCCCTGAGACTTACATATTCCGAGGGATCGCAGCTGACGCAATTCGAGGCCTGGAGTATGTGGCGTCACGCCCTGAGGTTGATACTTCAAAGGTTGTCACAATTGGCAACGATGTCGCATTGATTGCCGGGGCATTAGGCAAAGGCGCAACGCAACTGGTGGTCACGCCTGCGCTGTTCTTCGACACTCTGCGACTGGCGAGTCAGACGTCTGGCTACCCTCTGGAAGAAATGAACGACTACCTCAGGCACAGCCCATTGAATCGGAGCGACGCTCAACGAACAGTGGGATACTTCAACCCGCGATGGTTTGTCCCAAAGTTTGACGGCTCGACGCTCGTGATGACCCAACATACTGGCGAACTATTGGACGCCGCTGGCCTCGCGCCAGTTATTGAAGGGCTGGGCGGTCCAACCACCGTCCACGAGTCACAGGATTCCAGTTACCTTGACGGCTTGATTCTTGAGCGCTGGATAACGGCCCAATTCGGATTCGACGAAGCTATCGTTCCCGAACATTGGCAGTAACCATACACAAATTCGGTCCTGCCAAAACCATAACTCCTGAATCAGTCTCGATTTCCTGCTGAGCGCTAACATGCCACAAGTCACCAAAATAGAGAACGCCGCATTCATTATCACAGTCGATGCCGACCGGCGAATTGTGAAAAACGGCTCGCTACTTATTGAGGATGACCGCATCACACAGGTCGCCAAGTCTGACGATCTGCGAGACACCCCTTCGGATCAGATCATCGATGCGACTGACATGGTAATAACTCCGGGTTTTCTAAACGGGCACATGCACATCAGTTACGCTCATGCAACCCGGGGCATATTCCCCGACGACCTCGGCGCAGCGTACTTTCCGTACCTGTTCTCCCTCCAATCAATCATGACGCCTGAGGAGGAATACTACACTTCGCTTTTGGCGCTGACGGAGCTTTTGAAGTACGGCACTACCACCCTGGTAGACCCCGGAAGCACTAAGCACCTGGACGCCTGTATCGAAGCGTATCGTGAGTCCGGCTGTCGGATAATCGTGGGCCAGCAGGTGACCGACAAACCGAACCCGTGGAATCTGCCGGTATACACGACCGACGAAGCCTTGAAGCTGACTGCAGACACCATCGGGCGATGGGACGGCGAACTGTCCGGCCGAGTGAGCGCCTGGGCGATGCCTTTCGCTCGCGAATACTGTTCCGACGAACTTTTGACTGGACTCAAGCGAATTGTTGACGAACACTCAACCGGACTGACAATCCACCACAGCCAGACCGTTCCGGCGACTGAAGGTTCGCCAGAATTAAATGTTTCCTCCACCCAGAATTTGTCTGACCTCGGCGTTCTTGGGCCAAACGTGACGTTGGCTCACGCGCTGGGAATCTCGGTGGCTGATGTTGAGATTATCGCTGCGTCAGGAGCGCGGGTCATCATGTGTCCCACGGCGGCCATCAAGGGCGGGTCCGGTATGACCAACTCAGCGCTGTTGCCTGAACTTTTGGAAGCAGGAGTTCCGGTAGGTCTGGGCACGGACGCAGGCAACAACTCCAACCTCGTGGAGAGCATGAGAGCCATGTATCTCGCGGCGGTGCTATACAAAGACGGGCGTCGGGATGTGTCCCAGATACCAGCGGAGACTGCCGTGGAACTGGCGACCCTACGGTGCGCTCAAGCCCTGGGCTTAGATGGCGATGTCGGCTCTCTTGAAGAGGGCAAAAAAGCCGACCTTGTGATGTTTGACACACGAAGAGCCGAGTGGCGCACGTTGTTCAATCCGATCAACAATCTCGTCTATAACGCCGATGGGCGCAGCGTCCACACCGTCATGGTAGATGGACGCGTTGTGGTTGAAAATCACGATCCCACATTCGTCGACGAATGGGAACTCATCCAAAAAGTCCAGACCATCGGCGAGAACCTTCTGGAGCGGAGCGGCGTGTCGTTCCCGTCACGCTGGCCCATCGTCTAACTTCAATTAGCTGACATGACAACACTCACTACCAAGACCATCGTAGCGACGATTGACGCCCCGTTCGGCAAAGTCGGGGCAGACCTTGCGGAAACTTCACTTATCCAGAGTGGGGCGCCGAATTTTTCGCTGGCCCTCTGCGACAGGATAGCAGCGGCGGACTGATCGTTCATGTGCCCGCGATGGGAAGGGATGTCCAATACCGCGTCGAAACCGATCTTGAACATGGAATATTCGACATATTCATCGCTCCTCTGGATGGGCAGTTCGCTCCACCGTTGCCTGTCAGATTGCTTAGGAAAGACGATGGCGTCGACGTATTGAGGACGCTGATTCGCTTGCCAGAAATACCCGAGGAAGGTTGGGAGCAACGTATTGCGGCAATGGAGAGGGAACTGCAACGATTCAATCAACACCATCAAGGTTAATTATTGACCGACCGCTGGCAGAATCAGGCTGTTTAATTCGGCGATGGTGACTGGGATGCGTTTTCTCGTGTTGAGGCACATAACGCCGTTATTTTTATAGACAAAAATTGTTTAGAGCGCTAGAATCGCGATTGCAATCAGTTGCAGGTGCGAATATGAGTTGTGAAAATACTACGGCCCAGGCGCTCAAAGATTCCGGTCATCGACTGACCCCACAGCGGTTGATGATCCTCTCCGCTGTGCGTCACACTAACGGCCACGTGACGGCTGCTCAGATAATAGAAGAGGTTCGCGAAGGTTACCCGTACATTGACGCGTCGACCGTCTATCGAACATTGGGCGTGCTGAAAAAGATGCGCCTGGTGTCCGAAACCAACATGGGTTCTGGCGAATCCGTGTATGAGTGGATTGACCAGTCGAGGCATCATCACCTCATCTGCAAGTCCTGCGGTGGCGTGACCCTGCTGGAAGACCGATACGTCGCCAGCGTAGGGGCTGATGTTATGACGGATCACGGTTTCCAGGCCGATCTGGACCACTTTGCAATATTTGGACTTTGCGCGTCCTGCGTGGAGGACTAATCGGAATCCATTGTTCTTGGTGTCCGATCCGGGAACTCTATCC
>Ga0310123_10001575_pt1 | contig 18770 bp, 19 predicted proteins | sample CB6_AW_1057_MG_FD_203505 | JGI IMG/M metagenome (GOLD analysis project Ga0310123, IMG submission 203505) | Marine microbial communities from Western Arctic Ocean, Canada - CB6_AW_1057 | ecosystem: Environmental > Aquatic > Marine > Oceanic | place: Canada: Western Arctic Ocean | collected... | reverse complement strand
GCCTCCCCATGGCGGCAAATCTAGGAACCTATCGTGGCCCTCGGACCGCAAAGCGATCGTCGAGAGAGAAGAATCGACCGGCGAGTAGCACGCTCTCCGAGAGCCAGCCGTTACGGCCGCCACGCCCACGCCGTCCGGCGGCTGGCGGGCGTCGAAAAACGACAGGAGCCGGGGGGTTGGGGTTTGCCCCACTTACCTCTGCGGCTCTCTCAAGCGGGGCGCTCTCGCGTGGGCGAAGAGGCGTGCGGAAGGCCGCAGCCGCAACACGAGCCGCTGCGCCAACAGCGCGGAAACCGGCGTCTGCGGCGTCTCGGGCCAAGATGTCTCAAAAAATGAAGGACTACGCGGGTAGCCTCAGTGCTTTTAAGAAAGGTGCAACGAAGAGGTTTTCAGCGTCTGCTGCGCAAAAGAAAACGGCAGCGGAGTCTCGGGATAGGTCATATGCAGCGCATATGAAGCAGATGGCCAAGTCGATACCGAGACCGTCGTCTGGTGCGCGAAAGAAAGCGCCTCCTTCACAATCTGCACAAATGGCGGAGCGGAAAAAGTATGGGAGAGCGACAGCGGAGTTTGCGAAAAAGCGGGGCGGAACTGCAGGGCCTCCTTCTGGAACGAGGATGATACCAAAATGGCTTGAAAAGCAGGGCGCAAAAAGGTCTACAGGGGCGAAGAGACGAGCGTCTCTGGCGAAATCGGTCGGACGTGGCGTTCGTGGCCCTGGACTTGGAGGTAGGAGGTAAGCACATGGGAAAAGGGAAGAAGGCTGTCCCAAAGATTGAAGTGATTACATTTGGACCGATCGGCCCCCCGAAAGAAGTAGCGGACCCACATGCTGGGAAACAGCCCAGTAAGACGATGGAACCGGTGGTTAAGGCTGCAACGGGTGAACAGAAAGTCTCATTATGGGACATGTTTCACTAGAGGGGGCGGTCTGGGTCCGGTGTGAGCTCTGTGACGATTTCTGGTGTAGCACGCATCAGGAGCATGTGTCTGACTGCACATGTCCACCGATTGAGGAATGGACGGTAAGTCCGTATGGCGAACCCAGTAGAGATGCATCAGGAAGTGCAGGCGTTACTGAAGGCGCGGCAGCGCACGAAGTTTTATCGGTACTTCCCTGACTGTACGGAGGCGTGCGATGTGACATCCTGGGAGGTTGACGATCATACCGGGATGTGTCGAACGTTATATCCGAAACACGAAGCATTTTTTGCGTCTCACGCGAGAGAGCGGCTGATGATTGCGGCGAACCGGATTGGCAAGACGCAAGCGGGGGCGTTCGAAACCACGGCACATTTAACGGGAGACTATCCGTCCTGGTGGGAGGGGCGGAGGTTTTCGGAGCCTGTGTCCTGGTGGTCGGTGGGGGATACCTCAAAAACGGTACGTGATATTGGACAATTAGAGCTCATGGGTCCGATGAATGCGATTGGCACGGGATTTATTCCCCGCCATCGGATTGAGCATTTTTCGAGAAAACCTGGGGTCACGGATGCGATTGAGACCGTCTGGGTGAAGCACGTGGAGAAAGAACATGGCGCCCCGTGCCTGTCAGAGCTTGGACTGAAAAGTTACGACCAGCGACGGGAAGCGTTTCAGGGCACGAAAAAGCATGGGATTTGGCTGGACGAAGAGCCACCGGATGATATTTACGTCGAGTGCTTGTTACGCACGGCACAAACGTCGGATTTCGAGGGGGGCTTATTGATGTTGACGTTTACCCCGTTACAGGGATTGACGCCGTTGGTGTTGGAGTTTTTGCCAGGAGGGCGCTTACCAGAGGGGGAGATGCCTGAGATGGCGGGAGAAACATGGGTGGACGAGCCCGAAGGGAGTGACGTGGATGGGATTTCTGACGATTGGACTGAAGCTGTTGCCCTACGTGATGACGGCCATTGAATCGGTCGAAAAGTTTGTGCATGGGCGAGGCAGTCCAGAGAAGGAAGAGTTAGCCGTGACGATGGTGGACAGTTTACTTAAGACCATTGAAGCGGGAACGGACAAGGATTTACTGAATGACGAGGCGGTCAATACGGCGACTCGTGATGTGATTCGTGCGGTCGTGTCGTTGCAGAATGTCATCAAGGATCGCGGGAGCTCACGCGAGGGATGAGATGTGGAAGTTCGTATGTGGAAGCGTCGTTGGATTCTGGGTCGCGTTGTTGACGGCGATTGGCTGTTCCGTCATGGCGCAGTCGGATACGCCGCAGATTCTCGCGTGTTACCACGATGGACAGGTGGTGGTGGAAGTCCCGAATGTGCCGGATTTTATATTACGGCAGCAGGGGATTCTCTTAGAAGCGCGATGGACGCATCCTGAGACCCAGGAAAAAGAGATGATGGTGACGACACTTCCGTGTTTAATGTTGGTGACGAATCCTCCAGCGGGATTGCGTCCAGCGGATTAAAGGAGCACGTTGAAAATGGCAGGACTATTGGGAAGTATTAAGCGGCGAAAAAAACCTTCATCAAGTTCAAAGGCCCGTCGTGTGGCGTCCGGTGTAACACGAGCCGCAACGCGTCCGGCGAGAGCGATTGGTCGTGCAGCGGTTGGTGCGGCAAAAGTGGCAACACGTCCTGTTCGTGCGTATGGTCGTGCTGCGGTGGGCGCGGCGAAGAAGATAGGGCGTGCGTTGGGACCAGGAAAAGCGAAACGTGGGAAGATGCATACAGGCCCGACGTATGAAGGACGGACGGCTGAACAGTATGCGACACGCAGTCCTGGAAGGTCTCCAGTGTCGATGGGTACGCGTGGAACGCGCAGAGGACAAACAGGCGCGTCTCGCACGAGCGTAGCGAAACGCTCTAGTCAGAGGTCGCGTCGGGGGAAGTAGTCTGAACAAGAGGTAGGGCATCGTATGGGCAAATTTGTAGTCATGGCCGATTGGGACGATGTCCCGCATCTGTCAGAGACAGAGAAGGTGGAATTGATTGCGTCGATTCCTCCGCACCAGCGTGAAGCGCGAACGAAGGGCGTTCCGCAGTTGGGGTCGGGTGCAATTTTCCCTGTCCCAGAGACGGATGTCCTGGTCGATGATTTCGAAGTGCCTGCGTATTTTGCACGAGGCTATGGCCTCGACGTGGGATGGAATTGCACCGCCGCTGTCTGGATTGCCCATGACCGGGAGACGAATATTCGGTATGTCTATGCCGTGCATAAGCGGGGAGAGGCAGAACCAAGTGTCCATGCGGATGCGATTCGCGCACGCGGGTTGTGGATTCCAGGCCGGATTGATCCGGCCTCTCGTGGACGGAGTCAGAGCGATGGGTCGCAACTGATTCAGGCGTATGTGGAGATGGGATTGTATCTGGATGTGGCGCCGAATGCCGTGGAGTCGGGATTATTAGATGTTTGGCGGCTGCTGTCGACAGGGCAACTGAAAGTCTTTGCGTCCTGTAAGACCTGGATTGAAGAGTTTCGGCTGTATCGACGGGACGCCAAGGGACGTGTGGTGAAACAGAACGACCATTTGATGGACGCAACACGGTACGCGATTGTCTCTGGCGTGAATTGGCTCTCCACAGAACCAGCGGCAGAGGATGATCCCGTGATTAAGTTCTACCAGACAGGGACAGAAACCATGGGATGGATGCACTAATGGCGCATCGACCACACATGGGACGCATGGGGATGTTTACGCAAGATCGCGCTGCACCGTCAATGGCACAGCCGCCGCGAGGGCTGATGGACTATCAGTCCAGAGCCCCTGTTATGGATGAATTAATGGACTATCGGTCGGGGCGGCAACACATGGGGTTGTTTGCGCAAGATCGCGATGCGCCAGTAACAGCCGAGGAGACAGCGATGGCGGAGGCCGTGACAGCGTCGGAACCGCCTCCGGTGGGTCAAACGTTAGATACGGAACGCTATTGGTCGAGAGAGGACATGATTCGCCATCGGGGCTTTGGGGAACAGGTGCAGAGCACGGGTGATCCGGAACAGGATGCCGCACAGATGGAGGCCGCGAAGGAAGCGGTGTATGCGGCGTTCCCCCGGTTTCGAGACCTTGAGATTCAGGTGCTGGATTATCGGCGCGATGATGCGGTGAATCAACGGTTGCGCGAGAACAATAGGTTTGGGCGCATTGAGTTTAAGTCGGGTTGGGAGGTGGGGGATACGTGGGATCCGAGAAGCGAAAAGGATTTACGTGACAACACCATGCAACAATGGGCGATAGAAGGCAACCTGGGGCAAGCTTCTCCGACGAATAACGCCACGTCTGGGCGTGGACCGTATGTCCCATCGATTGAAGTGTATGAAGGCATGGACGACGTGGACCCAGAGACGGGACAGCCGAAGAGTTTGGCGGCGGCGTTGTTTGGCGACATGCTCCACCAGTTCAGCGCGAAAGACCCGGACGGGAACTATATTGAAGATCGGGCGGGAGCGCCACAGTTTCAGGCGTTGAGAGATCAATTGGATGAGTCGATTCGACAGACGCCGTCCAAGTTTAATCCTGAGGTCACGCAACTCGAAGAGGATCGTCGGTTATGGGAACGGCGGGGGAACGACGAGCGGTCATTTGAAGACTATTGGGACTATTCCGGGTTAGATGCGTGGATACGGGGGTATCTGTCGCCTGACGAGCGTGATGAAATGCGGCGTCAGGACTTGTACACCGATGAACAGATTGATATTTTAGATCGCATGCTTTCGACCTTACGGGGGCAGGATTGAACGATGGGCAATGAAACGTTATTGGATGAACGGAAACTCATGGTGGAGTCTGCGGTGATGAGTCTCTTGCAGCAGGTGGACCTTCCGACGTTGTTGTCGATGGTCTCTGGGGGGCAGGATCAGTTTCTCTCACATGCGAGATGTCATTGGGTGGGACATGGCTTTACGAATGCGGACTTTCGTGATGCGTTTCGACTGATTGAGGGTCGGGCGGCAGAACTCACGCCCATGGAGCGGCAGTAATGGCAGATCCCACAGGTGGTGGTTATCAGCAGGTGGTGGTTGAGGAGGACGACGAAAGTCTGAGTCCTGACGATCAACACCGTCAAGACGTTGAGGAATTTCTGTCGTTGGCGCATGAGCGCTATCGAACCGTTGAAGAGACTGAAGCAAAGCTTCGCCAGAATATGTTGGAAGATTTGAGGTTTCGAGCGTCTGAGCAGTGGCCGGACCATATCCGATCGATGCGAGAGAAGGACAATCGCCCCTGTTTAACGATTAATCGAATGCCAAGTTTTATTCGTCAGGTCACGAATAATCAACGCGCGTCTCGTCCAGCTGTGCAAGTGAGCCCAACTGGAGACGAGGGCGATCCAGGAATTGCGGAAGTGCTTCAGGGTATTGTGCGTCACATCGAAACAAAGAGTGATGCCGACGTGGCGTATACCACGGCGGGTGACCATCAAGTCACGATGGGACGTGGGTACGTGCGTGTTGTCACGGATTATATAGACGAGGATCCACTGTCGATGAATCAGGAGATTAAGGTTCGGCGTATTCCGAATCCGTTTTCTGTCTACGTCGACCCATCTACGCAAAACCCTGATGGATCGGATGCACGCTATGCCTTTATTGTGGAGGATATTCCCACGGAAGAGTACCGCTTTCGGTATCCAGACTCAGCCTTGGCGGGGTTATCGGAGTTTACGGGGATTGGAAATACGAAGCCTGATTGGATGCCTGAAGGCAATGTGCGTGTCGCGGAATATTTTTACATTGACGAACAACGCGAAGAGATGTCTATTCTCGAAATGAGTGATGGGTCGAGTTCGCGTATCTTGACGAGCGAACTGGAGAGTATGCCGAAAGACACGGTTCCGAGAGGTTTCGAAGTTGTCGGGACACAAGATGTAACGACGCGAACCGTCCGTTGGTGTCTGATTAATGCCGTGGAAATCCTTGAAGGCAATGATGAAAAGACGGAAGGGCAGCAATGGCCTGGGAAATATATTCCGATCGTTCCCGTGACGGGAGATGAAATCAATATCAATGGCGTGCGTGACTACCGTGGCGTCGTGAGAGACAGTAAAGATCCGCAGCGGATGTATAACTACTGGGTAAGTGCGCAAACGGAGATGATTGCACTGGCCCCCAGAGCGCCATTCGTGGGTGCGGAGGGGCAGTTTGCGGGACATGAACGAAAGTGGGAGATGGCCAATGTGCGGAATTATCCCTATTTGGAATATAAGCAGACTGGCTTAAGTGGGCAGTTAGCGCCACCACCCCAGCGGCAATCGTGGGAACCGCCAATTCAGGCAATGACTGCGGCGATTGCGCAGAGTGATAACGACTTGAAAGCCACGGGCGGATTCAATGATGCGTCATTAGGCCAGCGTGGTCCGCAGGAGTCCGGTCGTGCGATTCGGAGCCGTCAACAGCAGGATGAGATGGCGAATAGTCATTATTTAGACAATCTGGGACGGGCTGTTCGACAGGTGGGTCGGATTCTCGTGGATTTGATTCCCAAAATTTATGATACCTCTCGTGTGTTGCGGATTCTTGGTGATGACGAGCGACCGCGCAGCGTGATGGTGTTTGCAGGGGAGGGGAATCGCCCGCAAGAGGAGGAGATGCCTCCAGGTGTCATGGGTATGTATGACGTAGGTGTTGGTCGGTACGATGTCAATGTCGCGGTGGGGCCGAGTTTTCAAACGCGCCGTCAGGAAGCTGTAGATGCGATGACGCAATTAGTCCAAGCCTATCCGAATGTGTTTCCAGTGATTGGCGATTTATTATTTGGGAACATGGATGTGCCCATGGCGAAGGAAATGGAAGCACGTCTTAAGAAAAGTCTCCCTGAGCATCTTCAGGATGAGGTGGATCCAAACGTCATTCCTCCAGAAGTGCAGGCACAGATGCAGCAAATGCAACAGCAAATGCAGCAAGTCATGGAGGCATACGAGCAAGCGCAGGAGGCGTTGAAAACACAACGTGTGAAGGAAGGGGCAAAGGTTGCGATCAAGGAACGAGAATTAGCAGCGAGTGCAGCTTCCCAGGAGCGTGATTTGCAGGCGAGAGTGCAGCTAGAGCAAATTAAGCAGCAAGGGGAAAATGCGAGAGCATTAGCGAATCTTGATCAGAAACGAGCGTCTGAGGTGTTGCAAACAGAAATTGGTCGCTTGGATCAAATGATCACGAGGCAGGTTGCGCAATCGAATCGTGACGAAGACCGTTTTGACAAGATCGCATTCAAGGAGTCGTCACCTCCAGGTGGAGCGCCACTTCCACCAGCGGGTGGGCCTCCACAAGGACCGCCACCTGGGCCTCCACAAGGGCCTCCACAAGGGCCTCCACCTGGGCCTCCACAAGGGCCTCCACAAGGGCCTCCACCTGGACCGCCATTGCGTGGGCCTAGAGAAGGAACTTAACAGCGTAGAGATTTTCTGGCACACTGCGCAGAGAGGGTAAGAAAGATACGATGACCGTTACGATTGCAAGCACGACGGATACGGAGCGGGATGTTACGGCTTTGAATACGGTTGCTAATACAGATCCAGCCCCTGAAGTTGTCACAGGAGAGTCTTCACCAGCGGAGATTCCCGTTAAGGTGGAGGCGAAAAAAGTATCGGAGCTAACAGACGATACATCCGTCGAAGCAGACAGCGCAGAAGAGATGCCTCTTGAAGAAGCAGCTGCTCCTGACGAGGAAGCGCCTGCGAAAGAGGCGTCAGAGGAGACGCCTCCAGAGGAAGAAGCTGAATCTGAAGATGTTCCACGGAAGCGTCGTCGTCGCGGTCGATCGTATAAGGACCGAGCAAGTCAGCTTGCGAGAGAGAAGGCTGCAGAGTCTGCGCGTGCAGATTTGTTGGCGAGGGAGGTTAACGCGCTGCGTCGAGCAGCGCCTGTTTCGCCATCCGTAGCACCTCCGAATGAGGCAGAAGAACCGTCAGTGGAAGCGAAGGAAACAGGTGACAAAAAACCACTGCAAGAGGATTTTGAAACATACGAAGAATTTCAGGAGAACCTTGTTGATTGGAAAGTCTCACGGCGCTTGGAGACACATCAGCAGGATGAGCGTGAACGCATCTCACGCGAACAAGCCCAACGTGCCCAGGAAGACCTTGTCGCTGCGCATCATGCGCGAATCGATAACTTTCGGTCGGAGCATGGAGATTTTGATGCGACGTTAGAGCGCGGTCGGCATTTGCCAATGACGATGCCAATGCAGGATACCGTGCTTAGTTCCGAGAGTGGTCCCGCGTTAATGTATCACCTCTGTAAGAATCCAGAGACGTGTGACCGTATCGCGTCGTTACCTCCGTTGGTAGCGATTAAGGAACTTGGAAGACTTGAAGCGCAGCTTGAGGTCGCTTCATCCGGCCCGACACAAGCTGCACGAACTGTAACCAAGGCACCAAAACCCATCAAGCCGGTTGGGGGAAGTGCGATAGCGTCATCGACGGTCCCAATGGATCAGATGAACTATCAGGACTATCGGCGCGTGCGAAACAAACAGGAAGAAGACGCACGGGCGAATGGTCGATGGTAGTGCATGAGGAATGGCGCAAGTGAGTAAAGATTATGGCTAATACACTGTTAACAATTTCCATGATTACGCGGGAAGCCCTTCGGGTCTTGGAAAATAACTTGACATTCACGAAGACTGTGAATCGCCAGTACGACGACCGTTTTGGTGTCGAAGGGGCGAAGATCGGGACCGTATTGAATGTGCGGAAACCTCCACGTTATGTGGGTCGCACCGGGTCGGCGATTTCCATTGAAGATGCGACTGAAACGCAGGTCGCAGTGACATTGGATACGCAGTTTGGTGTGGATATTTCGTTCACGAGTGAAGACTTGGCGTTGAAGATTGATGATTTTAGTAAGCGCTTCGTTTCTCCAGCGGTGGCAACGATTGCGAATAAGATCGATAACGCTGGACTTGCACTGTATAAGGATATTTACAACAGTGTGGGAACGCCAGGGACGACGCCGAATGCGCTATTGACGTATTTGCAGTCAGGCGTGAAGCTGGATGACAACTCTGCCCCGATGGATGGGCAGCGGTCAGTCTGTATTACACCGCTGATGCAAGCGACGATTGTGGATGCCCTGAAAGGGTTGTTCCAACAATCGACCGCGATTGCGTCACAGTATCGACGTGGCGTGATGGGCACGGCAGTCGGGTACGACTGGTACATGGATCAGAACGTCAATACGCATACGGTGGGACCGCTTGGTGGCACACCATTGGTGAACGGCAGCACGACCAGTGGCGCAACCACGTTGGTCACGGATGGGTGGACTTCATCGGCGGCAGCGCGTCTAAAGAAGGGTGATGTTTTCACCATTGCTGGTGTCAATCATGTCAACCCGCAGTCGCGTCAATCGACAGGCTCGGCGCAGCAGTTTGTTGTCACCGCTGATGTCAGTTCTGATGGGTCTGGTAATTTGACTGCAGCAATTAGTCCAGCGATTACCAGCAGTGGGGCCTTCCAAACGGTCGATGCGTTGCCAGCAGATAACGCCGCGTTGACGATTGTTGGGGCAGCCTCAACACAGTCGCCGCAAGGCGTGGCGCATCACAAAGATGCGTTTACGTTGGCGATGGCCGATCTGCCGTTGCCGCAAGGCACCGACATGGCGGCTCGTGTGTCAGACGACCAACTGGGAATGTCGATTCGGTTGATCCGAGATTACGACATCACCACGGACAAATTCCCATGCAGACTGGATGTACTGTTTGGGTGGGCAACACTCCGTCCTGAGTTGGCTTGTCGGATACAGGCGTAGGTTCACGGTTACTCAATACCGGGAGGGGGGAGACTCCCTTCCGGTATTTTTCTAGGAAGTCATACTATGGATTACCAGTATCCGTCATACCCGAAATGGGTGTATGTCAAAAGTTCAGAGGGCGTTATTGAACCGAGATTGCTGCAGACCCCTGACGATATCAAGAAGATTACGGTGTCATGGGCGGAGTCTCCAGCGGGTCCATTTACGTCTGCAGTGGATGTGAAAAAAGCGTCTCGTGCGAGGCGTCTGTCGAAGAGGGCCGTGGTTGGGGGCGGTTAAGTCGTGACGGCAAATGAGTTAATTACGCGGGCGTTAAAAACGGTAGGCGTCCTTGCGTCTGGTGAAACAGCGTCAAGTGAAGACGTGGCGGATGCGCTGGTTGTCTTGAATAACATGGTGGACACGTGGGCGACTGAACGTCTCATGATTTTCACTGTGGCGAGAACGGCGTTTGATTTGTCTGCGTCAACGCAGGATTACACGATTGGCACGGGTGGGACGTTTAATATCCCTCGCCCGCAATGGATTGTCGCGGCAAGTATCATTACGGATAAAAATGCGTCCAGTGCTCAGAAGCAGGAACTGCCGATCTCGAATGCGTTGACGATTCGTCAGTGGCAAGAGGTGGGCATTAAGGGATTGACGAGTACGTATCCGACACAGTTTTTCTATGATAAGAAGTGGACGGCAGGGTTGGCGACGATTAGCGTCTGGCCGGTTCCAAATAGTAGTAATTGTCAACTCGTGTTGTATACCCCAACGGCGTTGTCGCAGTTTGCTGATCTGGTTACGGCGTATACGTTTCCTCCTGGATATGAAGAGGCGATGCGTTATCAACTGGCGTTGCGATTGGCTCCTGAATTTGGCGTGTCGATTTCTCCGGAAATATTCAAGTTGGCAACAGATACCTATGCCAATGTGAAGCGGGTGAATACGTCAACGACGACTGAGGAGTTGACGATTGATGCGGCATTACTATCTGAAGGTGGCCGCTATGACTGGCGCACGGATCGGTACCGCTAATGATGAAATTTCCTGGGTTTGTGGGTGCGTCGTACGAGAGCCAAAGTGTGTTGGCATCAACGCAGCGGTGCGTGAATTGGTATGTCGAGAGCATCGAAATTGGCTCAGAGCCCTTCCAGACAGTGCTCTATCCGACGCCTGGGTGTGAGTCGTTTGTATCAGCGAGTGAATCACCTGTGCGTGGGATGACTGAACAAAATGGACGATGCTTTGCGGTCATTGGGCAGACACTCTACGAGGTGAATGCAGATAAGACACTGACGAGTCGAGGCACGGTGGCGAGAGATGCCAGTCCTGCGACGTTTTCCGCGAACGTTGATGCTGGTGATGAGATTTTCATTACGAGTGGAGATAAGGGATACATTCTGACGTTGAGCACGAATGCACTCACGGAGGAAATAAGTTCTGGGGCATCGCAAGGGGAATTCCTGGATGGGTTTTTCTTGGCATTGGATGCGTCAACGTCGACCTTGAAGATTTCCGAATTGAATGATGGGAAGACCTGGGATGCAACACAGATTGCCCAGCGAACGGCTGGATCTGATCCATGGCAAGCGCTTGTAGTAACGCATCGCGATATTTGGTTATTTGGGAAGCAGACGACAGAGGTTTGGTATAACGCTGGTACGAGTCCGTTTCCGTTTGGGACAATTCCTGGGGCGTTTTTAGAGCAGGGAATTGCAGCACCATTTTCAGCAGTGCGTCTTGGGAATACGGTAATGTGGCTTGGCAGTAGTGAAGATGGTGCGGGTATCGTCTGGATGGCAAACGGGTATGAGCCACAGCGTGTGAGCACACATGCCGTTGAGGTAGCTATTCAGGGGTACGTGCGGAATGGATCGTCTATTTCAGATGCGGTGGCATTTACGTATCAGGAAGACGGCCATTCGTTTTATGTGTTGAATTTTCCTGAGGCGAAAGCGACATGGGTCTTTGATAGCGCAACAAATCTATGGCATGAGCGAGGCACGTGGAATATTGACAAAGTCGAGTTCGAAGCGTGGCGTCCACAATTTCATGCGTACTTTGACAATAAGCATCTTGTCGGCGATCGGGCGTTAGGCACGATTTACGAGATGTCAAATGTGAAGTACACCGATGCTGGTGGTGGTCCAATGCGTCGGTTGCGTCGAACGCCTCACTTGTCAGCAGATAACGAGTACCTGGTCTATCGAGCGTTTCAGCTTGAGATGGAGACTGGACTAGGATTAACGTCCGGTCAGGGAAGTGATCCACAGGCAATGCTCCGATGGAGTGATGATGGTGGGGAGACGTTTGGAAGTGAGCATTGGACATCCGTGGGAAAGCGTGGCGACTATGGTATGCGTGCAATTTGGAGGCGACTTGGGCGTGGATATAATCGTGTTTATGAAGTGACGGTGTCCGACCCAATTCCGTGGCGATTGGTCGGTGCATACATGGATGTCACGCGAGGAGCGTAATGGCGTTGTCGGAAGTTCCGTTTCGCGTCCCTGTGATTGATGGGGAAGAGTCGCTGTTGGCGAGATTCTGGATACGGTATTTCCAGTCTGTCGTCAGCGTGGTAAATCTCTCTGCGCGGAAACGCGCACTCGTCTCGAAGACGGCACAGGCTGCGAGTATTAGCTCGACAGCGATTAGCACGGGTGTCTTGGATCCAGGAGTTTATCGTGTGAGTTATGCGGCACGTATTACACGTGCAGCTGGCACGAGTTCGAGTCTGACGGTAGCGATTGGATGGACAGATGGTAGTGTGACGCAGACAGAAAGTGGGGCAGCGATGACAGGAAATACGACTGCAACGCAACAAAACCAGACGTTACTTGTGCATGTTGATAAAACGACAGACGTGACGTACACGACGACGTATGCGACATCTGGGGCCCCGACGATGCAATACAGCGTGTATGTGTTAGTGGAGCAAATTGGATGATTCGACAAGCGATATTAGAAGACGTGCCACGCATGGTCGCCATGATGGAAACGTTTCTATCTCGACCTCCGTATGCTGGCGTAATTCCATATAAGCCATTTCATGTGCAAGCGTTCATGGTAGAACTTATCGATAACACGGACGGGCTGTTGTTGGTGTCCGATCGAGACGGGGTGGATGGCATGTTGGGGATGTTTATTTATGACCATCCCCTCTCAGGAGAGAAGATGCCAGCTGAAGCGTTCTGGTGGATGAGCCCAGAAAAGCGTGGGGGGTTGGCGGCGTTTCGAATGTTAAAACAGGCAGAGGAATGGGTAAAGGCGCAGGGATTACCGATGGTGCATATGGTGGCTCCGAATGATCGCGTGGCAAGAGTGTACGCGAAGCGTGGGTATCGTCCGCTAGAAATGCACTTTTACAGACCTGAGGCGAAAAAAAATGACGCTGGAAAGTAGTCCGCATCGGCAGACTTCCATAAGGATACGAGGAAGTGGCGCTCAATATACAGATGCGTCTCGAAAGCATGCGCAGGAGCAGGTTAAGGAGAATGAGAACATGGCTGCACTTACATTAATGGCCGTTGGCACTGGGGTTAGCGCGTGGTCTTCATGGAGAAATCGAAGAGCTCAGAAGGAGGCGACAGCTGAACTGGCGGAGGGGACTGCGGAAGGCCTCGCTGATGCGCGTGCGATAGAGCGATTTAACCGTACGATGCATGCGCAACAGGAAGCGCGGTTGATGCCGTATCGTCAATTTTCCATGAATATGTTGTCGGCGTTTGCCCCTGGTGCGTTTGAGGGCGATCGTCACAAGATTCAACTTCCGACAGCGGAAGCGTTCGATCCGACTTTGGCAACCCAGGAAGATCCAGAGGAAATGCGTCTGGCGCACGAACGGAATCGACATCCGGCGTTTGGGGCGAATGACCATTTGTATGGCGAAGAAGGGCCGCGAGGGTATGCGCCACCTGAAACTCCTGGGCCACAAGCTGCGCAATACTTACAGGCGCAAGCGAGTCAACCGCAAAGTATGGCAGAGTTTCAGAGTGAGCGTGGCATTCCGGAGGCAGACCCTGGTTTGAACTTACGTCGACCTCCAGGGGCTCCAGGGGCTCCAGGCGCTTCAGGTCCGATGAACATGGGTAGCTTCCGCAATATATAAAGGGGCACATAATGCCAATACGACAATCACAATATGAGCCAGGAGATATGGGTGTGCCTGGACCTAGTGCATCGGTTGGAGGCGGTGGACAGTTTTCGGGAGGCAGCGTCCAGCCTTCCAAGGTAGCGAATGGTAAACCTTCAGGTGGAAAAAAGATTTCGTCGAAGCAAAATACAGCAAATATGCAGGGGTTCCTTGATAAATTTGCGCCACAGTGGACAGAGGAGTTTACGGGTCCGCAGCGAAGAGGCCCGAGAGGCGGTGGTCGCGGTGGACAGGGGAAGGTCGCAGCGGTTGGAGAGTTTGAGTACGACCCGATGGCCTTTGGGCAGTTTGGGGGTCAGTTGCGACCCGATGAGTACCAGTCGAGGGATTTTACGGGCAGCTACGATTATGGTGATTTTACCCCTGAGGCGCGATTTCAAGCTCCGCAGGAAGCGTCATTTAACGCAGCGTTTCAAGCCCCGACTGGGGCTGAAGCCGCCGCAAGTCCTGGGTATGACTTTCGGTTGCGTGAAGGGCAACGTGCCATAGAGAATGCGGCAGCAGCGAAAGGCATGTTGCGGACTGGGAATACGTACAAAGATTTAATGAAGTATGGGCAGGACTATGCGACAGCTGAGTATGACAAGACGTATGGCCGTGCGCGGTCGGAACATGATTTGACGTATGGGCGTGCGCAGGATCGCTATGGACGGGCGCTTGGCGAACAGCAACAGGGGTTCCAGCAAGGTGCGCAGTCATGGCAGATGAATCAGCAGAATCAAATGGCGCAATATGATCGTGCGTTTCAGGCGCAACAGGCGAATGAGGCGAATCGCATTGGTGCCCAACAAATGTCGGAAGCGTCACGAGCAGGAGCATTCGGCGCGAATCTGGGCGCACATCAGGCGAACTTTGGCATTGAGTCTGGTGTTTATGATCGAAATTATGCGGGTAATCTTCAGCAGTATGACTACCGACTGCAGCGTGCGCAGGACGAAGCGTCTCGGGCCGATGCGGCGGCTTCACGACGCGAGTCAGCGTATAACGCAGATTACAGGCGTGCGCAACAGCGATATGGTATGAGATACGACATTAGCCGAGAGAATGCTTCTGATCAATTTGGCGTCTTTAAGCACATGACTAATCTGGGATTAAGCACAGAAAAACAATAGGCGTGAAGGGTAGGCAGTAGTATGGCGTATAGAACAGATCCTCGAACGTTTGATCAGTTCCACCAGCGTGGGGCACAGATACGGGCGCAAGGGATTCAGCGATCCCAAGAAGCCATGCAGCCAATGTGGAATCAGTTGGCGTCATTACCCATGCAGATGCGTCAGGAACATATTGCTGAAAGTGAGCGTCAGCGACAACATGACTGGCGGCAGGCGAATACGCAGCGTATGGAAGCGCTGACGCGACGAGAAGATCAGGCGAGTCAAGCTCGTGAAGACCAAATGACGTGGAATGGCTTTGTAGATCAGGGGGCAGTGGAAACGAAAGATCCGCTAACGGGGAGTATTCAGATAAACATACAAGAGTCGCTTCAGAACGCGAGTGCGTTAGCGGAAACGGCTGGATTCCCGAATGCCAATTCATATAAAAGAGCCACGGCGAGGGAGTTTCGTCAGGCCAATCAAGAAAATGATCAAATATCGATAGATCGATTAGCCGTTGCTGGTAAATATGCAGGGGCAGGATGGACGTTGATGGTGCCATATGTGGGCCAGGATCGATCTGGCATGACTGAGAAGGAGTTTGCGCATATAAACGAGAACGCGAAACGGTCTGACCCGTCCTGGGTGGATGTCGGCCGAGACACGAATGATAACGATTGGACGGTTGCGACACGACATCTGGGATCGTTCGCTAATCTTTCGGTCGATCAGCAAAATTATATGATGTCGATCGCAGACCAAGATCCAAACAGTCCGATGGCTCAGCAGCAAATTTGGCCGAAGGCAATAGAAGCTCTCTCTGGCGTGTGGCGTGGGCTTGTGGATGCACAGGGAGCATCTGGTGATGGCGTGGATTGGACTCGCGTGGACGACTCAATCTCGAATATATTAGATCATCACCCTGAGCTCGAATCCAGGCTCGGGGATCTGAGGAGTCAAGTTGGCACGTTTGAGTCGTACAACGGCTCAGAAGGAATGATTCCCGAAAAAAGGATGAGAGAACTCATCAAGCAGATTAATAGTCCTGGGGAGGATTTAACCGTCGAATGGACAGATGCACAAGGGAATGTTTATCCGCTAGGGTCTCATGGACATCTCGTAGCTCAGACTGCGAGAATGCTTGGCAAACCGCCTGAAGATTGGAACGCAGAGGAGCAGGAAGACTTTCGACAGTATTATGAAAAGAATAGATATGATATTGATGAACGGTTTCGTTCTGCGACAGAATCGAATGTCTTATCAACGTTGCTGGGGAGGAACTGGGAGCATCGGTACGAGGATGATCCGGAGGGGCTTCGTGAGGCGCTTATTAGTAGTCAAGATACGATGAATGCAGCGTTTGGCCAGGGAGCGAGAAGTCGGCAAAACAGGTTTGACATCACAGGGTTTCTGAACGAACAAGCAAAAAAGTTATTCGAAGCAGATCCAGATCGAGTATTCGATGCCGGTGAGGATCTGTGGACATCAATGACAGAAGAGGAATTGATTGACGGCGTTCAAACGTTTGAGCGGATTACGGATTCTCCGAATCGGCAGAATGAAGACGGTGAGACTTTCAATGCTGAAGGATGGCTGAATCAAATCGCTCGGAATGAGATTGGCCCCGAGGCGGATTGGGTAGATTTGTCTCAAGCGAGGATTAAGAAAGGCTTGAGAGGGTTTGCGTCGGTACAGTTTGAAGATACGGAGAAACTGTCGAGTCAGCAGATTGCCGAAACTATAAAGGCCTATGGTCAACATGTCTCGGAACTGGAAAAAGAGTTTGCTCAGCAGAACGTTCAGACAAACCGCATGGGCGAGGCAGGACCAATCCCCAAGATTAATCCAGAGCGGCATCGGGTATTAGTAGAGGGATTGTATAACAGATTGACGACGGGGTTGGGTCAGGCGGGAACGGACCCTGACGATATCATGGACTTCATTGATACGTTTGCATCGGTATTTGAAGAAGCGGCAAAGGCTGGAAAAATCGACGCGGATGACCCCGCTTTTGCAAAGGGATTCCAGGAAGGCACGCTTAGAGTCGATGGAGACATGCTTAAGCGGGTAATCACTGGAAGAGGGATTGATGAGGGGGATTTTGAATGGCTTCTTGAGACGTACCCTGAGGAGTTTCAGGAATTTTCTCATATGGTGGGAGACCCAAAATCCCTGAAGGTGTTATTGCAACAGTATTTATGGCAAACCTCGTCAGGGATGACCAGTCTCATATCGGACGGTCGCGTCTTTGGCGAGGGATGGCAACCACGAACAGACCCACAATATCGCGATGATATGGAGAATCTGTCCATCCAATCGCTACCGTCAGACTCGAACCTGAGGGCACGGGCCGAAGCAGGCGATGCCGAAGCCATCGCCGAGTTGCAGGCAGTCGGGTACGGACATCGTGAACAAGACATTCATTTACGAAGACGGCGCACTGAGAGGCAAACGCCACTGACGTTCTTTGTGCGCCCTCGTGTTCCGGGCATTGTCACACCTGGTGTCGACTTAACTGAAGCACAGTTTGGGCGGTAAGTCTAGGAATTTTGCATGGGTCAAAAACGTACGCGTCGTCGCACAGGTAGTTTTAGTTGGCTAAGGAGACCTCCTGGGATAACGGGATCGCCGCATAGGCAGCGTATGCGGAGTTATCCCGATGTCGAACGTCAATATAGCGGTTCAATGGAGAGTCTCTGGCCGATTCCTGGCACAGGAGGGATTGCTTCACAACCGACGCCTGATTTAGTGGGTGAGCTTGAACGTGCATATACAGACGTAGAGGAACAAGAGCGACTTGAGGCGCAACGTCAAGAGGCTGCACGTCTTGAAGAAGAGCGACAACGACAGGAAGCCGAGCGACAACGACAGGAAGCCGAGGCGGCGGCACTGCGTGAAATCGAAGAACGAGAAGCGCGTGCTGCGCAGGAGCGGATGGAGGAGGAGCGTCGTCTAGAGGAGGAGTCTCGGGTAGATCCCGCCGGAGTGCTTCCATCGCCAGATGTTGCCGTAGAGGCGCGTGAAGCTGAAGTATTAGAGAATCGCTTTGGTGATTATCAGATGCGGGGTCGACCTGATGTGAGCCAGAATGTTCCATCGGAAACGATGGAAGAGTTGTGGTCTACTGGACGAGAACAGCCTCAGTCACCAGTGACTACATCGGTAGATCCATGGTTGCGTGGAGATTTAACAGGTGACTATCCGAGTCGGTCTGACATTGATGTCCCTGACGAAGGATTCGTCGGTCCCAAAATAAATCAGTATCCGCTGCAGTCGCTAACACAGCCCAGACTGACCCCAGATGCCCCGATTCGTCGCAGTTCTCTCCCTCCGTACGAAGGATTCGTCGGCCCCATCGAAGGGAATCAGACTACGGTTACAGCCCAAGATCCAGATTCCATACAGCCCAGACTGACCCCAGATGCCCCGATTCGTAGTAGTCCTCTCCCTCCGTACGAAGGATTCGTCGGTCCCATTGAAGGGAACCAGACTACGGTTACAGCACCGTTTCTTGATTCTGACATTCAGGAAACTCTCACGCCGCCTGAACAGTTGGCGCAGTGGCCTGAAGATACTCCGGCAGAAATTCTGGGTCCGCTTACATCTGATCGAGGGAATGAAGCGGTAACAGCGAATGCATTGCTAAATGTTGATGAGACTACGAATCAAACGTGGCGCGAGATAATCGATGAGGCAGCGCGGGATTCGAACGAGCGTTATGGGTTGGCTGAGTTAGGACTGCAGGTTCGTCCGGAGTCAATTATTGCACTCATGGAGCAGGAGAATGGGCCATGGGAGCCTGAAAAGATTGGCGATACAGGACAGAGAGAGTCGAGCTATG
>Ga0310123_10001574_pt1 | contig 18783 bp, 24 predicted proteins | sample CB6_AW_1057_MG_FD_203505 | JGI IMG/M metagenome (GOLD analysis project Ga0310123, IMG submission 203505) | Marine microbial communities from Western Arctic Ocean, Canada - CB6_AW_1057 | ecosystem: Environmental > Aquatic > Marine > Oceanic | place: Canada: Western Arctic Ocean | collected... | reverse complement strand
TTCCAGACGCTCGGATGTTCACGCACACGCACGCGTCATTCCCGACGCATTCAACAACTGCCGAGATCAACAATTCAAGAGACGAAACTACCACTTAAAAAGTGGATTCATTCCCGGGGGCGGGTCAGAGAATGATCATGAAAAGTCACACACTTTTATTAACAGCACTGGGTGTGATGTTCTGCAGTGGTTGTACGACGGAACAGCGGTTGGAGCGACTGGGGGCTACTGTCGAGATCAATGAACAGGGTGAGATTGTTAGGGTCAATCTCATCAACACCCAAATCACCGACGCGGGACTGGTGCATCTGAAGGAACTGACCAGTCTGGAAGAGCTCAACCTCAGCCTCACCCAAATCACCGACGCGGGCGTGGTACATCTTAAGGGACTGACCCAGTCTGCAGTGGCTCACCCTCGGCGAGACCCAGGTCACCGACGCGGGACTGGTGCATCTTGAGGGACTAAGCAGTCTGCAGTACCTCTACCTCGACGGCACCCAAATCACCGACGCGGGGCTGGTACATCTTAAGGGGTTGAGCAGTCTGCTGTACCTCAACCTCGTCGCGTTGCAGATCACCGACGCGGGCGTCGTCAAACTCAAGGAGGCACTGCCGAGTTGTCTGATCGATCACTAACCGCTGCGGCGAATCCATGACTCACCGCCTGTCGAATGACGTGAAAGCAGAATCAAAGAACACAATCGGAAAGTGATCATGAACAGCAACACACTTTTATTAACAGCACTGGGTTCGATGTTCTGCAGTGGTTGTACGACAGAACAGCGGTTGGAGCGACTGGGGCTTATGTCAACGTCAATGAACAGGGTGAGATTGTTGGGGTCGACCTCGATGGTTTCACCACGACTGTATCTGAACAAGGGGGTTCCCGGATCACCGACGCGGGGCTGGTGCATCTTGCGGGACTGACCAGTCTGGAGGTGCTCCACCTCGACGACACCCAAATCACCGACGCGGGAGTCGCCAAACTCAAGGAGGTGCTGCCGGATTGTGAGATCAAACGGTAACCACTACGGCGAATTCAAGACTCACCGCCTGTCAGTAATGACGGGTAAGCCCACGGCTGGTCTATTCAGCTCGACCGTGTGGGTCCTTTTTGGGCTCCAAACCTCACAACCGCATACCCCCACTATTCTGTGAGACTAAGTTTACGCACGTTCGTAAAGCACTCAGTTGACGCAATGGACATAAGGTGACTACAGCTCCCGTTATTCCCAGTACCTCTAAGACCCCGAGCCAAAGAGCAGGTTCTGTTAAAACTTTTCAGTCCAGCGAGTCACATCATGCAACGATCATTTCAACCGGTGATGACCACCATCGTACTGACCGCCGCCATGCTGCTGGCGTGCGTTCCTGCCTCGGCGGCAGTCATAGTACACGATGACGGCGGCATCTATGACTATCCGCCCCTTACCACTGCAGCCGGCGATGACGTTCGGGCCGAAGGCACAACGACGGTCAATCTTCTGACCGGCGGCTCGATTGGGGACGATCTGTATGCCTACGACACCAGCACGGTGACCGTCTCCGGCGGCTCGACTTCAGGCCTTCTGAGTGCCAACGACAACAGCACGGTGAACGTCTCCGGCGGTACGATTGGGGACAAACTGTATGCCTTCGACACCAGCACGGTGAACTTCTCCGGCGGTTCGGTTGGGGACTATCTGCTTGCCCAAAACCGTGGTACGGTGAACATCTCCGGCGGCTCGATTACGAACGAGCTGACTGCCCAAAACTCCGGTACGGTGAACATCTTCGGCACCTTCGATATTTTTGGTTACGGAGTCTACGCTGACGGTAGCTTGCTGGACGGGGCAACTCTGACCGGCACACTCGCAGATGGTACGGCCTTCGATAATAGCGTGTGGATCAATAATTCCGCCACGATCACGTTAGCCGCTCCCGCCACCGCCGTCCCCGAACCCTCATCGATGGCCATGTTCGGCATCGGTGCGCTGGGTCTGTTCGGCTACGGCAGACGTCGCCGACAAACATCGGCCGCCGCCTGAGGCGCAGGAAGCTCATCAGCACACAGCGCATCACGGGTGGCCAGCAGGTCGCCCGTTTTTTGTGCGCTCACATGTGCATCCGCAGGTTGTGACCACTGGTGATGTCGCTGCCCGGTTTTGAGTAACTGGCTGCTGACGAACCGGCTGTGGCGAATCAGGTGCTGTTCTCGGCTGTCGGGGCACTGGCCAACCTGCAGGCCACACGGGCGGCGCAAGCACAACTCAAAAGACGAGTGGAGCGGAATTGAGGGCCGAGAGACTGGACGGGGTTGAATAAGGGACGACATGTGGACGTCACGATGACCGACTTTCCCGATATTAACCGAACCACTTCAGCTGATCGAGATAGAGCGCATCACGGGGCTGAGTTCCAAGGCGGCTCGCAAATTTTGTGAATCAGCCTGCGGCATGCGGTGTGGCAGTTTGTGGCAGCTGCCAGTTGAGAGAATGCCGCTTTCTTATCATGAGTCGAGGGGTGCCAATTTCGTCCGATTCGTTCCGATTCCGGCCGATAATTTCGATTCAGAATTAGTACGTGACGCCAGCGCTGACGGGGATACTCTGACCGGCATGATTCCTCTTCTGACCGAGAGAGATACTGCCATCCGGCTCCGCGTAACACTGAATGATCTGAATACATTACTGGAAAGCGGCACGTTGCCATATTCCGTGATTGGCGGTGAGATTCGAATTACAGATGATGACATCCGGGACCTGTTCGGTAAACTTCTGGCCCAGGGCTGTGGTCGATTTCACTCCATGGAGTCGTCTTCGTCGTCAAGCTCCAAATCGTCTGCGTCAAGCTGGCGAATCCGTAGTCTGAATGCTTTGTCAAAAGCTTCGAGTTGACCGACGATCCACGCGTGTTGCTGGGGCCAATCTGTTTTATCCGTGGGGTCAACGCTTAATTTTTGAAGCGTGATCCGGCTTGCTTTGCGGTTGGGAAGCTCCTGCCAATCCAGCTCCGTTTTTAATTCGGCCTCAATTTCTTCCTGTTGGTCTCGCAGTAGTTTAAAATGCGCCAGCGTATCGGGCCCCGTGCAGTAGATCTGAGGACGCCATGACAGATCGCCAGATCGAGGTCACCGTTCGTCTGGACCAGGGTGCGAAGGCGATGGTCGTATCTGCGTTGAGTGCGAGTCTTCGAGATCATGCCACAATGGTCGTGCCAAACCGCATTGCTGGTTGCTACCTGCTGTATTGGTTAAAACTCCCCCAAAAGCGTCCGTAGGATACGGTTTTCGTGGGACACAAGGATGACCAGCCAGCGCTTCTCCGACGCTGAGTGACGCGAACACGATTTTTCCAATTCACATTCAGCCGCTATCGCTCACGCCTGATTGTTGGCGATGTGCGGATTACTCGCTGCAACCCGGCGCAGACTGACGTTCATTTTTCCTGGCGCCCCGTGAGAAAGCCTTATCGCATGAATCGAATCCCGCTCCGATTACTTGCTCGACCAGTCTTATTGTTCACGATTGCCGTGGCTCAGGCGTTTCCCGCTCATGCGCAGCGAATGCTTGCGACAGCACCGTTGACAGAGGCTTTTCCGGGCGACGTGGGAATGTCGGCGGAACGCCTGGAGCGCATTGACCGGATGTGTGAGGATGCCGTCGAGGAGGCTGATGTACCGGGAATCGTGGCCTTAGTGGCGCGCCACGGAAAAATTGTCTACCACAAGGCCTTCGGCATGGCAGACAACGAGGCTGGGCGTGCATTGAAAAAGGACGACATATTCCGCATCGCGTCGCAGAGCAAAGCCATCACGGCGACGGCGGTGATGATGTTATGGGAAGAGGGACAATTTCAACTGGACGATCCCATTGCGAAATACATTCCCGAATTCACGGACACGGGTGTGCTCAAGACCTTCAATGAGGAAGAGGTCACCTGGACAACGGAAGCGGTAAAGACACCGATCACGATTCGCCATCTCCTCACGCACACGTCGGGGATCGGCTATGGTGTGATCGACAGGGACAAGCGATTCAGGAAGATGTATGCCATGGCCGGTGTCACGGATATCGTCACCACTGAGCCGGTGACCATTGCCGAGAATGTGAAGAAGCTTGCGACCTTGCCTTTGCATCATCATCCAGGCGAGCGGTTTACCTACAGTGAGGGTTTGGATGTCTTAGGCTATTTTGTCGAGATTGTGTCCGGTAAACCCTTCGATGTTTTCCTGTGGGAACGCTTGTTTGAACCGTTGGGCATGCGGGACACAGCATTCTATTTGCCGGAAGAGAAAGCACACCGACTGGTGCGTCTGCAAAAACCTGAGAATCACGTTTGGGTCCGCTATCCAGTGACGTTCTACGATCCGGATTACCCCATCAAAGGAGCCAAGACCTTTTTCTCGGGCGGAGCCGGCTTGTCGAGTACGGCAAAGGACTATGCAACCTTCCTGCAGATGTATCTCAATGGCGGAAAGTTAAACGGGGTCCGTGTTCTCAGTCGGACAACGATAGAAACCATGATGCGAGATCAGACAGGCACGATCTTTGGTAGTGATGACAGACATTACGGACTCGCCTTCGGCGTTGTCACCGAGGAAGGGCAGGTCACTGGTGGTCTGGGGAGTCCCGGCACCTTTGACTGGGGCGGCTATTTCAACACTCAGTATTTCGCGGACCCCAAAGAGGGAACGATCGGCATCATTATGAAGCAGACACGGGAACAGAGCGATGACGAGACTCGCTGGAAGTTTCGTTTGTTAGTTGGGCAGGCGATCGACGACTGATGCAGGAGCACGTCTGGTCAATAAGTCAGTCGTGCTGTCTACCACTACACTCTGGAATTTCCCCCGCGAATTTCCGACACCGCGGGGATCAACGTCACTGGTCCGGTTCCCGGATATCGTAATCACGTCCTCACTCACTTCCGGAAGGACGACTCCAGCACCGAGTTCGCGAAGATGCGGGAAGCCACCGAGTTCGGGCCCGCATTGGGTGAACAAGGAGAGCTGCAGCGTCACCACTATCACCACAGAGCACTCTCTTGCAAGAAATCGCTTCTAATCTGTACGTCTTCGACGACACCTGCAACGTCTATGTCCTTCGAGATGGCGACCGCGCCATCCTTATCGATTGCGGCAGCGGCGCTATCGTCGACCAACTCCCGCAGATCGGTGTGGAACAGGTCGATTGGGTGCTCTTTACGCACCACCATCGTGATCAGTGCTTCGGCGCAAGCCGACTGCTGCAGCAGGGTGCGAGTTTGGCGGCCCCTCAGTACGAGCGTCATCTTTTCGATCGTGCTCATGATTATTGGCAGCAAAAGCGCATCTTCGACAACTACAACGACCGCAGCACCTTTTTCACAATCGGTGAAGATCTGCCCGTCGCGAGAGCATTAGAAGACTATGAGCGCTTCGAATGGGGCCCGTACTCGTTGTTCATCCTGCCGACGCCAGGCCACACTCACGGCAGCGTCACCCTGATCGTTACCCTGAACGGCCGGACGGTCGCGTTCACAGGTGACCTGATGCACGACGACGGGAAGCTCTACCAGCTCCATGCGATGGAATACGAGTATGGAGATCTAATCGGCGCCACGTTGACCGCCCAATCGATCACGGCACTCAGGAAGAAAGATGTCTCCCTGGCGCTTCCTTCGCACGGGCCGATCATTGAGTCCCCCAACGATTGCATCGACCGACTCGACGAACGTCTTCACGCTCTGCTTGATCTCATGCGTGACCGCGTGGGCGCTCCGCCTGGGAACCGTTTCCCGCATGAAATCCAACTCGAGGAGATCACCCCCCACTTACTCTGGGGAACCGAGCACACGTGCTCCAATTTCTACGTGATTAAATCGGACAGTGGCAAAGCGCTGTTCATCGACTATCCGTATTTCTCACGCGGGATCTTTCTCACCAGTCTTCACTCTCCCGAACCCTTCGCGCAATTGCGTTTCACCGAACACCACCTGGACGAACTATGCGAGCGTTGGGGCATTCGCAAGTTCGACGTGGTGATCGCCACTCACATTCATGACGATCACGTCTGCGGCATTCCATATCTGCAGAAGCATTACGACACGAAATGCTGGACTCTGGAGGACGTCGCTAAGGTGATCGAGGCACCAGAACGCTGGAACACTCCCTGCATCATGCAGCCACCGGTGCGTGTAGATCGACGGTTTCAGGACGGCGAACGTTTCGAGTGGGAGGGAATTCCATTCGAGATCGTCTTCTATCCAGGTCAGACCGAATTCCATGCGGCGATCGCCGCGGACATCGACGGCAGGCGAGTGTTGTTCTCCGGCGACAGCTCCTACCCGCTCAAACGCTACCTGCCGGAGAAAAAGAAGGAGTGGATGGTCAATTCAGTTCTCCGCAACTCACTGACCTTCGCCATGCATCGCAAGTGTGCCGACGAATTCGAGCGTTTGCACCCGGATCTTCTCTGTCCCGGTCACGGTCCGTACTACGAAATTCCCGAAGAGGCGTTCAAATCCCATCGTGAATACGTCGAGTGCAAGGAAGCTGTCTGGAGAGACCTCCTTCCGGCGCCTGAAGAACTCGGCGTGGATCTCTTCTGGGCACGGTTGCTGCCGTATCAGTCTCGTGTGGGCCCCGGCAGTGAGGTCGAGTACACTCTTCAGTTACGTAACTCGTTCGACAAAGAAGCGACGTTTTCGGCACACCTCACCAGCGCGCTCCCGGCCTCAGTCCACCCCGAGCAGGCCCAGGTCACACTTGCTCCGGGCGCCAGGGGCGAACTGACCTTCAGAGCACATATCCCGGAAAACGCTCCTTCTCACTCGCACTGTCGACATCTGGTCACCGCTCATGTCGTGGTCGATGGTCGCTCGTACGGCCCGATCACGGAGGCTCTGTTGGTGGTGAGCGATTAGCCGTATCCGGCGCCCAAATCACGAATACGGTCACGATACCGGCGAGTCAATTTCCACCTAACTCACGCAGCGTTTGACCTCTGTTCTTTCTCGCTATATTGGGGTATGCAAGTCGAATGATAATGGAAGAAGAATAGCAGAGGTTCTCACGTTCGAGAGTTTGGATCGTCGTCCTGCTCGCAAAGAACCATTCATCTGTGTCTGAAGGAAATTGTTGTGACTGAACGTCGATTCAGGAAGCCTCTGTCAGCCCCAAACACTCGTCGTTGTTTTTTGCAATCTGTCGGGGTGGCAGCAACGTCGATTTTGGTTTCCGAATCTGCTCGTTGCCGTCTGTTGAATATTTCATCGCCGATTCGACTCGGCATGATCACCGACCTGCATCAGGACACCATGCACGATGGTCCGGAACGTCTTGGCAAGTTTCTGGAAGCCATGAAGAAAGACTCGCCGGATGCGATCATTCAGCTGGGTGACTTTGCAGTACCATCAAAAGAAAATCAGGCGTTAACAGACTCATTCAATAGTGCTCATCCTGTCGCAATGCACGTGCTCGGAAATCACGATGCCGATGGCGGATATTCATACGACCAGACGCTCGAAGCATGGGGAATGAAAGAACGATACTACTACCGTGACATTGGAGGCTTACGTGTGATCGTACTCGACGGGAACGAAAAGCCACCAAATCACGTGAGTGGCTATCCGTCGCACATCGGGCTGAAGCAGATGACATGGCTGCGAACCACACTCCAAAGTCATGAAGGTCCGATCCTCGTTTTAAGTCATCAGCCTTTGGCCGGTCCATGGGCCGTCGATAATGCCGATAACGTCCAGGATGTCCTGAATGCAGCGGCAGATCGCGTCCTGCTGGCCGTGAACGGGCATTCTCACATCGATCATCTCGTCCGTAAGGGAAACATCGGCTACCTGCATTTGAATTCAGCGTCGTACGTGTGGGTCGGACGGGGATACAAGCGTGAGACTTACAGCCCTGAAATTCACGCCGCCTATCCAAAACTCGCGTCTGCCTGTCCTTATCGAGAACCACTGTTCACCACACTGACAATCGATCCGGTCAACGGGAGAATCGATCTGAAGGGATGCGACAGTCAGTGGGTTGGTGAATCGCCCGCTGAACGCGGTCGGGACAAGCATCCGGATCTGATTGATGGCGAGCAGATCGTGCCGCGCATCCGTTCACGACAGATCAGAAGAATCGCAACGTAGACCGCTTATAGCAACGATCTGGTGGGGTGTGCCGGGGACCACTCCCACCAACTACAATCCCACCGTTCACATTCGACACCACACGTACTAGTAACCGTGAGCCGGAATTGTGGATTCCGCAGGACCCCGCGCGGCGTACAGTTCACGCGTTCAATCGCTTCCGGATTGCGTGCCACGTCATCGGCTGAAAACCCGTAGTCGGTGGGGGCCTGTTCTGCTCCCTTCTGCATCATATGTGCATCAGAAACGAATTGAGCAGCAGCCGACACAGCGTCTGGCGTCACCAGCCAATAGTGCGCCGCTGCGATTCGTTCGGCGATGGCCCGAGTTACCTGAAGGAATGAAGGCCGGAATTAGCCTGATGGTGAAGAGCTGCAAGGACTAGGGATTGAGGCCTAGCTCCTTGGCCTTGGCGAAATCAGCCGCGGCTTTGGCTTTTCTGCGCCGCTTGATCGTAAGCAAGACCCCGGTTTTTGTAGGCCTTGGCATAGTCCGGATCGAGCCGTGCCGCGTCGGTTAAGCAGGCAATCGCGGTGGGCCAGTCTTCTTTCTCAACGAACGCAAGACCCTTGTTGTGTTCGGTTACTGCCTGTTGAGACGCCGAAGCTGGTTTAGTTCCTGAATCAGGTGTCTCTACTGGTTCGGTTCCTGACCCGCAACCAAGCACCCCTACGCAAAGCAGAAAGATAAATGGTGAGAAACGCATGCTGGAGACCTTTCCTCGATGACCCTGAGCAAATGCTCGATCAGCTTGTCGGTTGGTCGAACTACGCCAGTTCGTGAATTCTCACAGAATCAACGGCCCAGTTCCACTGCCACCCGCTTCGCCGCTTCGACAATCTTCGCCACTTCCGCCTGGCTGAATCCGTATTCGTGATGCAGCAACTCGGCAAATGTGGCCATCGAATCGGGCGGAAGTGCGCCGCCAGTTGAGCCGTTTCTCACGAGTTTTCGTCAAAATCGGTACCAAAACGTCGACGGCAGACTGGCCCGTTCGTACGCGGCCCGATTCCACTGGCGTGGTTGGCTCCGGTCTTAGCAATGCCTGGACGCACACCACTGGCAGTTGCGCTTGCCCTGTGCTATCAGTTCGGCCTGGAAGGTTCCACCCGTGTGAGACTGACACGGAAGTTGCGGGACCGGTTCAGCATTGAATCACAGTCTGCTGGTCGGGCTCTGTCACTCATGGAATCCGCAGGGCTGGTAACGGTGACGCGAAAGCCTGGCCGCTGCCCCGTTGTGGAAATACTCCGGTTGGGTTTGAACGCGGGTTCTCCCGGGCCGTGGGGTCGAACTGCGGCTCTGGTGCGGCGGAAGTGTTCACGATTCTCGCGTTGAATCTGAGATGGACGGAAGATCCGAGAAACCGGCCTGGCAAGCGGAACAGCTCAACCCGGGGAATATCGCTGTCAGGAGAGATAGGGGGGCAAAATTCGGGGCTTCGTAAGAGAACAGCATCTGTGCAACACCTCCATACTTCCGGCGGTTTGCATTTCTGCTGAATTCACAGTAGTCAAGATGTCTGTCGAGCCGGCGGAAGTCGTTCACGGACACTCCGTTTGCGCTCAGTACGAGGAGTCATGGTGAAGAAACGGGCAAAGAAGACAAAGGATCAGGCAGCCAATGTGGGCTTCGAGGCGAAGATGTGGCTGGCAGCATTTCTGGAAGTGAAGCACGTCTGTGAGGTGCCTGCAAGTGGCCATTGACAAGCCCAGCCTTTCCGAGCGGGACATCTGCCGCAAATACATCACACCCGCGATTGAGGCCGCAGGATGGGATCTGATGACGCAGGTACGGGAAGAGGTGATGTTTACCAACGGTCGCGGCATCGTTAAGGGCAGGACGGTCACGCGTGGCAAACAGAAGCGAGCGGACTACGTTCTGTACTACAAACAGAACATCCCGATCGCCCTGATCGAAGCGAAAGACAACAATCACTCAGTCGGCGCCGGTATGCCCCAGGGGCTGGGCTACGCCGAAACGATGAACATCCCGTTTGTTTTCAGCTCAAATGGCGATGCCTTCCTGTTTCACGACCGCACCCCCGGAACTCAGCCAAAGGAGCGTGAGCTGGCTCTGGATGCCTTTCCATCGCCGGAAGAGCTTTGGGAGCGCTACCGTACCGGGGCGGATCTGCCCGAGCCCACGCGCGCTGTCGTTGAACAGGATTTCCATTCTGACAGCAGCGGCAAGGCTCCACGATACTACCAGCTCAATGCCGTCAACCGGACGATCGAAGCCATCGCACGAGGACAAAACCGTGTCCTTCTGGTGATGGCCACTGGTACGGGCAAGACGTACACAGCGTTCCAGACAATTTGGCGTCCGCGGAAGTCCCGGACGAAACGGAGAATCCTGTTTCTGGCTGACAGAAACATCCTGGTCGACCGCTGCAGTCGGGTGGTCCGTCTCGTGGATCCCCGGGGCTCCTTTGGTGATTTCCGGATCCATGGGGATCCCCGCTACGACCTGGCCAAACTCTCGCACAGCGTTTCGGGGGACTACGACTTCTTGTCCCACGGGCTGTTCGATCTCGACTTCGACGGACCCAACGTACATTTGACCACGCACACAACCGAGCGCCATCACGCCATGAAGCGCATGTTCAACCAATGGTTGCAGCCGCGATGGGGTGACTGGTCCGGGCAGATTCGACTCATCGAGAGCCTGCTCTTTCTCTCTATGGTTCCCTTGCACAAGGACAGGCCGGACTGCCAGAAAGCCTTCCTGGCGCGAGATCTCGAACTGTTCGCACAGGTGGTCCGACACGAGTCTGCCGCATGAACATCGTGATCACCATGGCAGGACGAGGGGAACGGTTTCGCCAAGCCGGACACGATGTACCCAAATACCAGGTGATGGCACGTGGAGAGCCTTTGTTCTGTTGGGCGTTGGACAGCCTGCGCAACTTCACCGCACGCCCTGATGCCCATGTGATCTTTCTCTCCCGAGCAGAAGATGCGGCGGTTCCCTTCGTTTGCGAGCAGTGTGGGCGTTTGGGCATCGGGCGTCATGACATCGTGGAACTTTCGGAAACCACCGATGGTCAAGCCACCACCGTGGTGGCTGCCGAGACCGTCATCGAGCGTCCGGACCAACCCCTGGTCATCTACAACATCGACACCCATGTCGATCCCCAGGCCTTGAACCCATCCGCCATTTTGGGACATGGATGGATCCCCTGTTTTCCGGGTGTGGGCGAAGGCTGGAGTTTCGTGAGGCTGGGACCCGATGGCTGGGCTGTCGAGGTCCGGGAAAAACAACGGGTCTCACCCCATGCCACGGTCGGACTGTATTGGTTTTCGTCCTTCACCCTGTACCGGAACGTCTACGCTGCCCACTACGCGGATCCGGCCAATCTGGAGTGCGGAGAACGGTATGTCGCCCCCCTGTACAACGAGATGATCCGACAAGGTCTCCAGGTGGGGATCCACTCCATTCCGATCACCGCCGTTCAACCATTGGGCACCCCCGCTGAAGTGGCAGCCCTCGAAGCAGGAACCCCGATTCGACTGCCCGGCCTGGCGCATGAGGGAACCCGATATTGAAACTCAACCGATCCAGTCCGGGTCTGCGGGTGGTCTTGTGCACCTCTGGTCAGATGCGCACCTATCGCGCCGTATACCCCAATCTGCAGCGCATGTTGCTCGCACCTCTTCGCTCCGATGTGTTCGTGCATGTCTGGGATCTCAGCGGCGAAACCCACAAGCGCCACGAGCAAGGCGCGGCGATTCATTCCCGGGGTCAGCCAGCAACAGAACGATTCACATACGCCGACCGGATACCCGCGCCTTCTCGCCAGCCTCCAACGCCAACTGAAGCTCTTCTGCGCTTCGTTCAGAAATCTCGATCTCCCAAGCCGACTCTCAATCGTCGCACAACCGCTTTCTGCCGCCAAGACAAAAGCCGCGGCTATCAATAAATTGGCGTCCGGAGAGATGTGGCCTTATGCTACCCCCTAAACTTTTGCAGGCTTATCTCAAAAAGCTGCCTGCTTGTATGGAGATCGACGAATGCTGCTTTTCAGTATTCCAGTTCATGAGCAACCTGATGTTGTGCTGAACCAGATACAGAATTTCACATTCTACAATCCCGACAGCACAATTGTCCTCCATGTCTCTGCCTGGATGCCTGAGGCGGATTATCGGCAATTGAGCAGTCACGTGGTGCCACTGGAGAATGTGTACATAAACGATGAACGTCTTTGGTCAGGGCATGCTGATGGAACCCAGTTGAAAATGCATGTACTTAATATTCTCTATGCTAGAAAGCTCGGCTTGAACTATGAATTTATTTGTTTCCATGCGAGCAATGATATGTTTGTACGAAGTGGGGTGCAGTCGTTCATTTCGGAAATGTGCGGATGTGCTGAGACAAATCCATTAACAAGAGACCATACTTGGCCTCACACAAAAGCATGTTTTAATGACAAGAAACTGCAGGAAATAATGAGAAGAAACAGCCTATCCCTAATTCGTGTAAATCAGTTTGAAGGCAGTTTTTATAAACGCCGAATTATCGAGACAGTAGTAGATCGCATCTTAGATGTTGGCATGGATGAAATTACTGGACTCTACTCTCATGGCTTGAAGCGTTTGAGTACAAGATTTGCACATTGGACAAATAAAGGGATAAAAAAAGCGATAGCCAGCTGCAAAAAACGATTGATTCCACTGCCTGGTTGGCTTGAACTCGGGTATGGCTTTTACCCCAAAGAAGAAGCATATTTTCCTACATTGAGCCAGGATCTCATTCATCGCAAGGGGTCAAAGTACTGTTATATGAACTGGTCTGCTCAATTGTTAATCACTAAAGAAGACGTCGACAATATTCGTAGTAACAAAATGAAAGAAGACTATTTTGCAGTCAAGAGAGTTGGCAGGAAGCTAGACGATCCTTTGAGGCAATATATTTCGAATCTGCCTTTAAGATGAGACGCCATAGTTGGCTTTGTTTGTTGAGATAAAGGAGCGGTCAATTGTGGGCTTTATGTTACGGAATTATTGTGGCGCCGAGTTGATAGAGCTCAATCCTTTGTACGCCAGCCATTCAATAAATCGAAGTTGACCGGATGCGTTTGTAGTTTTGCAATCAGACTTCGCCATTGACGTCCTGAGATGCGGCAGGCGCGAGATAATCGTCGTGATTGACGAGCAGAAGACGGTCAGGCGCATACTCGAGCACGTTGGCATCTGCAGCTTACAACCGCGATGGAAGCCTGGCCGAGGCTTTACGGCTGGCGTCTGAGAAGTGATCCCCGGCCTCGCATGATTCCCAAACGTCTGCGACAGCACGCTGGCTTCGATCGGAAGCTGTTAGGTAAACTCTCCTCCTGGGCTTGGGCCTGCATCAAGGCCGAAGCGAGGGCGCTGCTCGGTCGGGAGGCCGTGGTACCCGGCGTGATGGGGGCGATCCAGACTCATGGCCGCCCATGGATTCCTTTTCCCCTTGAATTCACTATTTCCGCCCTGTAGCCTCAGATCTGTTGGCGGAAATCAAATTTCCTACCAGTTACCAGTAGTTAGTTTATGATTCACAAAGATAAAGCGATTGTCATCGATTTGGATGGCACATTGTGTGAGACAAAGACGGAACGCCAGGATTACCTCGAGGTCAAGCCGATCGTGGCTGTGGTTCACAAGCTAAGGGAATACAAAGACGCGGGTTTTTACATCATCGTGCACAGCGCACGTAATATGCGAACATTCGACGGGAATGTGGGGAAGATCAATGCCATTACCTTGAAAACCATATTTCGGTGGCTGGACCTGCATGAGATCCCATACGATGAAGTCCACGTAGGCAAACCCTGGTGCGGGGTCGGAGGGTTTTATGTGGACGACAAGACGATTCGGCCCGACGAATTTACGACGCTCACGTTGGACGAGATAAAAAAACGAATTGAATGAATGTCATCATTACCATGGCCGGCGACGGGCGTCGATTTCAGGAACTTGGAATTACGGTCGCCAAACCTATGATTGAGGTGAAGGGAAAAACCTTTTCGAATGGTCGATCCTAAGCCCTGCGCGTTTCTACAATCACCCTTTCTTCTTTATCACCAGAAAAGAGCATGACAACCGATCATTTGTGTTGGAAACGTCACAAAGCCTGGGAATGAAATCGGTCTCCGTTCTTGAACTTGAGGGGCTGACAAAAGGCCAGGCCGAAACCGTGCTTGCGGCCGGTGAGCATCGCTCCGGCATAACAGAGCTTCTGGACGAGGCGCAAAGTCCATGCCTCCTGTGCCTGCAGCAAATGGTTCAGGTTCCGGTGCCACGCTGATATGTTTCGTTGATTTTGAACCGCGAATGGACGCGATTGCACGCGAATCGTTCCGCATTTCCGTTCTCTTGTATCACCCCTCAAATTCTCAGGTATCAACAGGGCGGCCGACTGCACTGCATTTCCGAATATTATGATTTTGAGTCCGTGGCAAAGTGGCTCGAAGAACATGGTATCAGGCAGGCACCGGAGGCTCTGCTCATCCGCCGTGTGGGTCCGCGGGTCGTTTGTCAGCCGGATTCCCTGAAACCGTATACCCCCCACTGTTCTGTGAGACTCAGTTTACAGCGAACAGACAAGGACAGATGAACGAGCGGCAGCAGCTGACGCTGGAATCTATTTCGCTGCGGATTCAATGGCTCGAAGCGTGCTATCCGGCCTGTCAATCCGACCGCCGACGTATGATCGAGGCGCACGGTTTCTCGCTATTCCAGGAAGTCATGGACGTTCATGCTCGCGGCTGCCGGCTCAAATTCGTGAACATCTATGGTACTGCTCCCGACAGGGACAGTGACCGTATGAGATTCCGTCGTGACACTGACGCACTGGAGCGGGCTGGCCTGCTGGTCATTAAATATGACGGCCGCCTCCGATTCGGTCGGCCATCAGGCATATCGTGACGGCATACGCAGTGACGCCAATCTACTGGTCATAACATGCGACAACCTGATCACTGTTGTGCATAAGACGTCACATAATCTGCTCCCGAAACCCCCTGCCGTTCAGGTGGAAACGGTGATCACATGCGCAGTGTGACCCCTGGTAGAAAACGGCTGCTCAGCGACGACGTTCGAAGCACACAGTTGCGAGCGCGATACCAGCGCAGGCAGAGGTCAGTGCTGTACCAATTTGTACCAATAAAGGGTGATCACTGGTGTCGTCTCGTGAGTTGCAATGAGTCCCCACACGCCGTAAAACGTTGGAAGTTCGGCTGTTCACGCCACTCCTGAAATGGCCTGAAAGGGCAACGAGTCATGTACTGCATCAGACGCTCGATACCGGCCTGATCGCCCGCTGGCAGAAACACGGACTGATCCACACTGAACCCACTGTGCCCCCAAGTACGCATGTTCTCGACGACTTCCGGTTCGATCTTCTCCTCGGCCAGATACAGCGCGAAGACCGCGTCTTACGATTCCCGCTTTTGCGTTTTTCGGCATCGTTTACTCCTCCTCGTCCGTCATTTTTCCAGGTACATGGCGATGTCTGCGGTCGCTCCCTGACGTATCAGGTCGTACTCACTGGCGCGAAATCGACCGAACAGCTGAAGGCCCTCCTGCCGTTGGCGTTCGTATTCATCCCGCGTCTTCGGATAGACGGCCGGCTCGCTGGCAATGCCCTTGGCCCGGGCGATAGCGATCACGCCCTGCATCGCCTTAATCACCTCGGGGTGTTCCCACTGGCCGTGGTAGCCCATCGTCGCGGCCAGGTCGCCGGGGCCGAACACCAGAGCATCCACCGCTTCGTGGGACAGGATCCCCTCGGCGTTCTGAATCCCTTCCCAGGATTCGATCTTGACGATGAGCATGGTCGCTCCATTCGCTTCGCGGCAATACCGGGGAATGTCGTCGCCGCGATAGCCAGAGTTGGCGCCAAGGGCGAGTCCGCGCTCACCGTCAGGGGCATACTTCATCCATTTGGCCAGCTCCTCGATCTGCTCGGGACGGTCCGAATGGGACAGGCATATTCCCAGGGCGCCGGCGTCGAGCATCCGCGAGACGAAGGGGCGGTCCGGCACCAGGGCGGTGACGGCGGGAGACAGACCGTTGTCTCGTGCGATCACCAGGAAGTTGGTCATCGTCTCCTCGTTGTGGACGACGTGTTCGTTCTCTACCAGGAGCATGTTGTAGCCGGCCCGCGCGACGATCTTGGCGATGGACGGGCGCAGGGATTCGAACACGTTAAATCCGAACAATGGACCCCCGGACTTGAGAATCTCCTTTGCCGGGTTAATAATCAGGCGTTCCGCTGCCATCGTTATCCTTCTGCATTCGATGTTATGGTGTCAGGTCGGCGGGATGAAGTTAACGGATACCGGTACTGCGTGACAGGGCATCCCTGAGGGAATCCCGCGACGATTTCAGGACTCCCCTGCAAACTTGCGAAGGACGTTTTCGGTTAGGCGGGAGACATTGTTATCGGCGCCGTTGTAGGACAGGCAACTGCACCAGGCGATCGATCCCACGGAGAACACGGCGCCGCCGTTCGGACCTTCGAAGTAGACCATGTCCGCGTGTACGAGGTCGTTCTGGCTGCCTCCGGTAAACGGGTTCGAGCACAGCTGATCCTCCACGGCGAACTGGTAGCTGTTCGGGTGATCGTGGGTTCTGGCCAGGGCGAGGGCCTGGAGAGGCGTGCCCAGGGCATAGTCTATCCGATCGATCTCGAAGCCGCCCGCTCCATGGCCGAGGACCAGCGCCGGGGTGTCGCCGATCAGTTCTTCTTTATCGATGCCGGAGAAAATGAAGGCGGCGCGCGCATCGAAACTGTCCGGCAGCCGGCGGTAGGGGCGGTTTTCACCGCTGCCTTGAGAGGTGAAGCCAATCCCCAGCATCTTCTGCGGCTCCCGATTGCGGTATCGCCACAGCCCACCCATCTCGCCGGTGGTGCTGTGATAGTGCTCGCCCGGTTTGCCATCCCATGCCCGCGAGCCGCGCCAGCGGCGGACCTCGGTGAGGTGGGGACGGTGCGGATCGAAGGAAGCGATCCAATAGAAGCCGTTGCCACCCAAATACATCAAGCGTCCACCCTGCTCCTGGTAGGATGCCATGCCGTTGACCATCGGAGCGGTCCAGTATTCCGGGTGGGTACCGGTGAGGATGACCTGATACGGCTCGAGCACACTCACGCCTTCATCGTTGAGATCATCGTCGGTGATCACGTCGTAGGCGAAGCCCTTGCCGTCTAGCCAGTGGGCCAGATGCATGTCGGCGTTCAACAGCCGGGGCCAGCCGCCGGCCAGCGACTGCGGCGGAGAGCGATACCCGGGCCGGATGTTGAGCAGTGGGCGCAGCCGCGAGGCGTAGCAGACTCCGGAACCGTCGTTGTGGCCGTCATAGGTGCTCAGCAATTGGTGATCCCGGATGTACTGGTCCTGCGGTGCGGTACTCTTTTCCGTCGGTTGGCCTAGCGTCTTGCGGATGGGATCTCTGAACTGCTGATTGGCGTAGACCTGATAGGTCACCGTTGGCAGGAGAAAGGCGATGGCCGCGTGCGGGCCTTCCGCCTTGGGCGCGACCGCGAACGGGAGGTAATCCTCGCCTCCTTCGCTCTGCAGGTGGACCGCATAAACGCCGCTGCTCGTTTCCTCGGGAACCGTCCAGGTAAAGGCTTCATCCCATCCGGCGTCTTCGAGATCGTCGTCGTGAAAGTGGATGGCACCGTACTGATCGGTAGCGACCTTGAAGTCCACCTCGTCTCCGCTCCAGTTGTGGCCAGTCATTCCCCGCGCCGGCAGGTTCACGGCGCGGCCGTGCTGCCCGTTCGCAGAGCTGTCAGTCACCCTGTCGGATCCGATGTCTCGGGAGAAATCCCAGCGGGCCACCGGTGCAACAGCCTTCGCCGCGGCGTCGGTGTCTCCCCGTGGCAACGCCAGGTCGTAGAGCCGAGGGTGATCGATCTTGCCGTTGAAGTGGTTGGCCGGCACTACGCCATCGGTGTCGGCGGACCAGTTGGCGGCCATCAGCATATCGGCCTGATTTTCCGCCACCTTACCGACCTCGATGGTGGCCTCGACAAAGACGGTAGAGTCTTCGGCCAGCCAACGGCTCACGGGTTGCTGCAATAAGGTGAGCCGTCCGGCGTCGGCGTCGAACGAGCCGGCGATGAAGTACCATTCCGCGGCCAGCAGGGGAACGCCGGTACTCAGTCGGTGGTTGCCATCGTCGCCGCCGACGGCAACTCCCAGGGATCCATCGGGCTCGATACGCAGACCGTATCCACTCTCTCCGTCGGGCGTCATTTTCGCAATGATTGATTGCTCGCCCAGATTTGGAGTCGTTGGGCAGATCCATGCCTGCAGGGTAAACCCGTCGCGGCAGGCGAGGCGCCTGTCGTGGGGAATGACCACGTAGGAACCGGTGCATATTTTCTGGTCGCGGCCCGGGTACTCACCTTCCACCTCGCTTGAGACCGGATCGGTGAGGAATCCGGGGCCGGCGGGATTGGTGTCGGTGTGACGTAGGCGGACGATTCGCGCCCGATAGGTGGGATGTTCGCAGCTGACCATGAACCGAATCGATCGACCGGGGCGGACGCTGAGCCGGTCGCTGTAGCCGACGATCTTCATGATACTATCCTTGGTAAGGGTGAAAAATGATAGGAAATTTGATTTCCGCGAGCAACAAGGAGGAAGCAGGGGCCCCAGGCCGCCATGGCGGCCTGG
>Ga0310123_10001572_pt1 | contig 18790 bp, 19 predicted proteins | sample CB6_AW_1057_MG_FD_203505 | JGI IMG/M metagenome (GOLD analysis project Ga0310123, IMG submission 203505) | Marine microbial communities from Western Arctic Ocean, Canada - CB6_AW_1057 | ecosystem: Environmental > Aquatic > Marine > Oceanic | place: Canada: Western Arctic Ocean | collected... | reverse complement strand
CCAGTTTATGCTAATATAGACACTGGTATATTTATTCAAGTTCACCATTTTAAATGGGATATGTCGGTTGTAAGTAGATTAAAGGAGGTTTCAAGTATAAAGAAAGATTATACTTATCACGAGGAATATAAAAGAATGTTTGATTATATATTAGACAATAATATGAAAATTGATATTACAGACGAGAGATTTAAAATTGAAAGGTGTGGAAAAGAGTTCGGTGATTATTCTCGTTGGAATGAAGTTAGAGATGAGGCTATAGCATATAGAATATGAAAAGATTAGCGGTTATACTTCCATATAGTGAAGAACATATAGAAAATTTTACAGACCATTTTAAAGCAACAGTGCTTGAAAGTGGAGATCTATATTATAAATTGGTTTTTTTGAAACAAAAATCAAATAGACCATTAAATAAAGGTAAGTTGTTTAATATTGGATATATGTTACATAAGGATAGATTTGATTATTTCTGTTTTCACGATTCAGATTTGATACCAATTTCTGATGAGTGTGATTATCAATATGAAAAAAAACCTATTAGTTTGGTTGGTATGAGAAATAAAATAGAGTTTGGTGACCAAGAAAAAGTTCAAAATTTTAATGATTATGCATTACCTTACGATGAATATTTTGGTGGGGCAATTTTATTTACAAAAGAACATTTTCAAGAAGTAAATGGATATTCAAATGAGTATTGGGGTGTTGGTTATGAAGATTATGATTTATTGTTGAGGTGTGTAGTAAAGGATTTATCTATAAGAACTGAAATAGAAACTCAAGTGTCAAAAACTTATGGAAATTTTAACGGAATGAATTCATACATAGAAATTCCATCTGATAATGCAAAGATTAAAAATGCAACCAACAAAAGCTTTTCAATATCAGCTTGGTTTTGTCCTGACGGAGAACCACCATATGGTGCAGATGTAGATAATAATAGATGTGAGTATAGTATTTTTACACGACCAGGTTACCACACAGGACTTTCATATATTCATGGTGGATTAGTAAAGTGTGTGATTTGGATTAGACCACATGGGAGTAGTGAAAGAGAACCAATAGTAATACAGACACCATTACAAACTAATCAATGGTATAATATAGGTATGGTTGTAGATGATAGAGAACAGAGTTTAACTCTTTACGTAAATGGTAAAGAAGTTGGGAAACAACAATATGAAGGAGAACTTATTGAGTATCTCAATAAACCATATTATATAGGATCTGGTGATCCAAATCTAAGTGTTTGGAGAAATTTTTACAAAGGACAAATAGCAGAAGTAGGATTATGGTCAGATGCATTAAAAGATTATGAAATGGAATTAATTTTTGATAAGGGGATTACTAATAAAGGTGAATATGTAACATCCAAATTACCAGTAGGAGTTTGGGATTTTAAAGGTGGTTATGAAGATAGAACATTTGATATAAGTGGAAATGGAAATCATGCAAAATTTTACAATGTCGGATTTGCAAATAAATCTTTAAAAAGTAATACAGAAAGATATTTACCTTATAGAAGAAATGGTGCTTATGGTTATTTATCATCAAATGAAGATTATTTAAATCTCGAAAATTTAACAAGAAGTGAACATCCTGAAATAATAACTAATCGTAATACTTTTAATAAAAAGGTTAGAAATCAAATGCAGGATATAGATAAAGATGGATTATCAACAACAAAATTTAGGATAGTCAATAGAAAAGACTATCAAACAAAACATGAAATAATAGAAGTAGTAATATAAGGAGAAAAGTTATGGCTACGAAAAAAGAAAAAACCGTTACAGATATAGAAGAAACTGGAACTAAAGCAGAGGATCAACCTTGGAATAAGAAAACAGATGCAAGAGACCAACTTGATTCAGCAGAAGGTGCTGAACTTACTACAATAGCAGTAAAATCATTGGCTAATTTGGAAGAAAAGGTTGAGGCAATTGATTGGAAACTATGGGAAATTTACAATATGATTAAGAACTATGTAGAGAGTAATCCAGTTGGAGTATCAGCACCAACAGTTTCACAACCACAAGCATCTGCAGCAGACATTGCAAGTGAAATTGCAAAGGCTTTAGGTGGAGTACAAGAACCTGAACCAAAGAAGTCGGTGGTCGGCAAATTATTCGGTAAATAATAATGTCTAAATTGGCAATTATAGTTCCGTATAGGGATAGAGAAGAACATCTTGCTCGTTTTGTTCCACATATGGAGAAATTTCTATCTGATAAAGAGATAGATTTTAAAATCTTTGTAGTGGAACAAGGAAACGATAGGCCCTTTAATCGTGGTTGGCTCATAAATATCGGATATGATATATCATCTCAACAGGGATTTAACTATTTCTGTTTCCATGATGTGGATATGTTACCAGAAGATAAAACGTGTGATTATTCTTGGGTAGATAAACCAACACATCTCGCGACGAGATTAAGTAAGTTTAATTATCGTTTAGTCTATCCTGAATATTTTAGTGGAGTTACATTATTCAACAAAGAACATTTTGAGTGGATAAATGGATACTCTAACAAGTATTGGGGATGGGGATTTGAAGATGATGACTTACTTTATCGTTGTAGAAAACGAGGAGTTCCATTACAAGAACAATGGACGGGCTCATCGAAAGATAAAGCACCACGATATGTAAGTACTATGGAATTTAATGGACGAGATTATCTTGAAATAAAGAATAGTCTTTCATTAAACAAAGTAGTAAATTCATCATTTTCAGTTGAAGCATGGGTAGAACCATCTGATGATATAGTTCTTAACGAAAACAGAGAGTATGATGAATTTCATGTTTTTACTCGTCCAGGTCATCATGTTGGAATCGCTTACACAAGTGGAATGCAATATAAGGGTGCTATTTGGAATAATAATAATGAACAATATATGGTAGTTTCGGATAGACGAACTAATGAATGGGTTCATGTTATTTATACAGTTGATCATTTGTTAAAAAGATTACGGTTGTTTGTAAATGGGGTAGAAGTAAATGAATCACCTACTGATTTCTTGGGTAAAATTAAAGAAGCCAATAATATTCCGTATTATATTGGATGTGCAAATCCAAATGCAAGATTCGAGGATAGAGGACATTTTAAAGGAACAATAGCTCAAGTTGCTCTTTGGTCAAATTGTTTGAGTCCAGAGGAAACATCTTATTTATATAATAATGGATATCCAATAAATGTTACAGATAAGAAAAATTTTGATGGTTGGAAACAAGGAACAGAAAAATATAAGTCTGCTTCAAAGGTAGTTGGTTATTGGAATTTTGATAATGTTGTAGGTGATGTGGTTATTGATAAGAGTGGAAATGATAATCATGCAAAAATACACGGGGCACTTAAAAAAGAAAAAGAGTTGAGAATTGGTAGTGTTGCATTGATACCAAACAGACGAGATGGAAAATATACTTGTTTGGAACACGAAGAAAACGGATGGTCACAAACTAAGTTCACTCATTGGGAAACACGAGAAAATCAATTACGATTTTTTAATAAAGTAAGAACTGGATTAGAGGATTTAACAAAAGATGGTTTGAGTTCATTAACATATGAAGTTATACACCAAGAAGAATTTTTAGACAAACACGAGTTTATCTCGGTAACATGAAAAGATATATAAAGTTAAATAGATATGGATATGATTCAGAACTTGATACTGGTTGGGGAAATAGATTTATAATTTGGAAATATGGTTATGTATTAAATAGTGTTAATGATTTTGAATTTGATTTGGTTGTTGAAAAGGATGGATGGCCTGAAATTGAATATCTTGATATGCCTCACGTGAAATCATATCCTGTTAGTGGTTCTTGGGTAACGGAAAAAGCTATTAAGGTTTTAGATAAAACAAAAAATTGGTATTTTGATGAAAATATTTTTTATACTGAAGGTGGTAATTTGGTAGAAGAATATAATATTCCTGTACAAGATATAAAATTAAAAGATAGAGAATTAGATACTATTATAAGAAAAAAATTAAAGAATTCTGTTGGAATACATATTAGATTTAAGAGGTGGAAATTATCTAATAATGTAGAGTTGGGTTCTATTTGTGATTATCAAAGAAATCCTGCACCACTTTTTGATTATTGTGATAGTTTACTTGGAGAAGTAAATAATTTTTATATTAGTACTGATTTAATCAGACAACATTTACCAGATTATAAGAATTCTGATAATACATTTCTTTCAGAGTTTTATAATAGGTATAATACTATTGATTATAGTGATATTTGTGAAGTGGACAATAAAACTATGAGAGATGTTATTGATTTATATAGTTTGATATATTGTGATACTTTTTTAATAGGACAATCAACTTGGAGTGGATTTGTTAAGGAATATCGAGAACAACTTAATAGGGATAAAAATTATATGATTAACATGGAATATATTAATGCAAATAATAGTAGGTAAATATGAGTAAAAAATTAGCAATATGTGTCCCACACTATAAAAGGGAAGAACATCTTAAAAAGTTTATTCCACATATGGATGAGTTTTTTAAGGACAAAGATATAGATTTTAAGATATTTGTTGCCAATCAAGTTTATCCAGATAGTGTAAGTGGATTTAACAGAGGAACATCTAAAAATATTGCCTTTGATGTAGCCCAAAAGGAAGGATATGACTATTTCTGTTTTCACGATATAGATATGGTTCCTGAAGATGATACTTGTGATTATTCTTATCCAGATAAAGTAGAACATCTCGCAGTTCATGTAAGTCAATTTGATTATGGTATTAAGTATATGGAATACTTTGGTGGTGCTATTTTATTCACTAAAGAACAATTTGAAAAAATAAATGGTTATTCTAATGGATATTTTAATTGGGGAATGGAAGATGATGATTTGTTTTTCAGAGCAAAGAAAAAAGGACTGGCAAAAGAAACTTTTATGAAACACGAATCAGATGACCCACGAGATTTTATTACATTTAATGGTCTTTCTGATTATATAAAAATAAGTCCAACTGATAGTTTAAGAGAGATTACAAGTGGTAATTTTACAATGGCAGTTCTTGTTCGAGCAGAAGATAGATTTGATATACCAACTTATTTGATTGGTGATGTAGAAAATAGACAGTTTATTCATCAGTATATTTTAGGACGACCAAGTTTTCAAATGGGGTTGGGTTGGGACAATTCAAATGCATATTCATTTGGATTATTTAATCAAAAGAATAATCATTCTTATATGTGGATTAAAAGATATGCTGATGTTTGGACTCATTTGATGGTTACGGTAAATGTTGATGAAGGTGAAATGAGATTTTATTTAAACGGAGAAGAATCTGATTCACGATTTGGACATGGTTCAGAATCACCATTAGAGTTTCAACCACCATTAAAGAGATATGGTGGGAATCCATTTTATATTGGTGTGGGTAATCCTAATACAGATAATAAGACAGATTTCTTTGCAGGAGATATAGCACAAGTTTCTATTTTTGATAAGTCGTTTGGTGAAGATGAAATAAAAGATTATTATAAAACAGATTATCCAAATAGTTTAGGAAATGACCCCAAATTGTATTATGATTTTTCTAAATCAAAAGATGGAATTGTGTATGATTTAAGTGGTAATGGAAATCATGGTATTATGAGTGGTGGATATATGAGGTCTGAACCTGTTGATAAAATACCGAACACAACATTACCACATAGAAATCGACCAGGGAGATATAAATCTTTATCACATCCACGTAACGATATTGTTGGAAATAGATTCGTTCATCAGAAAGATACGAGTGTAAATGAAAAACGGTTTGTAGAAGAAATTCAAGGTGGATTGATAAATACAGATGAAGATGGGCTTACTGATTTAAATTATAGTGTTGTAGGTAAAAGGACTTTATTTGGTACTAAACACGAAATGATAGATTTTAGATGTGAACAAGAAATACCAAGTCATGTGGAGTTTTAATGATTACATTAGGTTATGATTTTTATAAACAAGATAAAATTGAAAGTCCAAATGGATTGATAGGTCAAAAAATTACTGATAAAAATAAAGACACTTCAAATATTTTTCAATTATATTTACCACCTTATTTAACAGAGATGTTTAAAAGGTTTAAAATTGATTTTAAAATTGATTCCGTTGATAATATTAAAAAACAAAATTTAAAAAATAAGTGGATTTATGTTCTTGATTGTATTGGAGATCCACGTGGGTGGTTAGGAAAATATGATGAAGAAGATGAGAATTCTATAAAATCATTATTTAGTGGAATTAGTAAAGTTACAATAAATCAAGTTAGAAAAGATAAAGCAGTTATTATGATATATCAACCAATGGAAGGTTATTCTACTGATTGGTTAGGTAATGATGTTTTTGAGATAGTATACGATGAAATAATTAAATATAAATTAAATCCGAAAAATATTTTATATGTAACTGGTAATTGGAAATTAAAAGAAGATTACAAAAAGTGGAAACCTAAATCAAAATATTCTAAATTAGATGATATTGTTGTACATTCATTTAATAATGAGAGGTATTTAGATTTTAGGTCCAAGTGGGATATTGCAGATTTAAAATCTAAAAAGAAAAGAAAAAAATATTTTTTATGTTACAATAGATCACCGAGAGGTCACAGATTATATTTATTATCTTTATTACATGGTTGTGGGTTAATACCAAAAGGTTTTATATCTTGTCAAAAGTTTGATCATTCGTGGTTAAATGGTTATTTTATTAATTTAGGATTTGGTAGAAATTTAAGAAGTAGAATGTTAACACTTATAAAAGAATTTAATAAGGGAACACCATATATTGTAGATGTTGATGAATGGAATACAAATCATTTTGATACATCACCACCTTGGCCATATGAAGAATCATTTTTTTCTGTTACTACAAATACTTTATTTGAAGAAAAGGCAGTCTTTTTAGATGAAAAGGTATGGAAACCGATATTGAACTATCACCCTTTTATTTTTGTTGGTTGTAGTGGTAGTTTAGAGGAATTAAGACGACAAGGATTTAAAACATTCCATCCGTTTATTGATGAGTCTTATGATAAACAAAAACATCCAGTAAAAAGAATGAAGATGATTATTAAAGAGATAGAAAGATTATGTAGTTATAGTATGGAAGAAATGAAAAATTGGTATGAACAATTATTGCCGAGATTAAAACATAATCATAACCATTTATTTAATCGTGTAAGTTTTAATGATTTTTTAAGAGTATTAGAAAATGCAATATAATTTTATATTTGATGAGTATAATATTTCTATGGGATTTTTTAATAAAGTAGAAAATGTTGGTATAGAGGTTAATAAAAGAACGATTGAGAATTTAGATGTAGATAGTAATTTTTATCCATTATGGAGTGGATGTGGGAATAGACTTGATAAATCAAAGGTTGAGTTGATAAATAAAGGTAAAATGAAATTACTTTTAATATCTGATGGGGAAGCCTTACAGAAAATGACACTTGGACTGGTGATGAATTTAATAAAACAATGGAATTTGAATTCCAAACAAGTTATTTTTATGTCTTATGATTTAAGGAGTGATGAAACTTATAAATTGTTATTAAATGAGTTTCTTAAATTTAGAGAATATCCAATTAATGTTATTGCAATGGATACTTATTTATTTGAACCACATTCGGGATTTGGAAATTTACCATTACCGACTAAAGAAATAAAACCATATAGATATGTTTGTTATAATGCAAATGCAAAAGAATATAGAATGTTTTTGGTTACAGAATTGTTTAGGAGAGGACTTGATAAACAAGGATTAATTTCTCTTTTATTTAGATATAGTGAGCCAGCACAAATACTTAATTTAATGAGTAGTGATTTTACAAGTGATTTAGGATTTGATACTACAAAGGGATATGGGAAATTAGTTGATGAGTACGCAAAAACAGAAATGGTTAAACGAGTTCCATTAGTGTTAGATAGGTCAATGGAATCCGTAGATAAAAATGATAGACCAGTCGATATAGATCATATTAAACATTCATATTTTAATATAATAACAGAAAGTTATATGTATAATAAATCATTACCACAATCTCATAAAACTATTTTTGAGATGAGTGAGAAAACTTATAAGGCACTTATTTGTCAACCCTTTATTCATTTGGGAAGTTATGGTGTATTAAAATATATGAGGTCAATGGGATATAAAACTTTTCCAGAGTTATTTGATGAAAGTTATGATGATATAATAAATCATACAGATAGATTATTGGCTGTAGTTGATTCGATAGAAAAGGTTTGTAAGATGGATGATAAGGAATTTCATAGTATATATTGTAGAGATATTATACCAAAGGTTATTCATAATCGAGAATTAGCTAATTCAAAAAAAATTAAAGAGAATATATGGAGTAAATTTATTAAGGAATTGTTAGAAATATGAATAGGTATTTAGTCATAGCTGGATGTAGTTTTACTCATTACTGGCCAGAAATTTTAGCAAAAAAACTTGGATATATTAGTGCAAATAATGGAGTGACCGCGGCCGGTAATGAAATTATACACTATCAAATTATTTATGCAATAGATACCTTACTAAACAATGGAGTAGATCCTGATAATATTTTACCAATTATAAGTTGGGGAGAAGTTAATCGACAAGATTTTATTATAAATCATGTTGATACACCAAATTATGATTTAATTATGCTTGATGTGGATAGATATGAACAGGAAAATAAACTTTGTATTCATCATCACTTTCGTGAGCCTTATCTTGGAATGGTTAATTCGAATGGAAAAACTATTACTTCTATTAAAGCACCATCCGCTGATCCAGATGGGAAATTTAATACTTGGATTAAAAGTGGTGGACATATGGCAAAAGGGCCTTATTGGGAGACTTACTATGGTAAATATCACACAGAAGAACAACATTTTTTGAATCTTTTAATGAGAATACATCATGCACAAATGTATTTTGAAAAAAATAACTTGGATTATAGAATGATTAATTGGCAAAATATATTTCATGAAAGAAAAGGTAAGAAATCACAAGTAAATGCATCTCAATGTTTTAATTCTAAAAAGGCTAGATTGTTGGCAGATAAATATCCATCAACAAAACATATTTGGAATATGATTGATTTATCAAAATTTATTTTTTATGAAGATGATTTTGTTAGTATGGGTGGTATAGGAGAATTCACGGTTAGAAATAATATTCTTGGTGATGGAGGAAAAGTTGGCCGTGGTCATCCAACTGAAATAGGGTGTGGAAGATTCGTTGATGATGTATTGCTACCAGAGGTATCTTATAGGACAGTAAAAGATTAATATGAAATATTTGTATGTAAATGGTTGTAGTATGTCTGATGGTTCTTGTTTGATTCCATATAGTGATGAAAGAATAGAAAGATTGGGGTTGAAACATACAGAATGGGACATTGGATTTGATGAAAGGTGGAGTAAATTACTTTCAGATAAACTTGGTTTAGAAGAAATAAATGAAGCACGACATGGTGGATCTAACGATAGAATAATTAGAATGACAATAGAATGGTGTAACAATAATCAAGATAAAATTAATGATACATTATTTGTTATTGGGTGGACAGCATTTAATAGATTTGAGTTTTGGGACAATTTTTTAAATAGATTTGTTCAAGTTTCAAATGGAGAACCAACTCACAACGATAGAGATGATAAAAGATTACAAGAATATGTAACCCAGTATTGGAAAGAACGGCATAATGATTCAGAAACTAAAGATGAATTTTTAAGAAAAATAATTTTATTACAATCTTTTTTTAAATTAAATAATTTATCTTATTTATTTCTTGATGCGATAGGAAGTCAAATGGATATAATTAAAAATCATAAATATAATTCTTTTATTGATGAAAAGTATTGGTGGAATTATAATAAAGAAACAAATAGTTTTGCACACTTGGCCAACGATTTAAATAGTTTTGGAATTGATTACGATAGTGGGGAAGGTCATCCTGGAATTGAGGCCCATAAAGAATTATCAGAACAATTATATGAGATATTAGATGCATAAAATTATAAATTTAACTCCTGAAAAAAATGCAACACGAAGTGTAGGGGTGTATGTTGATGACCTTTTCCCTGATGGGACTGAACATATCAGGACGTATGGTGATTTAACATCAACCGATTGGTTAAATTTTGATAATATAGTAAATGAATCTGTAGTTTTTATGTTTGTACGAAATCCATATAATAGGATAGTTTCTTCTTTTATACATACTTGTTTAAATTTAGATTATGTTTTAGATAATCCAAAGTGGTATTTTGATTTACCAATAAACAAAGAAAATCAATTAAAATGTTTTAAAAATTTTTGTATGACTCTTGCAGAAAATGGCGGTCATGATGATCCCCATCTAAGTTTACAACTTAATGTTATTGATAATTATGTAAAAATGATTGGTTCAAAATTTGGGAAACCTACTGGAAAATTTGACAATTTTTCAATAATTCCATATATAGAAAATAAAAAAATTTTTATTGGTAAGGTAGAAAACATTAAAGAGGATCTACCTAAGTTGGTGTTACATTTTGATGATAATTTGTTAGTTCGAACCAAGACAGTTCCAGAATGGATCGGAGATAATTCTGAAATTAAATTTAGTAAAGATTATAGAGATTGGTATGATGATGAACTTTATGATTTGATGACACCACTTTTTAAAAAAGAATTAGAGGTATTGAATTATAGTTTTGAATAAGATATATTTACAGAATTTATTTATAGAAAATCCGCCGCATACTTCTGCAGAATTACTTTTTCACTGGGATAGATGGCCAGATAATTCTTTTCATATGAATTTATATTCTGAGATAGAGCAGGCAAAAGATGGTGATAAATATATTTTTTTAATTAATGTTAATTTTGATCCTTGGTATCAATTTACAGCACATAAAGAAACGAGGGATGGGGTTTTAAAATCATTAAAAGAGTTTTCGGATACAGATGATAGATTTAAAAAATATATTAAAGATGTAAGGGAGAAAAGAGCTTTATTATGTTTTATTTGTTATGAACCAAGTAATTTTTACTTTGAGCCATACACTAAATTATTTTTGAATTTTTGTAATTACTTAAAAGTAAATCAGAAAAGTACATTTTTTATGGTGCCAGAAGATTATCATGTAGATATAGAAACTAATGGATTCGATGTTATATTTTATCCAGGTCACACACCAAGAGGTTTAGAGAATTATGATGAGTTAGAGGAGTATGTAACTTTTTATGAATTTTATAATAAAAATACAAGAGATATGTATAGAGATAAACATTTTATTTCTACAAATAATGGGGGAAGAATAGGACGAACAAACATTTATAAAATTGTAGATGATAATAATTTATACGATAAAGGATACTTTTCATACTTACACACAGAAGATAACAGTTTTGAAGGGTTGAAACAAAATTTACATTGGTTCGGGCCAGACCAATGGTCACCACAATATAAAGAATATAGAAAAAAACGTAATTTAAAGAAAGAATCTATAAATGATGAGTATGTAAAAAAGTTATATGATAAGTTGCCAATTGTATTAGATATAGAAAGAATAGCATCAGGAGAGAAATATTATTTACAACCAGGTTTTTTAAATTCTTATTTTAATATAAATTGTGAAAGTTTTGAACAGAATGACGAGTGGAGTTATTGTAGTGAAAAATCATTTAAACCACTTATTTCCTGTCAACCTTTTATATTGGTTGCAGGACAAAATCATTTAAAGACTTATAGAAAGTGGGGATATAAAACTTTTCATCCTTACATTGATGAGGGTTACGATAATGAACCAGATTATCATATACGGATGAAGATGATTGAGAATGAAATTTTAAGACTATGTTCGTTTACTAAAAAAGAAATACATGAATGGTATTGGAGTATGAATGATATATTATTACACAATTTAGATAACTTTAAAAAGTCTATAACTATTGATGCACAAAAACGATATAAGATGATTGAGGACAAATGGAAAAATATATAATAACAAGTGGGTGTAGTTATTCTGATGTATCAATGGGAGCCTGGCCTAAACATATCAATGATTTTTTCTCTGATGTAATTGTTAAGAATTATGGTTCTTGTGCTCGAGGAAATGATTATATTAGTAGAACAATAATATCATCAGTACAGAAATTATTAGACGATGGAATAAAACCAAATAATATTTTAGTTTTAGGATGTTGGTCAGGGTTACAAAGACGAGATATATTAATAAATAAAGAAAGTATTAAACAGCATTTTTCATTATCTCATCATACAAAAAATGAAAACCAATTAAATTTTACAAAAGATTTACCGATAGGAGAGTGGGAAGGATTTAATAATGAGTGGTGGAAATTGATACCAGATGAACAAGGTATTATAATTTCACTTGAAAATATGTTAAGGACTCAATGGTTTTTAAGAGATAAAAATATTGATTATAAATTTTTTAGTTTCGTTAATATTTTTGTGGATTCTCATTATTTTGAAGAATGGAATTCTAAATATAATACAGAATCTAATGTTAAAATTATAGACAAATATCCAAATACTAAATATTTGTGGGATATGATAGATTGGGATAAATGGTGGTTTTGGAAAAAATATGGTGGTGTTGGAAATTGGATATTAGAAAATGTTGATGGTGGATATGATAAAGATGAACTTGGTGGAATGTTAGGACATAATCATCCAACAGAAAAAGCTTGCCGAGAATTTACAAAAAAAGTAGTTTCTATTTTTATTAACAATACTTATAATAAGGAGTAGTTATAAAATATGATTTTTTTGGATAAATTTTGTGATGAAATTGATATTTCGAATGGGATGTGTGTTCATGTAGGAGCTAATTGTTCAGACCAACACGAATGGGAGTCTTCACCAAGTTCTATTTTTACAAAAAACGGGCATAAAACATATTATTTTGATATGCCATATGAAGATTTGATTACATACAAAGTAATGGAATTTGCAAAAGAATGGGATATTTCTTTTGAGGGTTTGAAAAATACTTTTCCAAACGAAAATATAGGTGATATAGAACAGATAGAATTATGGGTTGGTATTTGTAATCATAGTCGATTTGAAAATCTTATTGAATACACCGATGGATTCAGAAGTTTAACGATAGATATTGATGGATGTGATTATTGGGTTTTTGCAAGTATTGAACAGGAATATGATATTATTATCTGTGAATTTAATCCCCGATTAATGGGTAATTATACAGAATACAATTTTCATAATATTCAGAATGGTGATGTAATTTATGAAAAAACAGATGAGATTCAATCTTACATAGATGGAAGATATATTGGTAGTAGTTATGAAGCGTTAGTTAATTTAGCAAAATTCAAAGGTTATTATACTGTAGCACATGGTGATGAAAGTCCAAATCTTGTTTTTTTGAATAATAAATATAAATCAAAATATAGTGAATTGACAAAAACTTATTCAGATATTTTTAATCACTATAAAGAAATGATTGTTCAAGACAAGGATTATGATTATGATAAAATATTACAAAACCCACCAGTTGAATTTGAAAAGGAGTTGATATGTTTAAATATATAAAATATCTTTGGTTTAAAGTTAAGGCCTGGTATCTTTATAAGAAGAAAATCAAAGAGATTAGAAAACGAGATCCGTTTATATATAAATAAAATGGAAATTATAGGTTTTGGTGATAGTTGGGTTGCTGGCCACGGAGTAGAAATTGACGAGAGATATTCTGATGTTCCTAATGAAAAGATACCTGATGATATATTAAAAGTTCGTTTGAATGGTTCTTTAATTTCACAATTAGCAAATAAATTGGGTTTTACATGGAAGAATTATGGGTTATGTGGTGCGAGTAATAGTGAGATTTATAATTCTTTTGTAGAATGGTATAATGGTGTAGAAACTAATGGATATGTAGTTGTTGGATTTACAACTACAAGTCGTGATGTTATACCTTCTAAGACTGAGAGAGAACGAGGAGTGAATCGCGAATTAATAGATGAATCAGAACAAATTACACATTTATTATTTATTTATGATAGGATTCTAAATTTATGTAGAGATAAAAACATTGGTTGTATTTTCTTTAATGCGTGGGATTCAAGTTTGGATAGTGAATATGAAAACTTTTGGAAACCTGCCGATACTATGGCTAATTTATTATTGAGAAAAGAAAAGGATGTGTGGCAATATGGATGGGGAAAAAAGGATTATTATAAACTTATTGGTAAACGAGGTGGTTGGCATCCAAACATCAAAGGATATAAATACATTACAGAAGAATTATATAATTTTGGATTGGAATTAAAAATATGGTAAATAGGTTATTAACAATGGGATGTAGTTTTAGTTGTAATGCCTATCCTGAAGTTTTACAAGAAAAACTAAGTAATGTAGAACTTGATAATTGGTCAAGACACTCATGTGGAAATGAACATATAATGAGGTCAGTTATATTTGCCTGTTACAAACATTATCAAAAGCACAAAACTTATGATAATTTATATGTTATTGTACAATGGTCGGGTTTACATAGAGTAGAAAAACTTGTTACAAAAAAAGAAACCATTGAATATAATGATTATGTAAAAAACGCAGAGGTAACACCGATAGTTAATTGGGGTGATTGGGATAATGGAATTAAAGACTCGGGTTGGTTATTTGGAACGGGATGGTTTCACTTACCTATTTGGAAAAGGTGGTTTCAAACGATAGAAACTGATGAGTTTGCATTTATTAGAACTATGGAGAGTATTTTAACACTTCAACATTTTTTTAAATCTAAGAATATAGAAAATAAAATGATATTAATGGAAAATATATTTAATGATTATTCTGTTGATTATTTCAAGGGAGCAACTATAGCTGAACCAGATTCACAAGATTCTGGGGTTTTATGGAATCATCTTAGTAAAGTGGATTCGATTGATAATGTTTCAAAGAATACATTATTGTTCAAAGATAAATTTCCAAATGCCACTCATTTGTGGGATATGATAGATTGGTCTAAGTGGTGGTTATATGAAAATGATATAGTAGAAAACGGTGGAATATCAGAGTGGACTTTATTCGAGGGAAGTAAGCCGTGGTCAACTGAAGATGATGTTCAACACCCAAGTATGGAAAATAGAGAATTATTTACTAAACAAATTTTATTAGATGATATACGGAAATGGGATGAACTTAGAAAATAAAAAAATATTAGTTGCACATGGTGATAGTTTCACTCATGGAATTGGGTTTCCTGTTATTGATGGAAAATCCCAACGAGTAAAAATAGAAAAACCCTGGCCTAACTTATTGGCTAAAGAATATGGTATGAGGTGTATTAATTTTGGAAAAGAAGGGATGTCTAATGAGGGAATTGCAAGAGAGTTATTATATTATTTAAGTCAAACTAAAGAAAATTTCAAAGATTTATTTGTAGTAATTGGGTGGACACGATATATACGAGAAGAATTTTATAACAAAGATAATAATGTGTGGGAATCTACGACTGATTTTTCACCAAAAACTTTGAAAGATTATGTGACATTTTGGAAAACTCATGAAAATGATTTTAAAAGAACTATGATGAGTAAATTATTTATACAAAATTATTTGAAATTAAATAAAATATCTTATTTATTTTTTAATACATTTAGAGATAATATTAGGGTGGACAAAGGGAAACTAAATAAAAAATGGAATCCCATAATAAGAGATAGAGATGAACACTCACTTAGAGATAACATAATGAGTAATGCTTATTATCCATTACAAGATTTAAACGATTCATTATTAGATAAAAAATTTTGTAGTAAAAAAATATTTTGGAATGTAATAGAAGGAAAAATGGGTTGGGATTATTCATTTATGCCAGATGATGGTCATCCTAATGAAAGAGGACATGAGTTTTGGGCAAATTATTTAAAGGAAGTTATAAGTGGAAATAAAACTTAAAAGACCAGATAAGCATATTATAACGGGTGGTTGTAGTTTTACAAATTGTGCAAAATCTTGGCCATATCATATTGACCAAGAAAAACATGGTTGGGTACATAATGTTGCAACACCAGGTGCTGGTCAGGCATTTATATCTCGTAGTGTTATTTATGAAATTGAGGAAATGATAGGTAATGGTATTAGTACTGAAGATATTGATGTATTTGTAATGTGGTCAGGAATAGATAGGTATGAGATATTATCTACTGAAAAAGAAACACCAATGCATAAACTCTATATAGAGGGTAATGATATGAATTGGTTAGAAAATTTTATTTTTAGAAACGGACATAGAATTCCATTTAGAGAATCGTGTTGGTTAAAAAGTTCAACTCGTGGTATGCAGTGGGAAAATAAACCTGTTGTTAAATTATTTGATATTTATTTTAAATACTTCCATACGGAAGAAGAAAGTTTTGTTAGAAGTCTTGAAAATATTTTGAGGTTACAGTGGTATCTCGATAGTAAAAATATAAAATATAAGTTTATGTGTTGGCAAAATATTTTTAATAAATATAGTTTTACTGTACCTAAAGGATATCCATCAGCAGGTGAAGTTAATAGAGGACACAATATTTGGTGTATGGGGTGGTTTGATAATCATCATTGGAAACCTAATAGAATATTTCCAAAAGATGTAACTTGTAAGATATCAAAAGATACACCCTTATTAAAAGATTTATATGAAAATTCAACACACTTATGGGATATGTTAGATTTAGATAAATGGTGGTTTTATGAAGATAAACAAATAGAGTATGGTGGTTTTGCAGAATGGATTATTTTAGGAAAACGTCATCCATTTGGTAATGGTTATGAAGATCCAGGTCATCCATCAGAAGAATCACATGGTGCATTTGTAAAAGAAGTTATTTATAAGTTATTAAAGGAGTTTAGAGAATGAAGCATATAGTTACATCTGGTTGTAGTTTTGCAGAAGATACACACACTTGGTCAACTTTTGTTAGATTATATGGTAAGGATTATCAAGATTGTAAAGTTTGGAATTATGGTTGTGGTTCTCGTGGAAATTTTTGGATTAGAAGGTCAATTAGTAATAAAGTATTTGATTTACTACAAGACGGAGTTAGTCCAAATGATATTTATGCTATTGCATCCTGGTCAACATCACCAAGAATAGAAACACCAATTGACCATACTCAATGGCCAATAGATCCAGAGATGGGCAACCTTGATCCATCAGATGAAACAAAACCTGGACGTGGACTTACGAAATTCGGTGAGGTTAGATATCATAGATATTTAGTTTCTGAAAATGCAGGTAAATTTCATGATGGTAGTTCATATGATGATGGAAAAACTTTTTGGACTTGTTGTCATTCTACCGTATATGAACATCACGAAGAAGAAATGTTGAAATTTAATCAACACAAGTATGCATCTTCATTAGAAATAGTAAATTATTATGATCAAATTTTATTTTTACAGAATTATTTAGATGTAAATAAAATTAATTATATGTTTATGAGTATGAGAAATTTACGACAAAATATATTTGCCGATGATTCTTTAAGTAATGAAGGATGGTGGAGGACTCAGTTTAAATGGAATGAAGATTCTAAGTTTGAATTAAATGAATGTAGGTGCAGTCATTGTGAGGATTATAGAAAACATGGTCATTGGTTAAAACCACAATATTCTCGGATGATTACTCCAGATGTTAAAGATTGTCCTTTGATTGAAGAATCGTTGCCACATTTAGAACCAACTATTAAACAAATAAATTGGGATAAGTTTTGGTTTTATAAAAATGAAAGAAATGATTATGGTGGTAATTTAGAATGGACACACGAAGAAACTGATTTTATTTCACCAGATCCAGAACCACATCATCCCATGCCACATGGTTGGCTAGAGTTCTTTTGGATAATATTAAAACCAATATTAGAAAAGAATGGAGTTTTTGGTAAAAGTAATGACAAGTTCTATACAGATATAAAGACTCAATGGAAAGTTTGGTTAGGAGATAATATATGAAAATATTAGGAATTAATGCACTAAACCACGACGCCGCCATCACTCTTATAGAAGATGGTGAGATTTTGTTTGCTGGTCATAGTGAAAGATATAGTGGAATCAAGAATGATTCTAATTTAAACGCCGCACTGTTTGCAGATTGTTATAGACTTGGTGGTAAACCAGACAAGGTAGTATATTTTGAAAGACCATACTTAAAAAAGTTAAGACAATTGAGAGCAGGTCAATATGAAGAAGTATTTGCTCGTAAGAATTTACCATCTTATTATTTAAGGGATTTCGTTGGTAATGCTGAAATAGAATATGTCCAACACCATCAATCCCACGCCGCAGCAGGTTACTTTACAAGTCCATATGAAGAATCAGCTATCGTAGTTATAGATGCAATAGGTGAGTTTGAGACGTGTAGTATTTGGTATGCATGGGGTAGTCATTTTGAGAAACGATATACACTAAAATATCCAAATTCACTTGGATTGTGGTATTCAGCAATGACTCAACGATTAGGATTAAAACCACAAGAGGATGAATACATCTTAATGGGAATGGCAGGTTGGGGAACACAAGACCACACACTAAAAAACGCAATTCGTGAAGATTTTTTTAATGATTCTGATAAACTAATTGATTTAAAGGATAATTTACATAGAGGTTGTTTAAGTTGGAATCCAGAATACTATCCAGACGATGATAGTGATGATTGGAAATTCAATATAGCGGCAAATGTTCAATGGATATGTGAAGAAGAAATCCGTAAAGTATTCAGTTTAGCAAAACGATTAGTTCCTGAGACTAATAATTGTGTTTATATG
>Ga0310123_10001571_pt1 | contig 18792 bp, 23 predicted proteins | sample CB6_AW_1057_MG_FD_203505 | JGI IMG/M metagenome (GOLD analysis project Ga0310123, IMG submission 203505) | Marine microbial communities from Western Arctic Ocean, Canada - CB6_AW_1057 | ecosystem: Environmental > Aquatic > Marine > Oceanic | place: Canada: Western Arctic Ocean | collected... | reverse complement strand
GGTTCAGATCTTCTGACAACCGGAGCGCGAGAAAGCCATCAGGAGTGAAATGAAGCTGCGTGGCAGTGGTCTGGACCTGCTCTTGTAGACGCACCGTGCTAATAGTAAAACGCGTAGTCTGCAAATCGTTAGGCAGAAAGAAAACTAGCTCGGTCCACACATCTGGACCAGGATTGATTACCTCCACCAGTTGCGTAACCTGCACCCGATGGCCCGAATAATCCAGCACCACGTCAAAATGGTAATTGGCGACGGCGCCCAGTTCCGAGATAGCAGGAGAAGGCGTGACGTCCGAGCCAGCCGCGACCGGGTTCTCAATCATCCCCGGCGGCACAAAGGTAGGCAAAACAGGAGCTGTGGGTGATCCGCCGCTCGAACAGGCTGCTAGCATGGCTGCGGCCAGCTGCAAGCGTATGACGCCAGCAGTTGGCCGCAGCACAGATCCGGTCACTAGTCTAGCACGAACCAGAGCGCTGGCGTCCACTTTCTAGGCCAAGTCCACTTTGACCACGACAGCGTCCAAATCCCGGAAACGCCGCGCACGCATCGGCTGTCGGCTGCCATCCCACTGATTGAAATCAGCAACCACGCTGACGCGACGCGCGTTGGACGCCCAGTCGGCAAAACATACGCCGTCTACGCCCTGGTTCTGGGGTAAATGCACGCCTAGGATCTCGTACAGGCGAGTGTAGATACGCCGCGTGAAAAGAAGCAGGTCATCATCAGAGAGCAGTGGCGACAACCGAGTGGAACTGGTCATTTTCTGGAGCGCGCTTGCAACCTACGGACATTATACCGGTTTCCGCTCACCAACCATCCGATACCACGGTGGTATAATCGCCCATAAGATTCAGGTTATGGAAATCACATGGTTCGGGCACTCATGTTTTCGGTTGATGGAGCGAAGCGCCGCCGCCATTGTCACTGATCCGTTTGACAAAAGCATAGGCTTCACACCGCCGCACCTGAAAGCGGATGTGGTCACGGTGAGCCACGACGCGCCCGGGCACAGCAATCTCTCCACCGTGAAGGGTGCACGTACCGTCACGGGTCCGGGTGAATATGAAATCGCGGGGGCATTCATCACTGGGATGCGCACCACGATGAGAAATTCAGAAGACGGCGCTGGGACTCAACTAGAAAACATCGCCTACGTCATCGAGTACGAGACCGCCAGCATATGCCATCTGGGAGACATGAGTGCCATCCCCGCGCAGACGCAGGTAGAGGCACTGGGTACGGTAAATGTGCTGCTGGTACCGGTCGGCGGCGGGAAGGGTCTGAATGCGGTGCAGGCCGCGGAAATCATCAGCCTGATTCAACCATCTATTGTGGTACCGATGCACTACAAGACAGGTAAAACAAAACTGAAACTGGATCCACTCAGCAGATTCCTAAAGGAAATGGGACTCGGAAGAGTGTCGCCGGAACCAAGTCTGAAGGTAACCCAGTCCAGCCTTCCGGAGGAAACGCAGGTGGTGGTACTACAACGAAAGGGTGATTAGCACCACCAGCAGCGAATGCAATATCCCGCGAACATGGTTAAGCTTATCCTTAGCTGGGACATCAAGCCGGATCTCGAGAAGGAGTACTTCGAGTTCGTGGTGCGCGAGTTCGTGCCCGGTATCACCAAACTGGGCATCCAGCCGACGGATGCCTGGTACACACTCTACGGGGATTGCTCTCAGATTCTCACCGCCGGTATAGCCAAAGACCCAGGCGTAGTGCAGGATATCCTGAGCAGCACGGAGTGGGACGACCTCGAGAGCCGACTGCTCGATTTCGTGGATAATCTGGAGCGTAAGGTGGTACTGGCCCGGCAAGGTTTTCAACTTTAGAGTCGGAAGCGCGCTGTTATCTGCATGACAAAGCCAATCTATCTAGATCATGCCGCAACCACGTCTGTGGAGCCCGAGGTAGTCGCGGCCATGATTCCGTTCTTCGAAGATGAATATGGGAACCCAGCCTCTGTTCATAGATGGGGACAGCGCGCTGAACACGCGCTGAGTTCTGCGCGGGAACAAATTGGGGTTATCCTCAAGTGCAGCGCGGACGAAATCATCTTCACCGGATGCGGCACCGAGAGCGATAACCTTGCGCTCCGCGGTGCGGCGCTGGCAGCGCGCGCGTCCGGGCACGGAAACCATCTCATCGTCTCGGCGGTGGAACACCAGGCGGTGCTAACCACCGCCCGGCAATTGAAAGAGCAACACGACTTTGAGTTGACCGAACTTCCGGTGGACAAGCACGGCTTGACCTCATCCGAAGATCTCTCCGCTGCGCTGCGTACTGACACCGGGCTGGTTTCAATCATGTACGCCAACAACGAAATCGGAGTGATAGCGCCCATCTCGGAGCTGGCGGGCGTTGCGCACGCGCACGGGGCGCTCTTCCACACTGATGCGGTGCAGGCTGGCAGCCAGCTGACTCTGGATGTAGAAGATCTGGGCGTGGACATGCTCTCTCTTGGCGCACACAAGTTTTACGGCCCAAAAGGGGTGGGGCTGCTGTACGCGCGCCGAGGCACAGCGCTGCAGCCCACCCAGACCGGTGGCAGCCAGGAGACCGGCCGCCGTGCCGGCACGCACAACGTGCCCCTGATTGTGGGAATGGCCGCCGCTATGCAGCTTACCGCAGAACGACGGCAGCATGACTGCAGCAAAATGGAAGCGCAACGCGATCGGCTAATCGACACAGTGCTCCAATCGGTGCCGGATGCACATTTGACAGGTCACCGGTCCAAGCGGCTTCCCAACAACGCCAGCTTCGTGTTCGCTGGCATCAATGGCAACGAGCTGCTCATGCATCTCGATCTGGCAGGGGTGGCTGCAAGCTCTGGATCTGCCTGCAAAACCGGCAGCCCGGAACCATCCACGGTGCTGCGTGCGCTCGGGCTGTCCCCCCATTGGGCGCTGGGTTCATTACGCCTAAGTGTTGGTCGACACACGAAGAATGAGGACATCGAACACATGGTTTCATTGCTCCCCGATATCATCGAACGAATGAGAGCGGCAGGTGACTAACGAGCAGCGCGTGGCGGTGGCAATGAGTGGGGGAGTGGATAGCTCGGTCGCTGCCGCGCTGCTGCGCGATCAGGGCCATGCAGTTTTCGGGCTGATGCTGCGCCTGTGGAGCGAGAACGGCCAAAACGGGAATGGCCATAACCGCTGTTGCACTCCGGACGCGGTCGAGCGGGCGCGGAAGGTGGCGGCGCTGCTCGACATCCCATTTTATGTCATCGACGCGCGCGAGGTTTTCCACCAAGCAGTGGTCGAGTTCTTTCTCAGCGGATACACTTCCGGCGTTACGCCCAACCCATGCATTCAATGCAATCGCCACATTCGGTGGGGATTCCTGCTCGACAAAGCGTTGGGGATGGGTGCAACACACCTAGCAAGTGGTCATTACGCGCGCCTACATAAACAGGGCAACCAGTACCAGTTGCACCGGGGTTTGGACGCACATAAAGATCAGTCGTATGCGCTCAGCATGCTCGGCCAGCGAGAACTTGAGCGTACGCTCTTTCCGATCGGCGCTTACACCAAATCCGAAACGCGCATACTGGCCCGAAGCTTCGGACTGGAGGTGGCGCAGCATCCTGAAAGCCAAGATCTCTGCTTCCTTGCCAACAACGACTACCGACAATTTGTACGCAAGCATGCTCCAGAAGCGCTGCGCCCCGGCCCGATTGTCAACCGGCAGGGAGAGTGCATTGGAGAACACCGCGGCCTGCCCCTCTACACCATCGGGCAGCGCAAGGGTATAGGCATCTCAGCGTCCGAGCCGCTGTACGTGTTAGCCATTGAGCACGCTGCTAACACGCTGGTGGTGGGCTGCCGAATCGAGTTGGGAAGCCACCGCCTACGCGCCGAAAAGGTAAACTGGATAAGTGGTGAGACGCCAGGCAGCGCACTGCGCGCTGGGGTGCAAATTCGCTACCATGCCAAACCGGCCCCGGCCAGCATTACCCCAGTTAGCGCCGACACAGTAGAAATGGAGTTCGATCAGCCACTGCGCGACATCACGCCCGGACAGGCTGCAGTGTTCTACAGCGACGACGTGTGCCTAGGAGGGGGAGAGATTCAGCCATGACCACGTCCGCTTACCTGCTCGCCATTATATTGCCGACATTGTACGGTGCATTCTTCCATCTAGTCCGAGGCGGCGACGCGCGCAGGCTACTGCTCTATCTTGCCGCCAGCTGGGTAGGTTTCGTAATCGGGCACAACGTCAGCCCGATGGTCCAAGCGCATATTTACGCCATCGGTCCGCTCAACGCAGGCATGGCCACACTAGGGTCGACGCTGTCTCTTCTGCTGGCGCACTGGCTGGCTGTGCGCGCACCCGCCATAAGGCAATAAAAAAGACTTAGCGCGACCTCCTGATTAGCTACGGATAGCTTATAATCGCACTGATGACTGAGTCACCCCATGTATCCGCGCCCGACAACGGCGCAAACGGATCGTCAGCCTGGAAAATTCCGGTCGCATTGGCAGCAATCGCGTTGCTGCTGGTGGCAGGGTTGACGATGCTGGTCGTTTTCCTGCTGCGCAACCCGGGCTTGACGCGCATAATACGCGACATGGTGATCATCGCATTTGCACTCGAGATCTTGGTGATAGGTGTAGCGATGATTATTGTCACGGTGCAGCTTGCGCGATTGCTGCATTTGCTGCACCACGAAATCAAACCTATTCTGGATCAGGCAAGTGATACAATAGGTACGCTGCACGGCACTGCACGGATGGTGAGAGAAAATGTAGCTGCTCCGGTGATTAAACTGAGCGGCACACTGGCAGGAGGCTTGCGCTTTTTGAAAATGCTCTGGCCCGAGCGAGGCCAGGGTGGCCATTAATACTAAAAGACGGTCGAAAGGAGTGAAGTATGGCAGACAATAACAGTGATTTTGGTGCGTTCTTTTCAGGATTCGTCATCGGCGGGCTGGTGGGCGCTGCGATCGCGCTGATACTGGCCCCGCAGAGCGGGAAAGAAACACGCTCGCAGGTACGCGAAAAAGGGATCGAGATAAAAGAGCGGGGCGAGGCCAGCTGGCACGATGCGCAGGAGCGCGCCAAACATGCGGCAGAAGACGCCAAGATGCGGGCAACAGAAGTGGCTGCCGAGGTACGTAGCAAAGCTGAAGAAATAGTCCGAGACGTAGCCAAAACCGCGACCGAGAAAGCAGACCGCGCCACCGAGGGTGATGGCGCCGCCGCAGGCGCCTAATCCAGAGCAAGCACCGAGGCGATTGCTTTCGGCGTCATCGCAAGCACATCCCCAGCCAGCACACTGGCTTGCGCTCCCACCTCTCCGGTCGCCATCTCTCCAGCAAGACCGTGCAAAAAAGCCCCTGCCACGGCAGCCGGATACGGACGTAAACCCTGAGCCAGCAGCCCGGTAATCAACCCAGCGAGCACATCTCCGGTGCCCGCACGCGCCAATGCGGCAGTGGCAAAGGGCTGCAATGTAGCTTTCCCGTCCGGCGCAGCCACCACAGTGAAAGCGCCTTTGAGCACCACCACATGACCCCACTCAGCAGCAAAGCGGCGCGACACCGCGACACGGTCCGCTTGAATTTCAGCCTTCGAGAGCCCAGTGAGCTGCGCCATTTCGCCTGGATGTGGGGTGAGCACTGCCGAAGCCGGTAGCAGCCGCGGCCAATCCGGCAACGCGGCGAGCAATTTCAATCCATCCGCATCCACCACTGTGGGGGGCAGGCTTGCCCGCAAGGTAACCTCAGTAGAAACGCCCCGCCCCAGCCCGAAACCTATGCGGCCACTGCCGACCACCCCGTCTTCTAGTAGCAGCGCACTCAAAAAATCCGCGGTTGGTTTCTCGGTGCCCCAGCCGGGGCCAAGAAGCAGTGCATCCGCGCGCGCGAGAGCATCCTGCAGCACCGCAGCCCCTCCGGGGGCAATCACGCCCATGTCGCTTGGAAGGATGAGCCAGGTCGCTTCGGGCAGCAGCGTGGCCAGAATGGGTTGGATGACACCTGGAGCGCCAACTGTCACAAGCCCGGCGCCGGCCCGGTATGCACCCGCGGCAGCCAGATAAGCAGCGCCGGCATAATTGACAGAGCCAGCCGCCAACAGTGCGGTGCCAAACGTGCCTTTATGCGCGTCGCGCGGGCGTTCCGGCAGCATCGCGCCAACCTGCGAGGGGGAGGCTAGATCCAAATCAACGTCGGCCAGCGCCGGCAAATCTCGCGGCCAGCCGATATCGGCCAGCACCAGCTCGCCCAGCACATCGGCACCGGGGAAAACAAACTGCCCCACTTTAGCCGCTCCGAAGGTGACGCTGACATCCGCAGGGAGAATATTTTCATCCATCGCGCCACTGTCGCAATCAAATCCGGAGGGACAATCGACAGCCACACGCAGCACCCCTTCACACTCTCGCAGCACTGCACCGATAGCAGCAAGCAAATCGCCTGCGCGCCCCTTTATGGGTAGTCGCGCTCCGGTTCCAAAAAGCGCGTCCACAAAGACATTCGCCCCGCGCAAAGCGCCCGAAAATTTCTTTTGCCCCGCGTCGCTCTCGCAGTCCTCTACCTCAACACCGGCCCGCAATGCTTTCAGAAGACTCTCGTCCCCGCTCTCGCGCGGGCTAAGGGTTAAGAGCTGCACGACCGCGCCCGCATCGGCCAGCAAGCGCCCGGCTACCAGCCCGTCGCCGCCATTATTTCCCGGCCCAGCAAGTATGGCCACGCGCGCTCCAGAGAGTGCCTCCACGCGGGCGCGCACGGTCTCAAAGATGGCCGCACCCGCCAGTTCCATCATATGTGCATAGGATAATCCGTGGGCTTCGGCCCCGGCTTCCAACGCACGCATCTGCTCTACAGTGGCTATTTTGGGCATACGCCTTGCTCCCCGCGTGGCGGGCAGGCACTCTCAGTACCCCCGAGAGGACTTGAACCTCTAACCTGCGGATTAGAAGTCCGCTGCTCTATCCACTTGAGCTACGGGGGCATGATTTTGACTGAGATTGTACCACTACTACGATGGGGATAGCAGCGCGGTCATGGTCTGCCTAAGTGAAGAGGCAAGATAGTACGGTTGTAGCATTGCATAGCCCTCCAAAAAGGAGTGGAAATGATCACCATCACCGACAAAAACTATAGGACTATTGCGTTTCTGGAAATTGAAACGCACATCGAAACGCAGGTCGATGCCTTTCTGATTGACCGCAGGGCGCAGGGTAAGAGCGAAGGCACACTGGGCTTTTATAGACAGGAGCTGGCGCTCTTCGCGGAGTACTGTGATGCACAGGGCGTCACGACCACAACGCAGCTGACCTCGACCATAATTCGCAACTTCATCCTGTGGCTCCAACAGAGGGACACAACAAGGGTGGCGTACACGCCTTCTATCGCGCCCTGAGGACATTCCTGTACTGGTGGGAGGAGGAGTACAAACCGGAGCTGTCGTCATCCGTGATGGTAATGGCGGGAAAGGCCGGACTGTGTTTGTGGGTAGGAAGACGCGCAGAGCCCTGAGAAGATACCTGCGTCAACGCCCAGCATGCACTGACCGCGCCGTGTGGGTAACGGTCGGGGGTAGACAGGCTCACTTACACTGGATTACGGCAAATCGTTCGCAGACGTGCAAACCAAGCGGGTGTGACACCGCCTGTGTTACACAGCTTCAGACGTCTGTTTGCAGTTCAATGCCTTCTGAACGGCATGGACCTGCGCAGGCTACAGGAACTGATGGGACATAGTGACCTGCAGATGCTCATCCGCTACACCAAATTGGTGACGGATGACCTGCGGGCCACACACCTGCAGGCGCCGCCTGTGGACAATTCGGATTGGTAGGAATGTGGCAGCCCATGCTTGCTGACCCGCTGCGAGCGGGTGTATAGTTGGAGCGAACTTAGCAGAGGGCTGCGTCATTCTATGAGAACAATGTTCCTGCGGGGAGGCCTGGTGCTGGCTTTCGTGTTAGCGTCATGTGCGCCGGCTGGCACAGACACCGTGACCGATAGCGCAGATAAGTCGGCAACTGCCACACCGCGTCCCACCGACACCCCTGTGCCGGCGAACACGAAATCAGCCACTAATACCCCGCTGCCCACACAAACGGATGTACAACGGACAGCAGCAGCTCCGGCAAGCGGCTCTACACAGACGGCAAGTTCGTCTGATTCTGGTGAGCTTGCAATTAACTGCAGCCTTGATGATGCAAAGCAGCAGGTCACATGTGAAGCCAGTGGCTACGTGGAAGATGCCCGACTGTACTGGTGGACCAACTCCGAGCAGGCCGAAGATGAGGGGGGAACGTTCGCATTCACGATCACGCGCGCACGACCCGATCTGAGTATCATGTTTGAAGAATGCAAGTCCGGTACCTGTCGAACCGTCACTACTACGCTCGACACTGCTCATCCCATGCCCCCAAAACCTGCGACCGAGCCAACAACTCCGACGGCACAGGCAACGGTAACACCCAAATCGTCTACACCTGAGGCCGCAACCCCGGTCACCCCTTCTTCGACCTTTGATGGCGACGCTTGCATAACAGACAGTGACCCCCAACTGGTGTTCACCCATGAAGTCGTTCCCCTGGAACACATTAGGCACACTGCACCGCCAGGATCGGTAATTGTTGGGATGTTGAAGCGACATATGTACTTCTTCGTCGGAGATGGGATACCTGTGCAGGAGTGGTATGGCTATCCCCGTTCTGTACCGGTGTTCGCTCCCGTTGAATCGTGGCTCCGAACAGTGAACGTATACCAAAATTCTGTTGGTGGCAAACAAGTACTCGAATATGAGTTTATCTTTGAAGCGACCTGTGAGGTTTGGTACAAGTTGGGTCACCTTGGTCCCCTCTCCGAGCGCATCGAAGCATTGGGCCCCTTCCAAGTGGGCTACAACAGGGTGGAGACGCCCCTACACGTTGACGGCGGAGAGTTGGTTTCCTATTGGTCTGGTGTTAATCCCGGCGGGAACATGGACCTTGGTGTCTTCAACACCACTGTCAAGCAAGTTTTCGCCAACCCCAGTCGAGCCAGTGATGGATATCACGACCAACAACGTTACGAGGACTGCCCACTCGACTATTTCCCCGATGAGCTGCGTTCAAAATATTATTCAATGTTGTCTGAAGAAGACACGAGGGAACGCGTGAAAACAACAACGTGCAGAAGGTCAGCAGACCAGGAAATTGCAAGAACCATCTCGGGAGAGTGGTTCTTGCCGGAAAAATATGCGCCTGTCATGGCCATCGGCACTTCTCTCTTGGGCTCCGCTCGTATCACATATTCAGGGATGTCACATGAGCAATTTGCTGATGGGTTTACGATTAGTGTCAGCTCCAACGAACAAACTTATATACATCCGACCCAGGTCACAAGCGAGCACTGTTACCAGAGTGCTGATGGCGATGTGTATGTCAACCTCGAGCTGGTAAGCACCACCGATTTACAGGTCGAGTACGGAACAGGCACCTGTGCGGACCGTACCCCGACAAAGACTCTCACGGTGGAACGCTGAGGGAAGATTCAGCACAATCAGAACTTCGAAGACCTCAATATAGTCCGGATCTATTCACCTTGCTAAGCATGAACGTTCCATTAAGAACGGGGGTTAATCCATCGGTTGGGTCCAAGTTAGTTATGGCATCATTAGAGATGCTAACCTGATTGACGCCAACCTTAGCGGGGCCAACCTGTACTTTGCCGGCCTACGAGACGCCGAGTACGACGCCCAGATAAAGTGGCCGGCAGGCTGCGGTCCGGTACCTGCTGGGAAGATGTTTGTGGACACGACCTCCGGTCACGGATACGATGACCGACCCGCTGGGGGCCGGTGTATAGTTGAGATAGTCATGTATGATGACAATCGCGAGCGAGTGGATCAGTCCGCCGTTTCTCCCAGGACGGGATGCTATATAGCGATGGGTCAGCATAGTTAATAGTTATAACCAAAAATAGGGAGGAGAATATGGGATTATTAGATAGAGCAAAGCAATCTGTTGAAAAGGCTAGAGACATTTCTTTAGACCTAGTTAGCGATGAAAACCTTGCAAACATGATTATAGTAGCTTGCACTAAACAAGATAATGTCAATGAAGCATTGAAGACAAAAGGTTCTATTTATAGGATTCATGGTATAGATCTTGAGATGGGAATTCCACCAAAAATTGTTTATGCAATACGTAGAGAATTTGATGAACAATTAGAGTGAATAGTATTGATTTATTGAGAGTAATAAAAAGAAATTAAAGGCGTTATAACCAGGCGGTGCACGCGGACTTGAATAGCTACTCTTTTCAAGCTGGTGAGCTTTTTTTAGGGCTGGCTGGTTCTAATACTAAACAGGCGTTTCGAATACGACGGAAAACACTAACGCTGGGCACCCCTGCTCGGAGCCAACCTGCTGGGGGCCGACCTGTGCCGTGCCAAGTACAACGCCTACACAAAGTGGCCTGAAGGCACCCGGTAGCGGCAGAGGGGTTTTTGATGGATGACGACCCGCACATACGATAGGATAGATTGATGGCTAAAACTGTCGTCACCAGCAACATGCATCTTGAAGAATTAGCGCCAAGTACTGCCAAGTTCTCCAACCAGACAGGCTACGACACTTTAGACCCAGATGTGGCGCGCGCCTATATTGCCGAGGCCTTGCGCACATATAGCAAACAAAACAAGCCTTATAAGATTCGTTCGCGGCGCAATCCTATAAACGACTCCAAGACCACTTGGAGGATAAAACACGATGGAAAACACATTGGAGATATCAACCTTGAGACTGACCAACCTCAGGGAGTTGGATTAGGCTATGGTATCTCCAAAGCCATCGTCAAGCACGAAAGACGCAAATTCTACGCAGCTCACGTGAGTATGGTGGCGTTACATGTAAAAGCCAGAATTGATGTGCGCTTCAAAGTTGGTGAATGGTGGGATATTCGTGGCATCCCTAGTAGTCGCAAGAAACGCGAAGAATGGTTGAGAGTCTATAAAATCATCAGGGAGCAAGAGTACATTGAAGATTACTCGTCTGGCGCCGCAGAATCACATACAGTACTGGATATAGATTTGATGGATTACTTGAAGGCACAAGGTGTCACATACGGAATCAGAACTTTAAAGAAGATAAGACGAGCTGGCAACAGAGGATATTTAGACCACATGAAAAACCCATAAAATTATACTTAGCAACCCTCTAAAAAGCTGCACTTTTTTGCATACCGCGCACCCCATAATAACCTCCTAATTAGCGACATATAGGAGGTTATTATGATACCCAAACACAAAACGCTTGACAAAAAAATTCACCTTCTTGCTATCGAGTGAAGAACGCAGGGATATCGATGAGTTGGCCGAAAAATTGGAGCGAAGTAAATCGGATGCTGTGCGCGTTGCATTACGCTACGCCATAGATGGCATACGGCGCATCAAAAGGGATGCCGAGACCGCGGCAAAAGATTAGCATCAGGGTGTTCAACCCTGATGCGATAGACATAAGATCGCTTTCTTTGCGGACTATTGTGATACATAGCGCATCAGGGCCATAACGCGCCTTACTCCGACCCTAATTCGCAACTTCATACTCTACTGTCTTTTTGATCCATCTGGATTTCGAGCGATGCGTGTTGTCGCAAAATGGCATAGATGAGGACAATCCACATCGACAAAATGACCTTCTTCCATTAATTATTTCTTTTGAGCCATCTTGATGGATTAACGTGAATTCGCCAATCACTTTAAGTGAGTTGCTTATTCTGACTTCTACCATTGCCAACCTCCCCAACACGGATACAGTAAGTCTTTCGAAATCTTGTAGTTTTTCTTATCAACTATGCGTCCTCTTCCTCATACTTAATTGCATCCACAGGGCAAGCCTCCGCAGCTTCCCTAATTTTATCTTCGATGGCCGCAAAACCCACCCCGTCTATGACAGTAGCCTGTCCAACATTAAGGTCAAGTTTGAAGAGTTCTGGGCAATAGAATTCCGAATTACCACATCCAATACAATCCTCGTTGACCCAAACCCGTGTGATGGCCATATGCTCACAGCCTCCTTTGTTTGATAGTATCCAATGCTGCCGGGGTAAATATGGAGACACCGCGTGCAACACAGACCTCCGATTACCCCAACACATTGTATCAGGATGTCATAGCATGGACCTTACAATATAAAAATTGGTACGGACCGGATCGCCATAATTTTGTTGAATTACAACAATATATGTAACAGTTTGCCCATGGCTTGTTGCCGACATGTAAATTATGCAAGTTACCATTTGGAACAAAAACATTGGGAGGCGAGCACACCATGATTACATCAGCAGAAGCACGGTTGGGAAGGAATATGGTTTAGTAGCCGCAATAGGATTAATGTTGACCATTGTTATTCCAGTGGCTCTAATAGGCATAGACAGCGCCAATGAGTACAACCCCACATGGGGGCCACTCAATAATATCGTTAATTTCTTGCAAGACATCGCAACGGTGTTCACAGTCGTATTATTGATGAAACTATTCGGGGCTGACGACAAACCGGTATTTAGAGTGATGAGCATGATAATGATTGCAGTTGGTACCAGGTGGGCCGTAAGGGATTTAGCGCCAACTGCGGAGCCACAAAGCGTATGAGGTGCGGCGATCCCTGCAACGGAAGTAGTTCACATCATGCAGCTCTTTAATTTTGGTAGTTTATTGCTATTGTCTATCTGGTTTTGGACGGTGATAGATGCTGATGGTGGTGAACTGATGCCGAGATATGCCGTCATCACAGGGGACTTGCCGCAATCCTGTTTATCGTGCTTCATGTACTTAGTTTCTTCGGCCAATCACTTGGACTTAACCCAAACATATCAATTCAGTTTTGGTTGATATGTGGGCTTATCTTGTGGCCAGTTTCTATTTTTGGAGTAAGTACGGCGTTCGCGAAAAAGATGTAATAGGAACGCCGAAGGGGCTAGAGGCCTGAGCCATATTTTTTCCTTAGGCCTCTAGCAACGAATTGTTGGTTTATCGGACTAGCCGGTTACAGACACAAAAGGATTATATAGAAATAACCCAAACTTAGATGGTGTGTAACCCCAAAAAACGCCTGAACTGAGCTTAAACAGCATTCTCAATACCCTCGAGAGGACTTGCACCTCTAACCTGCGGATTAGAATTTCTGTCCTTGAGGCGCGGTAGATGGGGTACTACTAAGGCTGTACCACTAATGATACGGGGACATAGTGCGGTGACATTCTCTGATAAACATTCGCGCTTCGTTCCGTTCCAGCCATTGTCCATTTAGTAAACAGCGTGAATGTTTATCCAAATCAGTGATGTATGTTCACGACTGTCCCTACCGACGAAAAATTGTACAACCACTCCGCGTCCGCTATGCTCAGGTTGATACAGCCATGGCTCATTGGAGTACCAAAATTGTCATGCCAATAAGTACCGTGGATACCGTAATCACTGAAGAAGTACATCACATATGGAACATCAGGGAGGTACCAAGGCACTCCTAAATCAACACCTCGCATATCATCCTTTCTGAGCTTCACCCAGACCTGAAATTGCCCAGCCACAGTGGGATACCGTTCAATTCCAGTTGATGCTGCGAACGCTTGCACCCGGCGGCCGCCCACCATTGCATACACGCGCTGGGACCCGATATCGACATCTATCCACTTAGATTCAGCGTTGCTTGGATCATTTTCAGGGGCATCCGCCTCTCCGTATGGGGTGACAGCGACCTTCTCTATGCCCCATGCTCCGGATTCCGAAAGCGCTACCAATGTAAACGTCATGTTAAACTCGAGAGGAGTGCAATCTGCCCCAGACCTATATGTAACATCAGCATCAACAACAGTCTGAATACTGCCCTGACTGGCAATCTCCACGTTTTCAGCCTTCGCACTGCAGAGTGCCATGTCGCTGTAATTCTTGGAATATTCCTCGAAGTCATTATCGTGTGCCCGCGCCTGAAAACCATCGGTGAGCATGTCCCAGGCCGCTTCATAGCGCTTATCGCTCACGTAGTTCCAGTATGATACAATCACATCGGACGGCGCTGCGCCTGCACCGTTGACCGTGTCCAAATACACCCGGGTAATCTCGGCCGGTGACTCCGTGAAGGCATACGGGTAGTGGGCATCGCGCAACTCCTCGCGCATACGTGCCTCGATCTCGGCGACATCATCGGCAACTTCCGCGCTGTCATCCACTGTCTCGGCTGCTGTCACCTCCACCAGCGTTGCAGCCGCATCAACACTCTCAGGGCCTGAAATAGCCGGGATGGTCAGGAACTGGTCGGTGATGATCAATGGCGATGCAAGACTGCTAGCGGTCATAATCGCCCCGACCGTAGTGCCGTACTCACTCGCCAATCGTCCCAGGTAATCACCGCGCCTCACCACGTAGGTAATCTGTTGGTGAGGATCTCGGCCTTTCGATTCTGGGTTAACCGGCCAGTCCGAATCAGGGATAACCAAATTTTGGCCCACATGGATAATCGAGCTGCTCAAGCCGTTGGCAAGAGCCAGTGCGCCTATGCTTATTCCGTATCGATCTGAAAGCTCCCCGAGGTTGTCGCCGGGCTGAACCACATGGAAGATAGGATCCGGCAAATCTGGTGCCGCATATACAGCACCGGCTGTGGCCACCGAAACAAGAAGCGTGAATATTGCCGCGAATATGATCGCGCGGTTGATGAGATACATGATTTACTCCATATCATGGGCCGAATTGCTTTCGCACAACTGGGTGGATCCAATTTAACGCGAGCTACTCGACACTCCTCCCCCTTCTAAGTATACAACGCATAACAGCAAACCCAGGCTCTCCCAACCCTTCCGGGCTGTGAACGCGTTACTACATCACTACGCCCCCACATCTTCCCGTGATCAAGCGACCCTGCCGGTAGGAGACACTTGCAGGGTCGCTGCAGTTTCCTTTTAGGAGGTCTCGCTAGAGCTTTTGGGTGAGGCCTTGTCCCTGTGCCACTTCACGTACTTTTGTGAGTGCCGATACTAACAGCCCGGTGGGAACTGCGACAATCCCCAGACCTATCATCAAAACAATGGATGTAAACTGTTTGCCACAACCATCAAGATGTTGGTTGGCGACGGTTCACGAACGCGCCCCCAGCACAGGAAAGCTGCTCGCCACCAATCACCGTGAGAGAACTAGAAATTCTGAGCGGAATGGACAAGGAATCGATCGACACCCTATATTCCGAGGGTGCTCTTCTGCAGTTACAGGCTGGAGAGGTGTTATTTAGCCAGGGTAGCGAATCCGATGCACTGTATATTCTACTCTCAGGAAGATTGGTCGCTGTGGGCACTGACACGCAAACAGGTTCACGGATTTATTCAGCCAGGTGAATTTGTTGGAGAAATGGGGTTAATAAGTAAAAAGCCAAGATCCCTAACTATTCTGGCTAAACTTGAGGCTGCTCTATTCAGACTAAACGACAAGAAATTCTATGAATTGATAAGTGAGCATCCTCAAGTAGTCACACCGATACTGATGTCCGTCATAGACAGACTGCAGCGCACATTGTCAAGATATCACGGCCGCAGTCAACCACAAAGCACGATGTTGGTGGCAGCGAACCGCAACGTCAGCATACATGGACTCACTACACAATTAAATAGCATTCTACGAGACAATAGTATGAACTATATACTGCTGTCAGAAGAAAACATGTATGATCAATGCGGCCGACAGCCTGACTGGTCTAATGTCCTACAATGACTGAACCGCATTGAAGATAAGTACGATATAGCAATATATGTATGTGCCGATTATGAATCTGAGTGGATACGACACTGTCTGCAATATGCTGAACGCGTGGTGATAGTTTCGGAGGGAGATACAGAAGCAGACTATCATCCGCAGTTAACCGAATTGCTTGAGAATTCGCAGCATCAGCACTTTGTCAAGGAGTATAAGTGGGTGGATTGAACGCCACCAATATTTCCGGCATCATCACGTTGTAATCGATGATAGACAATCAACAGAGCGGTTTTGCAGGTTCTTAACCGGGACAGCTAAGGCATTAGTGCTGGCTGGAGGTGGAACACGAGGTTGGGCGCATATCGGAGCAATGCGTGCACTCTCTGAGATCGGCTTAGAGTTTGATTTAGTATGTGGAACAAGTGCGGGCTCAGCGGCGGCAGCTTTGTACGCCACTGGTGCTGACTATGATTATGTAAGTGCAACGATGGATGCGTTGATGCGTGCGTCCCTAGAGGTGGTCAAGGTACGCCACTATACCTTACCAATTGTGTCAATAAGTGATGCAACCGCCAATACCTTATTATTGCATAAAGTGTTCGGTGAAACATTCATCGAGCAACTGGAACGTCAGTTTTTCTGTGTATCCTGTGACATTAGTAGTAATCGTGAGATAGTTCATGACCGTGGCATCTTGTGGCAGGCGGTGAGAGCCAGTTGCTCTGTGCCAGGCCTAGCTCCGCCCGTAGTAATCGATGGCGACATGTACATAGACGGTGGAATCATTAACAACATACCTGTAGATGTAGCTAGGAAAAAGTTGTCTGGAGCAGGGACCATTATTACTGTAGATTTGAGTGCTACTAAGGAAAGTAATACTCGTTACGCTTTTCCGCCTAACTTGACACTCAGCGACTTATTAGCACATAAGCTGAAATTAGCTAACCGCAAATATCAGTTTAGTAATCTTGCTACAATAATCATGGGTACGATCATGGCATGTTCAGAACGACGTATGGCTGAAGACAGAGAAATAGCAGACATTTTGATTAGACCTGCACTTCAAGGCTTTGGAATGTTAGACGATGCTCGGGATGAGCTGTTGGACTTAGGTTATCGGGCTGCGACTGAGGCCTTATAGGGTTTTAGAGAATGTTGGAAGATGTTGGCAATCGGCGGAGAAAAGAGGCTACTGTAATATGACTTTTACCGGATTATTAACCATTAGTAATGCAGAAGAGCGACTTGAGCGACTCATGCAAGAGAGGTTAATGCCAGGATCCGACAAGGATGCTATCGATCACCGGATTTGGGATCTGTTTGGTGAAGAATGGGCCGTTATATGTACTGATTTATCAGGCTTTTCACGGAACGTTAATGATTTTGGGGTCATACATTTTCTTCAGACGATAGTTGAGTCGCAGAGAATCTTTGTCCCTATAATTGAGCATTCGACGGAATATTGCTGAAGGTAGAAGCCGACAGTTTGATGCTCATTTTCCGGAGCGTTATTAAGGACGTAGAGTCTGCTTTTGAAATGGTTTGTGCCGCTCGTGAGTACAATGTCAGTGGGGCTGAAGAGGAACATATACCGCCCTGCGTTGGCATAGGAACAGGCACTATGTTGAGGATAGGTGAGCACGACGTCTATGGTCAAGAGGTGAATTCGGCTAGTAAGCTAGGTAAAGACACGGCGAAAGCATGGGAAATTCTTGTCACAGATGCAGTACGTGAAGGCTGTGGTGACAGCTCTGGACTAATGTTTCTTCCTCTGGAAGATTTGCCGTCTGGGGTTGGAACGGCGTATAGATTGATGCGTTCATAAGATGCAAAAACCCACCAAAGTACGTTGACGCTGTTATTACTTCTCAATAATTGCCAGCAACAATAAACACTACGTATCGCGTGTGCCCTGAGATGTTAGGTGCGCACAGAGGAGAAGGTTTTGGAGCACATCTGGCAGGCACTGCTGCTCGGATTAGCGCTATCCACCCTTATTGGGTGTCTGGCTTATAAACTGCAGGCGTTAGACGGAGGCGGAGTAGCAGGCGCGGTGCTGGTAGGGACGGCGCTGTTTGGCTTCGGCGGCATGCCGGGCGGAGCTATTTTGCTGCTTTTTTTCCTTTCATCCAGCATGCTTTCTAGTTTTCAGGCTGCCAGAAAAGCATCGCTAGTAGCGAAATTCGTCAAAGGACATCGGCGGGACCTAGCACAGGCACTTGCGAATGGCGGCGTAGCCGCAATAGCGGCCGCGCTTTACGCCCTAACAGAAATCAGTTGGGCCTGGGCCGCTATAGTGGGAGCAGTGGCTGCGGCGAACGCGGATACCTGGGCGACCGAATTGGGAGTGCTCAGTTCCATTCCTCCCCGCCTGATAACCACTGGTGGGACGGTTCCTGTCGGCTCATCAGGGGGGATTACCCCCACTGGCTTATTCGCGGCGCTTGCTGGTGCTGCATCAATAGCAGGGTTGGCCATCTGGCTGCACCCAGATAGCGCACCCGCTCTGTTGTTGGCAGTTGGCACAATCGGCGGCTTTGCCGGGGCAATGCTTGATAGCCTGTTGGGCGCGTCACTGCAGGCAATTTATTGGTGCGAAGCCTGTTCCCAAGAGACCGAATACCATCCCCACCACCGCTGCGGCCAACCCACGCGTCAGCTGCGTGGTTGGGTCGGGCTGCAGAACGACTGGGTCAACTTTTTCGCAACACTTGTTGGCGCGGTTGTCGCTGCAGGCACATTCAGCATGCTTGCATGAGAGGGCGCACTAACACTGACATTGCGGAACTCTCACCCCGCGCAAAGTCTAAATTGCCAACAGAAGAAAGACTGCGCCGAAAGCGAAAATAACGGGGTACGAGCCACTCAAATCCACTGCATACCCGGCCAATCCGGATCCGGAACTGCCGCGGCTTGCGAAGCGAATACATCCCAGTGTACGTCCCGCTGCTACGTTCATCGCCGATGTCCTACACCAGTGGCAATTATTCACATAGACAAGAGACCATGCCGATCCCGCCAGCACGTCATGCTCCGAGAGCGGATTTCCAGCCTGCAATAAGATGGGGGGGGGGGTTAAACTGGTGGAAAACTGGCCAG
>Ga0310123_10001570_pt1 | contig 18799 bp, 12 predicted proteins | sample CB6_AW_1057_MG_FD_203505 | JGI IMG/M metagenome (GOLD analysis project Ga0310123, IMG submission 203505) | Marine microbial communities from Western Arctic Ocean, Canada - CB6_AW_1057 | ecosystem: Environmental > Aquatic > Marine > Oceanic | place: Canada: Western Arctic Ocean | collected... | reverse complement strand
TCCCCTCTCGAAGCCCTCGATCCTCTCAGAAAGGAGATCCTCGCCCAGCAGACGGCCCTTTTCCGCCCCGACCGATTTCAGGCTCATCCTTGGATTGAAAAATGCTCGCGGGCGTTGCCACGGGTGGCAGGAAGATGTCCGGTCCCCGGGCCTCGGTCGAACCCCGCGCTGCCGGCTCCTACTAATCCAGCTCTTTGACCGCGATGTTGCGGAATCGGTGATAGCCTTCTTCAACCCAGCGTGTGCCACCGTGGACTTGCACGGCGATCATGCCGTCTTCCGCGCCTCCCGCTGCGTGATTGGCGCTGTCCTGAAAATCGGTAATCTGTTTACCGTTGAGCCAAACCGTGATATGCGGCGGATTGCCCACCATCCGTGCGCGGATGCCATTCCAATCGTCTTTCTTCCAGACATCCTCCCATCCCTGGGAAGGCGTACTCTCGACCCCTTCGAGCCGCTCGCCATAGATGTCCCCGACGTTGCCCCCCTCCAGGTAGTCGAGCATGACCTGGTAAGCCTGGCCCACGCCATTCGAGCGCAGGAATAGCCCGCTGTCGCAGCCAAAGTCAGGCTTGACTTCCAGATAGACCTCGAAGTCTTTGTCGCGCTTGTCGGTCAGCAAGATGCCGCCATTGCCGGCCGGGCTTTGGCGGCCCGTCAGGTCTCCTTCGAGCACCCGCCATTCGCGAGTATTGCCGTGGTGATTCGTCATGCTGACGTGCCACCCGGCGAGGTTGGCGCCGTTAAAGATGGAGGTGAACCCCGGCGGAATCTTCCCAACCTGAGGTTCTTCGCTCTGAAGGAAAGCAGCGAGCACCAAACGTAGTGACGAAGAAAGCGGCTTTTCGCATCGCGTGCTGGCTCCTGCGAGCTAGCGTAACACAGCTATCCGGGCGCAACCGCTGCTGGAGAGGAACCATCTTCGATAGGGATTCGCTGCAAAAAGTTCGGTGCACCAGGTTCGCTGCAACAGGGCGGCAAGGAACAGGCCTATGCAACTCCGATCCGCAAGACTTCTTTGGCGTATTTGACCGCTTGCTCGACGTCGCGGCGCTCCTGATCGATGAGGAATTGCTTGAACTCGGGGCTGTCGGACGCGGCGCCCGGGGGGCCTGGTGGAACGTTGGTGTATTCGTCCCCGTCACGAGCCAGGTTTTCAAAACCCGCGAAAACCCAAGCGGGGACGTCGCGGTAGTGTTTCCAAAAGCCCGGCTCGCGGTAGTTGAACAATCGCGGCGTGCGGAGGTTAATGATCTCCAAAGAAAACGGCTTGCCGGGACACAGTTCCGTGAAACGCTTGGCCCATCTGTCGATGTTGACATTGCCCTCGCCCAGCGTGACCCACTGTGAGGCGGCGCCCTTGGGAACTTCCCAAATTGCCGAATCGCGAACGCCCGTCGTGACGCAATAGGGAGCCAATGTTTCCAGCGTGTACAACGGGTCTTCGAGCGTCCAGGTAGCGTTGCCGAGATCAATCAGCGCGCCAACGTAGTCTTTGCCCGCCTCTTCGATCAGCATCTTGAGTTGCGCGGCCCGCAGGTCGCCGGCATGATTCTCCACGGCTATCTTGAGCCCCATGTCAAGCGCTTCGCCGCGAACGGATTTACAGGACTCGACCGTGTTTTCAATGTGGGCTTCGATAGGAAGAGGGCCTTCCCGATCATTGGAGCTTCCCAGATAGCACCGAACAAGCGGCGAACCCAACTTCTTTGCGATCCCGAACATTCTTAGCAGTTGTTGCCGCGGCGTGCCTTCGCTCTTGTTAAAGCGCGTGGAAGAAGGGCAGATCGATCCGAAACCGACTTCGATGCCGAGACCCAGCTCCTCCGCCCGAGCCTTGACTTTTTCTAGATGGGCGTCGTCTAGGCTGCCGAGAAATCTGGGCTCGGAGAAATGGACCAACTGTACGTCAAGACTGGCAGCGTAGTCCAAAAGTTGGAAAGCGCTCCATCCCTGGGAACGAAGGCTGAACAAGTCCAAACCTAGTTTCATCGGCGGCGACCCCGCTACGGCTATCGAACCGGCAGCCGAACTTGCCGTGGCAGCCGAAGAGCCAGTCAAGCTGCCGCCGGCGGCCATCAGGAATAGGCGGCGATTGACGTCCACCGCAGACATAGAAGAGGGTTCCATAACAGGCACATCGTAGCGGATTCTAACTCTCGGGCGTCAGTAGAGCGAACCGGAGCCAAGGAGAAAACGCGCGTTGGCGCCGGGCCTGATTTTGCTGTTGAAAAAAACAGATCGCGTCCGAGCCTATCGATTCTCGAAAACCATGTGACGATATTCCCACTCAATATCGGATGCGGCGCCCGCCGATTGCGTTATTTCCAGGAGCCCCGCTTCGAGCTGGTCGATTTCCCGCGACGAATAATTGTCTAGGATGAAACGGCGTTCACGCCAGTTCGGGACATTCAACGAAAACATCCTGGCTGCGTCGCGGTTGGACACCCGCATGCTGTAAACCCGGCTGTCCTTTTTCGTCAACGTCAGCGCGGAGGACAGCTTCTCGAGCAGCGGTCCCACGTAGAGCTCAGCTCCTTCGTGCTCGATCATGCCAACCACAATACTGAGATAGCGCGCCAACACGGGCTGCGTCGTGTGAATGGCTTCGACCTCTTCGATCAGCAACAAGCCTCCCACGGTCAATTGGCCGCCCCAGCGCGCAAGCACGGTCCCGGGATCGGGCAAGTGGCTCAGCAGCAGCCTGCACAGCAGCAAATCGCTCGGACCCACGGGAAATGGGGTCACGCGAACATCGTGTGCTTGAAACGATACCCGCTCTGTTCGCGATCTCCTGGCGATCTCGATGAAATGTGGGGAGCTGTCTAGACCCACAATGCGCCCACATGGAACAGCTTCAGCCAGCAGGCGCGTCGAGTAACCAGGCCCGCATCCAAGATCGACAGCGAGGTGGACATCGGTGTCCTCCACGAGCGCCAGTGCGCTAGCGGTGGATTCCCGAAAAACTTCCGCAATGATCCGGAGCCGGCGCGCGGCCAGGTTGCTATCCCCGAATGTATATTGGCTCACGCGCCGCAGTCTCCTTGGCCGAGTTCATGGCCTTCGCGGTAGGAGACAAGCAGCCACTCCGCCTCCTCTTCTCGCGTGGAATCGGTCGTCTCTTGCTCACGGTGCTGAAGGATGTACGTGTTTTCGTCACTGGCGACGACCTTGAAGTAGGAACTACGGGGGGCGTACCAGCGGTCCAAGATTCGCGTGACTTCCAGTGTCCGCTCTCCCAGCGTGATACGAACCGGCCGCTCGTCGGCCTTGTAGCCGGAGTAGGTCTGAACCCGAATCATCACTTGGAAGCTCCCTTCATCGACCTCGCACCGTTGGCCTTCGCGCCGCTGGCCTCTTGAGAGATCTAACAAGGATTTTACAACTTGACGTTAACGTTCTTGGTGGGTCATGCGTCGAATTAGGTGAAGGACAAAATGAAGCGCTCGGCCACAGTTCTGATTATCCCGGTGCTCTCGCTGCTGCTGTCCGGGGTCTTCGCCCCGCGGGCGAGCGTGCCCGCTTCACCCACCCCCAGCCCCCCCCCCCCGGACTGCGAACGGCTGGGTGTTCTACCTGGTCAATACGGTGACCGGGAACCTCCGGGACGAGATCACCGCATCTCGCCCTCGCGGTAACCTGCAACCAGCGGACTTCTCCCCGTCGTTCGAATCTGTTCTAACGGACTAGGCGAACAGCCAAGCCCCGACAAGATTGCCGGACAGCAGTGAGCTCGGCGGCGAGTTCAGCCCTAATGGCCGTTTACTGAGTTGGTCGGCAGACTGTTTAGATGGAATCAAGATACTCACAAAACTTGTTCATATGAACGATCAAAAAGCTGAAATCTAATGTATTTTCAATGTGTTAGCATCGTCACATGAGATCCTATGAAGCTAGCCATTCATGGATCAAGTTCTCGCACAGCGAGGTAAGCAGAGACCCATCCATCTGGTTGCTCTTGGGTAAGTGTACGTCGATCTGTGAGCACATAGCAGGAGTTTCCTTGCCCCCGGCGGTGGGACGAGAACTTCACGAGATGTACCTGGCAAAGGGGATTCACGGCACGACTGCTATTGAAGGGAATACACTGTCCGAGGAAGACGTGCGAGCCATGTTGGCAGGACGTCTTGACGTACCACGATCACGCGAGTATCTAAAGAGAGAGACCAAGAACATCCTGACGGCATGCAACCTCATCACCAAGAGGCAAGGACTCGCCGAACCCTACCCGTTCACTCCAGAAACGATCAAGCTTTTCAACAGGCACGTTCTCGACGGCCTGGATCTTCCCGGTGAAGTTCCACCGGGCAAGGTGAGGCGCCACTCGGTCGGTGTCGCGAGGTTTCGAGGGGCGCCGTGGAAAGACTGCGAGTATCTCTTGGCAAAACTGTGCGACTGGCTAAGCGGGCCCTTGTTTAGGTCAAACGATGAGGAGCTGCGTATTCCCATGGCGATTCTCAGAGCCGTCATCGCGCATGTGTACATTGCGTGGATCCACCCGTTCGGGGATGGCAACGGACGAACGGCTCGCCTTGCCGAATTCATGATCTTGCTCGGCAGCGGCGTCCCGTCTCCGGTGGGACACCTTCTCAGCAATCACTACAACCTAACCAGGAGCAAATACATCCAGCAATTGGTCATTGCCACGTAGAAGCAGGGAGATCTAGTTGAATTCGTTGCTTACGCTGCGCAGGGTCTTTTGGATGGCCTGCGGGGACAATGGGAAATCATTCGGGGATCTCATCTCCGAATTCTCTGGGAGCATCTTGTCGTGGAGACCTTCGGTGACAGGAAGAGCGTCACGTCGGAGAGGAGAAGAGATACCCTCATGGCGTTGGCGCGAATGGACGAGCCAGTCTCGATCGCGGAGATTCCCGTCAGCACGCCTGAGCTTCGAAAACACTACGCGAACCGAACAGATCAGACTCTGAGGCGAGATATTAGAGCCCTAGAGGCGAGTGGATTTGTCAAGATATCCGGTGGCAAAGTGGCGGCGCGAATCGAACTGATCGAAGCCTTTCTTCCGCCCAGCGGGATCACTCCCGACTCGATCTTTTCGTAATGTCACTTTGGCTCTTCGGCCCAGTGAATCCGCTCCCCTCCTCACTTCGCGTTACACGAGAGCGATAGCGGCCGAATCGATTCAGGCCCTCTGGTAAGATGGGTGTCTTCGAATGCCCTCCCCTTCAGTAGTCGTTCTTGGTGCGGGTCCCGCCGGCTTGACGGCGGCCTATGAGCTGGCCAAAGCCGGTGTCACTAGCACCGTTCTTGAAGCCGACGATACGGTCGGCGGCCTCTCTCGCACCGCGGAGTACAAAGGCTACCGTTTCGATATTGGCGGCCACCGCTTCTTCACCAAGGTCACGCCGGTCGAAGAGTTGTGGATCGAAATCCTCGGCGATGATCTGCTCACCAGACCCCGGCTCTCCCGGATCTACTACAACGGCAAGTTTTTCTCCTATCCGCTCAAGCCATTCAATGCCCTGTTCGGCCTGGGGATATTCGAAACTACCCGCTGCGTAGCCAGTTACGGCTGGGCGCGCTTGTTTCCACGGCGGCCCGAGGAGGACTTCGCTACCTGGATTACGAATCGCTTTGGAAAGCGCTTGTTTGAAGTCTTCTTCAAAACCTATACCGAAAAGGTGTGGGGAATCCCCTGCTCGCAGATTCAAGCAGAATGGGCGGCGCAGCGAATTAAGGGTTTGTCGCTGACCACGGCTCTAAAGAACGCTCTGATCGGCGACCGGTCCGCGCGTAAGCAAGACACCGTCAAGACGCTCATCAACGAGTTTCTATATCCTCGCCACGGGCCGGGAATGATGTGGGAGAAAGCTCGAGAGCTGGTCGAAGGCATGGGGTCTCGGGTGCTGATGGAGCAAGCGGTCAGCCGCGTTTGCTGGTCCTCGGGACGAGTCACGGCAGTCGAGGCCGGCGGCCGGACTTACGAGGCCGACCAGTTCATCAGCAGCGTCGCGATTCGCGATCTCATCGAGAGCCTCGAACCGGCGCCGCCTGAGAATGTGATCGCGGCCGCACAGCGGCTCAAGTACCGCGACTTCCTGACCGTGGCGCTGATGGTTCGTGGCGAGTCCTTGTTTCCCGACAATTGGATTTACATCCATGAGCCCGGAGTCAAACTGGGCCGCCTGCAGAACTTCAAAAACTGGAGTCCCGAGATGGTTCCCGACCCTGCCATGACAGGGCTGGGGCTGGAGTACTTTTGCTCGGAGGGCGATGAGATCTGGAGTCTTGCCGACGAAGAGCTTGTCGAGCTGGGCAAGCGTGAGATCGTGGAGCTGGGCTTTACCGACGCCGCTGATATCACCGATGGCACCGTGGTTCGCATGAAGAAGGCCTACCCGGTCTACGATCGTTACTATGCACCCGCGCTCGATACGATTCGTGAGTTTCTGGCCACCCTGGGGAACCTGCAGCTCGTCGGACGCAACGGCATGCACCGCTACAACAACCAGGACCACTCGATGCTGACCGCCATGCTGGCCGCCCGCAACGTTCTCGGGGCGAAGCACGACCTCTGGCAAGTGAACGTCGATGAGGAATACCACGAACAAGGCCGGGAGATTAAGCTTGAAGACGTTCGGGCCATCGACTCGACGCAACCGTTAGTCCCCCGTAAGCTCGCCGAATAGGAAGAACCGGGCATGCCCGCGTCGCCGGGCTACGCCTCCGGGTAAACCATCGTGAGGGGATCGGGCAGTGGGATCTGGTGGATCTCACCGTCCTTCGCCAGCTTTTCAAACTTGTACTCGGGCTTATCGGGATTTCCCTCGGTCATCTCTTCCACGTTGCCGACGGCCAGGATGACGAACTTCTCCGGGTGAATGTACTTCTGCGCCACCCGTAGCACGTCGTCTCGCGTGACCGCTGCGATGCGGTCACGATATTTTTCCCAGTAGTCTTTCTCGCGGCCGGTATATTCATCGGAGGCGAAGGTCCCGGCGACGATCGACGCGGTCGCGAAAAATCGGGGAAAGATCTCGATGGAGTAGTTCTTCGCCGTGTCAAGTTCTTCGCTGGAGACCTTCTCACTTTGCATCTTGGCGATCTCTTCGAGCACGATCGCCGTGGCTTGGGCGCAGGTGGGGTTCCGTGATTGGAACGATGCACGAAACGTGCCTGGATAGTAAGTTCCGGGACGGAAACTCGAGCCAGCGCTGTAGGCAAGCCCTTCATCGGAGCGCACCCGGGTCATGATGCGGGAAGTAAAGCCTCCGCCTCCCAGGATCGAATTCATGATCCCCACGGCGAGGTGATCCGGGTTGTCTCGCTGGATGCCAATGTGCGCGATGGAAACGCGCGACTGGTTCACGTCGGACTTGTTGACCATATACACCCCGGGTTTGGGTTTGTGGTCCGGCGCCGGCACTGCGGGAACTTCTGTCTTCTCCCCCGGCCAGCCGTCTCCGAGAGCGCTCGCCAGCCTTGCCAGCATGTCCTTGGTTTCGAAATCTCCTGAGGCGGAAAAGATAAACGCCGAGGGATGGTAGTAGCGCTGATGCAGTGCGGTCATTCGCTCCCGCGTGATCGATTCAAGAGTGGCCTGGGTGGTTTGCTGCGTGGAGAAATGCTTGTCGCCGCGTAACAGCCTGGCGTACTCGCGGCCTTCGATAGACCCCGTGCGGTCGTTACGCCGCTGCATGCCCTGGAGCCGCCGGCTGCGGGCTAGCTCCAGCCTCTCGGCGTCGAACCCCGGGTTCTTCAGCACGTCGAAGAACATCTTCAGGGAAGCGTCGAGATTTTGCTTGAGGCAGTCCAGACCGGCGCCCCCGGAGGTGCTCCCGATACTGCTGCTGATCTGACTTGCCAGGAACGCGGCCTCTTCGTCAAACTCGCTAGCCGGCATCGTCTTGGTTCCGCCGGCGCGCATTTGGCTCCCCGTCATGGATGCCAGGCCGGCGTGCTCATCAGGGACCAGGTAGCTGCCGGTACGAATGCTGGCCGAGAGACTGATCAGCGGCAACTGATGATCTTCGACAAGATAGGCGACCGCGCCGTTAGGCAGCTCATGCCGGTACTCCTCGGTCTGAGGCGGATCAAACGTCAGCTTGGAATATTTCAGCTCGCTGGGGTGCTTCGGCAAAGCGCTTTCCGCGCCCCGCAAACCGACAGGAGTTGCCGCGGCGGCGGCCAGTAGTTTGAAACATTCTCGTCGTCTCATTGTGGACCTCCCGGTCTTGGGCCGCCACGGCTCCGACGCTGCCCCGGCTGCGGGTTGCTGCCTTCCTTGGTGTTGTAGATCGCCACCGTGCGATTCTCCGGCTGGAAATACTTTTTCGCGACGCGCTGCACGTCCTCCCTGCTCACGGCTTGAATGCGCTCGGAGAACTTGTTGATGTTCTCCCAACTGCCAAAGGCATCGTAGACCAGCAGTTGAACCATCAAACTGAATTTGGAGCGCAGGCGCCGGAAGTCTCCGGCGAGCTGTTGATTCTTGACCTTCTGAATCTCCCGCCCACTCACCAGGCTTTTCTTGAGCACTTCGATCTCTTTATAGATCGCCTGCTCGACTTCCTCCGGAGCATGCCCGTCGCTGGCAACTCCGCTGAACCCGAAATAGCCGTCGAACTTGAGCCCGCCGACAGAAGCGCTCGCCCCAGTTGCGATCTTCTGTTCGAGAACAAGCGATTTGTAGAGCCTCCCCGTGCGGCCATTGAGAACCCCCGAAAGCATCAGCAGTGCCGGCTCATCCGCATGCGCGTCTGCCACGGTGTGATAGCGAATCTTCACGGCAGGGCGAGTCTCGGCCTCCCCGGTCATGCGCTTTTCGGCTTGCTGCTTGACCTCGCGAGTGCGGACGGGCTCCGCCGAGCGTGGACCTCGCTTGAGCCGCCCGAAATAGCGTTTCGCCAGCTCGATTGCCTCCTCCACCTCGAAATCGCCAGCCAGTGCGGCTGTCAGGTTGTTCGGGGCGTAATACACGGAAAAGAAGTCCAGCGCTTCCTCGCGCGTGATGCCCTCGAGATCGCTTGGCCATCCGATCACCGGCCAACTGTAGGGCGAGGATTGCCAGAACATCGAATCGAACTGTTCATCCAGCTTGCCGGTCGGCGTGGAGTCGACGCGAAGCCGCCGCTCTTCGTGGACTACGTTCCGTTCGCTATAGAACTCGCGGAAGACAGGATTCGCCAGCCGGTCCGACTCCATCCAGAACCAAAGCTCCAGCTTGTTCGACGGTACGTTGATGAAATAAACCGTGTAGTCGTGATCGGTGCCGGCGTTCATCCCGGAGCCCCCGGCAGTCTGGTAAATCCGGCTGAACTCGTCTTTGACGATCAACTTTCGCTGCTGCTGGAGCAGACCGTCGAATGCTCCGAGCAGTTCTTTGTGGCGGTCGCTGCGATTCTCCGGCTTCTTGGGATCGTCGATTAAGCCGCGCCGGTGCTTTTCGATGAGGGTTTCCTCTTCCTTGCGGATTTCTTTTTTCAAGGCGTCAAGTTTCTCGATCACCTGCAAGTCTTCTTCGATGTTGGATGTCCCGATCGTGTGAGTGCCTTTGAACATCATGTGCTCGAAAAGATGAGCGACACCGGTAACGCCGGGACGTTCGTTGACCGAGCCTACCTTGGCGACCCAGCCACAAGCCACATTGGGGTCCCCCTTCTTTTGAACGAACAAGAACTTCATGCCGTTCTCGAGCACATGGACTTGCGGCTCGACCCTTTGCGCGGAAGCGATGTTCAGCGTCAGGCCGCCAGCCGCGAGCAGCGCCGGAAGAATGAGTATCAAGAAACGGGACGGTTGTCGGAGACTTCGCATCGTTTTCTCCAGGGTTCTCTAGTCTAAGACGAAGAAACTACCGGTCAGGGTAACCGATTTCCTGGAATGAGGCACAATGTTGCTTGCTCGGCGTCGCGGCCGGCGCTCAGTCAGACGTCGGCCGGGGAGGCCGCGCAACCCTTCGCCGGCGTTGGCCGGCGCAATATTCAAGCCCGACCGATTATGCTTTATCCTTGTTGACAGCAGGTACGGTGTTGTCCTGCTGGTCCCTGGAGGTAGTGATGGAACGCGTGCTGCGTCGCCTGCTGATTCTCTCCATCCTTTTCGGCCTTCTAGCCCCCGCGCTTTTGGCCGTCGATTACCTCGTCGTCTTCGACGAAAGCTCCACCGTGCGCATCCATGATGCGAACACGCTGCAGCTCATGGGCTCCCCGGCCGTGGGTCCGAACGGCCTTCGCGCATTCGGAATTCCCGACCCAGCCAATCCCGCCGCTCTGTTGAAAATTTATGTCGTCACCAGGGATTTGGTGGTAATCTTGAGCCCGTTTCCGCCGTTTTCCGTTCTGGCAACCCGCTCCACCGCCGGCCCGTTGGAGAGCGGGCGAAGGGTCATGCTCACGCGCGACGGGTCGAAGCTTCTGATTTTCGTGGACGACTTTCTTCAGGTCTTCGATACCTTCAACCCGTCTCATCCCAGCGCGGTGACGTTGCACTTGGCCTCGCCCGTCACCGCGGTCGGCGTTAGAACTGACTCGAAGCGGGCCTATGTTGCCGCCGAAGGGACCAGTACGCTTCGAATCCTGGGTTTGAACTCGTCACCGCCCCAGTTTTTGGCCGGGCCGTTGGTGATGCCGCTCGAGACCAGTCTGCTGGCGGCCGCGCCGAACAGCTTTGCCATTTACGCTTTCGCGGAGGACACGGTTTTCGAGATCGACCCATTCGCCAATACCGTCGGGCCGGAGATCACCACGGGCTTGCCGGTCCCAGTCTCGGTTGGATTCGATCCGGATGGCCCTGCCAACACGGCATTTTTCCAGCAACCAGGATCGATCGTTCTTTACGACATGCCGAGCACCCTGATCGGGAGTTCGTTTTCCCCGGCGAGCACGATTGTCAAAGCAGTAGCGCCTGGACAAGGCTTGATCTATGTTTTGACCGAATTCAACGGCGTCCTTTCCAAGATCGATACCGGCACATCGATTCTCTCGCCCGTCGACAACCCGGCGACGGGATTCCCCTTCCCCGACCCGGCGGTCGATATGGAAGCCGGTCCTGGCGGCCAGAGCATGTTTTTCGTGTTCGGCGGAAGCGGCTCCATAGCGCATATCGATGCCTCGGGCGCCAAGCTGCTCGGTCAAATGAACCTTCCCACCGTGCCAACCCGCCTCGAAGTTGTTTCGTCTCCGGACGCATTCGGGACGTCAGTTGAAATCTACGGCGGCAATCGGCAGTTATCGGGACCCGGCGACGCCTTCGCCAAGCCGCTCGCGGTAAGGGTGCTGGGGCCTGGCCTGAAGGCGGTCTTTCGGCAAGCGGTCAACTTTAGCAGCGATACGCCTGGGGTCATCTTCAACCCTCCTGTCGCCTTGACGAATCTCTCCGGGGTCGCTGAGACGTTCGCGACACCGCCTGTCAACAATTCCCTTCAGATTCAGGCATCGATTCCCGACGACGAGTTTGTCACCTTCGATATGAACAGCAATGCTCCCGGTGTTGACGGTCTTTCCAAGCTTGCAGGCGACTATCAATACGTTCTCGAGGACACTCCCTTTGACATTCCGCTGGTCGTCGGCGCGCGCGCGGGTGGCGTACCGCTGGACGATTTGGAGATTACGATTACCAGCCCCAGCTCGGCGGTCACCTGTCCCGGTCCGATGGAAACCGACGCCGATGGAGAAGTTTCGTTCACCTGCATGGCCAACGACGTTTTCTTCAACTCAACCGTTGACATCAAAGTAGAGGACGAGCTGGGACGCGAGCTGGAAGATCCATTCCACGTTGTGGTGGTTTCGAGCGCGTCGGAATTGCCCGGCCCAATACTTCGGCAGTCGAGCCGCAGCCTCGACGGGGAAGTCGGGCAATTCCTGCCCGCCGCCATACGTCTGAGAATCTCCAAAGGCACGGGGTTTCCCGTCAATAACCTCGGCGTTCGCTTCGAGTCAGGAGACGACGACCTCGTGATCGACCCGCCGTTTGGAGTGACCGATTCTCAGGGTTTCGTCCAAGCTGACGTCACACTGGGGTGCCGCTCGCGAACGACGATCACCGCTACATTGAACGCGACCGGAGAACGGGAAACCGAGGTGAGCGTAAGAGCGAGCCGAGGTTCGGCGGTCTCTCTGACCAAGACGAACGGCGATAACCAAACCGGCAATCCGGGCCAAGATCTGGCCGTTCCTCTAGTCGGGGTCGTTAGGGACATTTGCGGAACCCGCGTACCGGGCGCGGCGGTTGTGTGGGACATCCAGCCTCCGGGTTCCGCGACGTTGATAGGAGCCTTTGCCACGACAAACAACGTGGGGCAGGTTTCTACTCGGGTGCGGCTCGGCAACACCTCACAGCAGGTGCTCATCACGGCGCGAGTCGGCGGTGCGGCCGCGACTTTCCGAATCGAGACGAACGTCACGACGACTCAAATTGTCGCCATTCAGGGGGATGGGCAGTCGGTCGCGATCGGCCAGGAAGCAGCGATGCCCCTGGTCGTGGAAACCCGCAACAGCGACGGAGCTCCCACCGGCGGAGTCCAGGTGACATTCGCCGTGCTAGCGGGCTCGGCTACGTTGACCTCCCCGGAAACCGTTTCGGGCAGCGATGGCAGGGCGTCGACCGGGGTACGGGCCGGATCGCAAACCGGGCCGGTGATTGTCGAGGCTCGCGCGGTGGGTCTGGTCCTTCAATTCCGGCTGAATGTCGTCGGCCAATTGCCGGCAGCCACCGCGCTGGGCTTTGTGAACGGCGCAAGCTTTCAGGCCGGCCTGGTGCCGGGCAGCTCGGCGGCGATCTTCGGCACAGGACTAACACTGGGGCTGAACGGCGTGCTGGCAGCCGATAGCGCTCCCTTCCCGACGGCGCTGGGCGGCGTGCGCGTCTTTATTGCCGGCGTCGCGGCCCCGATGATCTCGATCGCCAACGTCAACGGTCAGGAGCAACTGAACATCCAGGTTCCGCCGACCTTGTCGGCCCCGGGCACGGTTTCGGTCACGATCGACAACAACGGAGCAATGGCAACGATTTCCGGGGTGCGGATGCTGGCCGTGCAGCCCGGGATCTTTCAGGTCACGCTCCCCGAGGGGCTCTTCGCCGCGGCTCTGCATCCGAACTTCGAGTTCGTCGGCCCTACGAACAAGGCCAGCCCTGGTGGGACTGTTCTGTTGTTCGTGACCGGACTCGGTGCCACCGATCCGCCGGTCGGGACCAACGTCCCCGGACCCGTACCGCCCGCGGTCACGGTCAACCAGGTTACTGTCACGATCGACGGGGTTGAGGCGCAAGTACTGGGCAGCTTCTACGCGCCGTTCCAATACACGCTCTATCAAATCAACCTGGTGATACCGCCCGGAGCCGCCAGCGGCTTTCTGATCATCCAAGTGACGATCAACGGCGTATCGAGCCAGCAGTTGCTGATCCCGGTTGGTTAGCAACCGGGAGAGACAATCGCTCCTGCTTGACCATAGATGGTGCCTGCAGCGGCAAGACATGCTGCCACGAATGGCGACACGGCACGTCTGGAGACGTGCGCCACGTCGCGTGGCCGTTGACCCCCAAGGCCGTTCCGCCGACCGTTAGTTCTTCACCAGCCAGCCGCGGTTCCATGGCTGCGCCAGTGTCGGATGATTGGCGTAGCGCTTCACCTTGAACTCCAGTTGCGCACCCGTGCCCGGTTCCAGACGGACGGTTACATAAGGTGCATCCAGCTCCTGCGATTTGCCGCTATAGCGAACTCCCGTGAATTGGTGCTCGCCGTAGCCGCCTGCCTGCACTTGCACGTCGCGAGCTTCAATCTGGTTGACGTTGACCAAGGTGACCGTCACCGAGTCGGCCGTCAGTTTTTTGACGAGCGCGGCTACGTCTTGCGGCAGTCCCGAGCGCCTCTTCACTGGATCGAAATAGCGCAGCCGGCTGTTCAGCACCCAAATGCGCCCTCCAGCAAAATAGCCGCCGAGGGTCAGCTCGGTGAGGGTATCTGTCGCCGCCGGCACAACCCTGAGCAGATAGTCGGCCAGCCGCGTGTCGGGTGAAGTGGGATCGTTGTGCATCCTCTCGACCCGCTCGCGGATGTGCTCGAAGTCCGCTGCCATCGCCCGCGTGGGGTAGTCCGGGTCGTTGCCCTCGAGAAAACCGATCCAGCCTTTCTCCGTCGGGACGCGCTCCAGATCCTTGCGGTCCATCGACCACAGGTAGATTTCCGCGAGCCGGTCGGTGAAGAGATTCCCCGTGTATTGATAAAACTCCGGCTTGCCGTTGTATTTGTAGCCGCGGGGGTCGCCATACATTTGCGGCAGCAGAGTCTTGCCGTTCTCGACTTTCTTGTGTTCGTAGATGAGGTCGAGCTGCTTGCGCAACACATCGACATAGGATTGGTCGCCCGTCAGCAACAAGGCGTTCGAAAACCCGGGCCAGGACGCCGCGGTGAAGTAATTGCGGTGCGCGATCTGCTGCAACTCGCCGTCGAAGATCGTGAAGTTCCAGCCGTAAGTGCCTTTCCACCATTGGCCGTCGTGCTCGCCCCCGAGCTCGCCGTCCAGGCCGATGTTCGAGGGAATCATGCCGCCTGCTTTCGCCGTGCGCTCCTTCCAGGCGTTCATGTAATCCAGTGTCCAGTCACGGTACTTCTTTTCGTGCGTGAGCCCATAGGCGTTGAGGCCGAGCAGCGTCGCGCCCATATTCAGAAAGTTGTCGCCAACCGAATCGAGGTATTCCTCGCAATGGGCCAGCATTCGCGGGTACCACTCGACCAGGTCAAGCATCTTCTGGTCGCGCGCCGGATTGTGCAGCAAGTGGAAGGTGCCGGGGACGGGATCTCCCACCCAGTCGTAGACCGTAGCCCTTCGCAGCATCGGGCCCAGGCTGCCGTTCCAGATGCTCTTGATGATCTTCTTGTCGGGGTCATAGTTGGGCGCCTCGGGATCTTCGTCCATGTACATGGCGGCAAAGCGTTTCATGCGCCCGACCAGCAGCGGGTTGGTCGGCTCCGAGAGTCCCCACAGGAAGAACGCCCGCATGCCCTCGCCGGTATGAAACCAGTCCGACTGCGTGATGAACTCCTTGTGATAGGCGCCGTTCTTGGAGAGTTCGGTCAGCTCGGTGCGAAGCTCGCCGTACTGGCGAATATGCCCTTCTTGACCTTTCTTGAACGCCTCCAGTACGCCGTCGGAACCGCCGAGCGCATGTAGCAGTGTCCAGTTAAAGAAGGTCTCGATAGCGTCGTCGGGACCATCGAGCGTTCCCCAGCGAGGGGTATGGAGCAGATAGCCGCGTTCGTCGAGATAGTGCTCGGCGAACTCCTCGACGGCCCGCGAGTTGGCGTCGAGCAAAGCACGCTCCATCAGCGCCCAACCCGGAGGCGGCATCGCGGAGTCGACATGAATCGTCGGCTCGGCTGTGGCGGGCGAGTGAAAAGAAGTCAACGCCAGAAAGGCAGCACAAATCGTGAATCGGAAACCCATCGGAAGTACCTCTCGGAGTTCTGGGCTGCCCGCGGCAATGGCCGGGGGCGAATGCTACCCACTAAGACTACAAAGTTCAGCGCACAAGCGCTACCGCTATCCCTGCTACGTTACAATCAGCGGATGCTCCAAGTAATCCTGTTTTTGGTCTTCCTGTCTCTGACCGCATGCGGACCGTCGGCTCCTCCGGCGGCAGAGGAGGAATCCGCGCCCCCCAACATTGTGCTCATCGTCGCTGATGATCTTGGGTACGGTGACTTGGGGAGTTACGGGCAGCAAAACATTCAGACGCCCGTGCTGGATCAGCTCGCGGCCGACGGCATGCGCTTCACGAGTTTTTACGCCGGCAGCACGGTGTGCGCGCCTTCACGCGCCTCGCTGATGACTGGCTTCCATACAGGACACACAACCATCCGCGGCAACAAAGCAGTCAAGCCAATGGGCCAGTATCCACTCGACGATGAGGTGGTCACCGTTGCTGAAATCCTCAAGGGAAGGGGCTACCGGACCGGCCTGATCGGGAAATGGGGCTTGGGCGGTCCTGGTTCCTCGGGCGAGCCCAACCGCCAGGGCTTTGACTATTTTTTCGGTTACCTGGGCCAGCGGCACGCTCACAATTACTATCCTGAGTTCTTGTTTCGTAACACCGAGCGCGTGCCTCTGGCGAATGTTTCCGCCGAACCGGGGCGAGCCGATGGCTCCGGCGTGGCCCGGGAAAAGAAGGAATACTCGCACGACCTCATCGCCGAGGAGGCTCTCCGCTTTCTTGACGGGGAGCCCGGAACTCCATTTTTTCTCGCTCTCACTCTGACAATCCCGCACGCCAACAACGAAGCGAAGGACAAGGGCATGGAAGTACCCGACTGGGGAATCTACGCCGACAACGACTGGCCGGAACCGCAAAAGGGCCATGCCGCGATGATTACTCGCATGGACTCCGACATTGGACGACTCTTGGATAAGATCGACGCGCTGGGGTTGAGCCGGCAAACAATCGTTCTCTTCACGAGTGACAACGGTCCCCACAAGGAAGGTGGCAACGATCCCGATTTCAACAACAGCAACGGCCCGCTTCGGGGCATCAAGCGCGATCTCTACGAGGGCGGTATCCGCGTCCCGCTGATCGCGCGCTGGCCGGGGCGCATTGCAGGCGGCTCGACAAGTGATTTCGCCGGCGCCTTCTGGGATTTTCTGCCGACCTTTTCTGAACTCGCCGGCGCCGAAACTCCCGCGGGGCTCGATGGTATTTCGCTTGTCCCGGCGCTCACAGGTGATTTATCAGAACAGCCGCCACACGAATTTCTCTATTGGGAATTTCACGAAGGGGAAGGCTCCAAGCAAGCCGTCCGGATGGGTGATTGGAAGGCCGTCCGTTTGGGGCCCAACCAGCCGCTCGAACTCTACAATCTAGCGGAAGACATCGGAGAGCAGAACAACGTGGCCGCTGAGCGGGCTGAGGTGGTTGCGAAGATCGATAAGTATCTCGAGACCGCGCGCAGCGAATCCGAGTTTTGGCCCCTACGCGCGCGGGACACTTCCCCGCCCTGACTGTATGAGAGCGATTCCAGTTCCAACTTGCCAATCCGTAGCACGGACGAGCCGCAACCAATGAACGGTCCACACGGGCGGACGGGATGGGAACACGGCCGCGGCGGCAACCGCGGACGTCCATCCGCGCCTTCCATGAGGAGGCTCGTCATTGTCAAGGGAGGAGTGAGGAACTTTCAGCTGATGGGACGTTCGACCGGGCTTCCATCCGCACTCGTTGGCCGTCACTGTGGACGCGGTGCTCTATGAAGTTCGATCTAGCGGCGCTGCTCTCTCTGTCTCGGCCTCTTCGGGCCGGGCGCGGACTCGCAGTCGCCGCGAACTCGGTCTGTCTCTTCACTGCCGCGGTTCCTCAATCCTGCTTCGATGCGACGTTGTTACTTCCTCCTTCGGGGCCGCCTTCCTTTTTCGCTCTCAAAGACTCTCTACTCTCTCAAAAACCCGTTCCGCCAAAGCTAGCCTGCCGCTCGCGAGTTCGTCCTGTAAAACGGATCGGGATCGCCGCCCGCGGGCGGCCAAGCCCTTCGCGGGGAGTTTAGCTCACTCCCCCGATGACGAGCCTCCTCATTTCATCTCTGTCCGGCCGTCTGAAAAGTTTCTGCCACAATCGGCAACGATTTGGGCGTACAAGTATTGAGCTACACTAACTCTCTGATCGAATCCGCGCCCACATAGCTTCCCGATCACACCATGTCAACAAACGCTAGAATCGCACTCGTAACCGGCGCCGGCAGCGGTATCGGCCGCGCTGCGGCTCTCGCCTTGCAATCTGAAGGATATTCCGTCGTTCTAGCTGGGCGCCGTGGCGCCGAGTTGGAACGGACTGTTGCCATGGGGGAGTCCACCGGAGGCCGGTTGCTCGCCGTACCCACCGACGTGAGCAACCCCGCTTCCGTCAAGGAGCTTTTCGCCCGGGCCAAAGAAGCCTTTGGGCGACTGGATCTGCTCTTCAATAACGCGGGTGCTGGAGCACCAGGCGTCCCCATGGAGGATCTCACCTGCGAGCAGTGGAGCACGGTCGTCGGCGTCAACCTGACGGGCTCGTTCCTCTGCGCGCAGGCGGCCATCAAGATCATGAAAGCGCAGGACCCGCGCGGCGGTCGCATTATCAACAACGGCTCGATCTCGGCTTACGCGCCAAGGCCCAACTCGGCGCCCTATACCGCGACGAAACACGCAATCACGGGACTCACGAAGAGTATTTCGCTCGATGGACGCAAGCACGACATTGCCTGCGGGCAAATCGACATCGGTAACGCCGCCACGCAAATGACGGAGAAGATGGCGGCCGGTGTTCCGCAAGCGAATGGCGCCACGATGGTCGAGCCCCGGATGGACGTGCAACACGTAGCCGACGCCGTCCTTTACATGGCGAGTCTGCCCTTGGATGCAAACGTGCAGTCGATAACGGTGATGGCCACCAAGATGCCGCTGGTCGGGCGCGGGTGAGCCGAACCCTTCGGGCGCCGGGTTCTGAGCCGGCCGGCCTAAAGCAACTCGATAAATTCGAAAACCGCGAGATCAGCCTGATCCAAGATAGACTTTAGGCTAGACCGCTTTTCTCACCACGTGCTTCGGCCGTCAGGTGGTGAGAAATGCGGGCTAGACCGCGGCGCAATAGGTTTGACTTCCGCCAAGACATGGCGTAGCATCAAGAAAAGTCTCACCATGCTGCTCGTTCACAAGTGCTGTTGTATTTGGCCGGCCTAGCGTCGGCTTGCGTACGAGCACTTCCTTGCAAGCCGTCCTAAGCCGGCCCCAGACTTCCCGTTTCAGTCCAAGTGACGGTGCTTCCGAGCGTTTGCCGGAGCATTCGCTGTTGTGGCCCAGCGTTCTAGCCCGATACT
>Ga0310123_10001569_pt1 | contig 18802 bp, 21 predicted proteins | sample CB6_AW_1057_MG_FD_203505 | JGI IMG/M metagenome (GOLD analysis project Ga0310123, IMG submission 203505) | Marine microbial communities from Western Arctic Ocean, Canada - CB6_AW_1057 | ecosystem: Environmental > Aquatic > Marine > Oceanic | place: Canada: Western Arctic Ocean | collected... | reverse complement strand
CGGCTATCGAGGGACGGCAGCTGCGCGAAGAGGAGGATCTGGAGGCCGACCAACGCGCGGAAAGCGTGGTTGCGGAAATGGTCACGGAGGCGGATGAGGACCTGCTCGGTGCAGCCACTCTTGCTAAGCTGAGCAGCGGCGAATTGGAATTCGAAGACAGCACCGCTAAGTCCGAAGCGCCGGAGCCAGAAGCAACGGAGGCAAAAACAGCTGCAGCTGCTGAAACTGATCCGGAAGCCAGCGAGGCCGAAGAAGGCTTTGAGGAGGGTGAGCCGGAGTCTCCAGAATCCGTGGGTGATGCCGTATCCGAGACTAACGGGGACGCCAACACGAAACTCGAGGAATGAGATGACGATATCTGTCGAGCAAGTAAAGCAGCTGCGCAAGGCCACCGCCGCACCAGTGCTGGACTGTAAGAAGGCGCTGCAGAGCAGTGACGGTGACTTTGATCTGGCTGTTGACTGGCTGCGCCAGAAAGGACTTGCGGCGGCTGCGAAAAAGTCCGGGCGCTTAGCTAACGAAGGCGTGGTTGATGCGTACATTCATCATGGCAATCGCGTTGGCGTTATCGCGGAGGTCAACTGCGAGACCGACTTCGTGGCCCGCTCTGAGGACTTCCGCGCATTGGTGCATGACATACTTTTGCACATCGCCATGGCGAATCCTCTGTGCGTTGATGTGGATGACATCCCGGCTGATACTCTTACAAGAGAGAAGGAACTGTTCCGCGAAAAAGCGTTGCAGGAGGGGAAACCCGATCATATCTCTGATAAGATTGTGGTTGGGCGGTTGGAGAAGTATTATCGGGAGGTCTGCCTGCTGCGTCAACCATTCATCAAGGATGAAGAATTGAGCATTCAAGATCTTGTAAAGCGCGCAATCTCTAAACTCGGTGAAAACATCATCGTGCACCGTTTCAACCGCTTCGAACTGGGTGAATGAAAATCACCAGCAGCGGCCCATGGTCACGCAGACATGGCTGATAAATTCAAATACCAGCGTGTCCTGCTGAAGCTGGGTGGCGAGGCTCTTGCCCCGCCCTCTGGAGTTGGTATTGACCCGGGTAGAGCAGAAGATGTCGCCAAAATCATTAAGGGGGTCGCGGCGGCAGGGGTTCAGATAGCGGTTGTGATTGGCGCAGGAAACCTCTGGCGTGGGACAACAGGAATCGAGCGTGGCATGGAGCGTACCACCGCAGACCATATGGGAATGTTAGGCACGGTGATGAATGCGATTGCCCTACAGGATGCCCTTGAGCGGGAGGGGGTGGCTACACGTATGCAGACTGCCATTGAAATGAAAGATGTGGCGGAGCCATACATCCGCCGGCGTGCGGTACGGCACCTGGAAAAAGGGCGTGTAATAATACTCGGGGCCGGTACCGGCAATCCCTATTTCACCACTGACACCGCGGGCGCATTGCGCGCGATGGAAATCGATGCAAACATTCTCATTAAGGCTACAAAGGTGGATGGGGTGTATGACTCCGACCCGGATACCTCAACCGATGCCAAGAAGTTCGAGGGGCTCACCTACATTGATGCGATTAACCGGCGCCTGAAAGTTATGGATAGTACCGCCCTTTCACTATGCATGGACAATGACATGCCTATATTGGTGTTGGATCTATGGGCTGTCAACAGTCTACTTAGAGCTGTGAAAGGCGAGCCTGTGGGTACCCTGGTCAGTCACTAATTCCGGCAGATCCCACTTGCCGATCTTGGGTAAGTGGGTGTATCCTATTATCAAATCGGTTCATGTTGTCGGTGAAGACTTGCTTGGTACTATCAGTGGAGCCATGCAAATGATTGACAATGGTTAAGGAAGCGATAAAAGATGCCTCCGAGCGAATGCAAGTGTCGGTGCGTGTGCTTCAGGACGAACTGGCCACAATCCGGACGGGGCGGGCTTCGCCGTTACTGTTGGAGAAGTTAATGGTTAGTTATTTTGAACAGCCGACGCCGTTAAATCAACTGGCTACCATCAGTGTGCCCGAACCGCGCCTGCTTGCTATCCGACCCTTCGATGCCAGCTCGTTGGGAGAGATTGAGCGCAGCATTCTGGCATCAGATTTGGGACTCACTCCGAACAACGACGGAAAAATTATCAGGCTGAGTATTCCGCCATTGACCGAAGAACGGCGAAGAGAGTTGACTCGTGTGGTTGGGCAGCGGGTGGAGGAGGTGCGTATCGCGGTGCGAAATGTGCGCCGTGACAGTCAGAGTGACATGCGGGAGTTCGAGCGTGAGAAGATAATATCTGAAGATGAGCTGCAGCGTGGTCTGAAGGACCTACAACGGCTTACGGATGAATCAGTGGAAACGATAAACGCGCTCGGAGAACACAAGCAGGATGAGATAATGCAGGTATAATAAGACTATCAATCGAAGTCGCCACAGATAAATTGGGACCGGCGCATCCCGCCACCGCTAAAAACCGTTCAAACTACAGCAATTCCTGAATGTCTGCATCCGAAGACAATAGTCCCCTTCCGGTAATCCCGCAGCATGTAGCCATCATCATGGATGGCAACGGCCGCTGGGCGCAGCAGCGAGGGATGCCGCGGCTTGCGGGGCATCGTGCAGGCACCGACAACCTGCGCAGGATTATTGAAGAGTGTGTTCGATTGGGAATCAAATACCTTACCATTTACGCTTTTTCCACCGAAAATTGGCGCCGCCCTCCAGAAGAAGTCTCCGGGCTGATGACGCTGCTGGAAAATGTGCTCGAGCGTGAGTTGCGTGCGCTGCAAGCAAACGGAGTGCAAATCCGGCACCTGGGGCGCTGTGCGGGCGTCAATGAGCGCCTGGTGCGTAAGATTAGACACGCGGTGGAAAGCACGCGCGACAACAGCAAGCTCGTCCTCAATGTGGCCTTTAATTATGGTGGTCGAGATGAGGTAGTGCGCGCGGTGCAGCGCATCATCTCCGCCGAAATGGAACCCGATGAAATTACTGAGGAGGTAATCAGCAGGCAGCTGTACACGGCTGGGCAGCCGGACCCGGACTTGATAATCCGTACCAGCGGCGAATACCGCATCAGCAATTTCATGGTCTGGCAGGGGGCTTATTCAGAATGGTATTTCACCTCCGCCCTGTGGCCGGATTTCGACGAAGATGAGCTGCGTCGCGCACTTGTGTTTTTCAGTAGCCGTGAGCGTCGCTTTGGGTTGGTTTCCGAACAAGTGGCATGATGCTGCGCCATCGGCTGCTTACAGCAACTCTGCTGGTGCCGGTTTTTCTTTGGGTGATTCATCTTGGCGGCTGGTTGTACAGCGCTGTGGTGCTAGTGCTGCTGGCCATAGGCGCGTGGGAGTTTACGCGGATCGCAGCAATTGCGGACGTGCGCCCTTCAACGTGGATAAGTATTGCAGGAGTGTGGGCGGTCGCGGGTGCTGTGGTACTGATGGATGGCCGCTGGATGATTCCGGTCGTAGTCACACTGCTTCTCTGTAGTATGGCGTGGCATGTTTTTTCCTTCGAACGTGGCGCGCGCACGCCGCTTCAGGATTGGGCTGTTACGCTGGCCGCACCGTTTTATCTGGGTGGGCTTGGCGGTCACCTATTGGCGCTGCGCTTGCTGCCCCATGGAGCATTGTGGACGCTTACCGTACTGCCCGCCATGTGGCTTTCCGATACGGGCGCATATGCTATGGGCAGCTGGCTGGGAAGACGCCCGATGGCGCGCCGGACCAGTCCAAATAAGACCTGGGAGGGTTTCTTTGGCGGTGTGGTTTGGGGAGCGGTTTTCGGGGGATTGTTGGCCGAGCTGTGGCAGCGTTTTGGTGCGGTGTCACCGGATTTGCTAGGGTGGCGTGAAGGCGTTGTCATCGGCGTGCTGGTCTCGGTAGCAGGAACGGTGGGAGATCTGGGGATCTCGATGCTCAAGCGTCAGGCCGGCCTCAAGGATACCGGCCGGCTGCTCGCTGGCCACGGCGGAGTACTGGATCGAATTGATTCGTGGCTGTTGGCGGGGGCAGTCAGCTATTATTTCATTTTGTGGATTGTACTTCGTTGACTGATTATGGTTTGTCGAGAATGATACTCGTATCCTTACAGTAGTGGCGCTAAATGTTGGTTCAGTGTCTACTGCGTTCTGTGTTTGGCTTCGGCATACTAGATTTTTTACATAAAGGAGATGTGAGATGACAAGCTCTGAGCCGGACCGTAACCTTGCGATGGAACTGGTGCGGGTGACGGAAGCAGCTGCGCTTGCGGCCGGGCGCTTTATGGGGCGCAACGACAAAAACGGCAGTGACGAGGCAGCAGTGGAAGCTATGCGGTTGATGCTTAACAGCATAGAGATGAATGGGACGGTCATAATTGGAGAGGGCGAAAAGGATGATGCCCCAATGCTATATAATGGCGAGCATTTGGGAACAGGAAACCCTCCTGAGGTTGATATCGCCGTGGATCCAATAGACGGTACCCGTCTATTGGCCCTGGGGCGGGCCAATGCTCTAGCCACTGTGGCGGTTGCCGACCGGGGCAGTTTGTTCGACCCTGGTCCGTTCGTGTACATGCAGAAAATCGCCGTTGGTCCGGACGCAAAAGGCGTCATTGATGTGGAGGCTTCCCCAGTGGATAATCTAAACCGTATCGCCCGCGCCAAGGGATGCGGAGTGGATGATCTGACGGTGGTGGTGCTGGATCGTCCGCGTCACGAGCAGATCCTCGCGGAACTGCGGGATACCGAAGCGCGTATCCGTTTGATAACCGATGGAGACGTTGCCGGTGCGGTGATGACCGCCTGGCCTGAATCGGGCATTGACGTACTCATGGGGGTGGGTGGCACGCCGGAAGGGGTACTGTCGGCATGCGCGCTAAAGTGCATGGGCGGCGAACTGCAGGGCAAGCTATGGCCTCGCAACGAGGAGGAGATTGAGCGCGGCGATGCAATGGGCTACGATTTTGATGCAGTGTTGCTCATGGATGATCTGGTGCGCAGCGAGAATTGCTTCTTCGCGGCCACAGGCATCACCGATGGTGAGTTGGTGGACGGAGTGAAATATTATGGCAACGGAGCTCGCACTCATTCTCTCGTTATGCGTTCAACATCGGGGACGGTACGGGAAATTGCAACTCGGCACCGATGGGACAAGATAATTCGTTTCTCGAATATTGCAAACGGTAAGGAATAGGTTATGGATATTGCACAACTGGAAAAAAAGAAACTCGAAGAACTGCGCCAGCTTGGCCAGGAGATGGGTGTACCGGGTCACAAGAGATTGAAAAAGGACGATCTGGTTCTTGGTCTTTTGCATGCAAATGCTGAAAAGAAGGGTTTGATGCTGCGTGGCGGCGTACTTGAAGTGGTCGATGATGGCATCGGATTCTTGCGTTCCGGACATCTGTTGCCGGGTCCGGACGATGTTTATGTTAGCCAGTCGCAAATCAGGCGGTTCGGTATGCGCACCGGTGACATGGTCGTTGGGCAGGTGCGTTCGCCCAAAGACAGCGAGAAATACCACGGTCTGATTCGGGTAGAAGCGGTCAACGGAATGGATCCGGAAGAGGCAAAGGGACGTCCGGTTTTCGAATCGCTCACCCCGATTTTCCCGGAAGAACGTTTCGATCTGGAGACCGACCGGCATGTGCTTGCCACCCGGCTGATAAACCTGGTGGCGCCGATAGGAAAAGGACAACGTGGCCTGATAGTCTCGCCCCCTAAGGCAGGCAAAACTACGGTACTCAAGCAGATCGCAAATGCCATTTCTCTCAAGTACGAGCGGGTACATCTCATGGTGGCATTGATTGGCGAGCGTCCTGAGGAAGTGACCGACATGGATCGTTCGGTGGACGCCGAGGTCGTGGCCAGCACGTTCGATGAGCCGGTGACTGCCCACGTAAAGGTTGCCGAAATGGCGCTAGCGCGCGCCCGGAGGCTGGTGGAGGGCGGTCGTGATGTGGCCATTCTTCTGGATTCAATCACGCGCCTTTCGCGCGCGTATAACCTGATAGTCACACCCTCCGGGCGCACGCTCTCAGGCGGCCTTGACCCCGCGGCCTTGTATCCGCCAAAACGTTTCTTCGGTGCTGCGCGTAACATCGAGGATGGCGGTTCACTCACTATTGTCGCTACCTGCTTAGTGGATACCGGTTCTCGTATGGACGACATGGTGTACGAGGAATTCAAAGGTACCGGAAACATGGAGCTGCATCTCTCTCGCAAACTGCAGGAACGCCGTATTTTCCCAGCGTTGGACATTGACCGCTCATCTACCAGGAGGGAGGAGCTGCTTCTCGGTCCGGATATTACCCAGCGTGTGTGGCTAATGCGCCGCATGTACAACCAGATGCTTGCAGCCCCACCAAACGGGGCCGGAATGGATGTAGCCAGCGCTACCGAAGCTGTCAACCAGCAGATTCGACAGACTGAAAACAATTTTGAATTCTTGGAACAATTGGGAAAAACGGCTGAGTAAACCAGGGCTTTAATGGACCGGTCACCCTCGCACGGTCGTCCGGGAGGGCAGCCGACTTCCGCGTCTATCAGCGGGCTGCGCGCTCTGTTGAAGCGTTACGGTTATCACGTCGTCCTGATTGGATTGATATCCGGCGCGGTAGTGTTGTTTCGCTGGGATCCGCTTGAGAGTCTAACGGCTCAAATAGAGCTTCCTGTGCTTTCTTCGCATCCGCAGGCAGATGCAGCAAGTGGCACTGGAATACCAGGGGTGCTCATGGCTGCAGGTGTGGATGAAAAGGTGCCAGTCCCACCGCTGACCCGGCGCGTTAACCTGCATACGCTTATTCCCAGCCGAGCTCGGCAGGAGGTCATCACTTACACTGTTCGCTCAGGGGATACCCTTTTTGGCATATCTGAGAAGTACGGTATAACTCCGGAGACAGTGTTGTGGGGCAATCCGGTGCTGAAAGATGACCCTCATCTGCTCCGACCTGGTCAGGAACTACTCATTTCTCCGGTCACCGGCGTGCTGCGATTGGTTTACGGTGAGGATACGATTGAAGGGTTGGCAGCAGCGTATCATGCTAACGCAGATGACATCCTGAACTGGCCGGGCAATCACCTTGACCCGGACGATCCGGTATTGGTTGAGGGAACCGTTCTCGTGGTACCCGGAGGAGAACGTGATTTCGTGCAGTGGACGGTTCCGCGCATTACGCGAGCGCAGCGCAACCCGTTGCCCGCCGGAGCTGGCCCTGGAGCGTGTGCGGGTGGATATTCAGGTGGCGCGGTGGGCTCCGGCGGTTTCATCTGGCCAGCTGGTAATCACTACCTCTCCGGCTTCGGTTACAGCTCCTACCATCGTGGAATTGATATTGCGGCTGGTCACGGTTTGCCCATCTACGCCGCGGACAGTGGCGTGGTTATGTTCGCTGGGTGGAGCAACTGGGGCTTTGGTTACATGGTGGTCGTTGACCACGGTAACGGCTGGCAGACGCTCTATGCGCATCTCTCGCAATGGAATGTGAGTTGTGGTCAATCCGTGTATCAGGGCAATGTTGTCGGGCTAGCTGGAAGCTCTGGGAACTCCTCGGGTCCGCATTTACATTTCGAGATTAACTATCAGGGATCGCGCCCGAACCCATGGAATTATCTCCCCTGAGGTATATTCTTAGATGAAACTCTCTGTGGTAATTCCAGTGTTCAACGAAGCGGAGACAATTATACAGATTGTGGAACGCGTGCGCCAGGTGCCGCTAGAAAAGGAACTACTGCTGGTAGATGACTCCTCCTCAGACGGTTCCAGTGAAATTCTCTTGCGCCTGGGCACTGATACGGACACCACCGTGTTGAGCCATCCAGTGAATAGAGGCAAAGGTGTGGCCATAGCCACCGCGCTTCGCGCAGCCCGCGGGGATGTGGTCGTGATACAGGATGCAGACCTTGAGTACGACCCGAATGATTTCCTGAAGCTAATCGAGCCGATAGATAGGGGAGCGGCGCAGGTAGTGTATGGCATACGTGACCTGAGTAGCCAGAGGGTGATCATGCGCGCCGGCAACCGCTTTCTCACCTGGCTGACAGGCGCGTTGTTTGGGGTACGTTTGCGCGATATGGAGACCTGTTACAAGATGATGACGCGGAAGGTGTACCAGCTTCTTGCGCTTGAGTGCCGTCGCTTTGATGTGGAGGCCGAGATTACGGCGAAAATACTGCGCGCAGGTTTCAGTATTCATGAGCGTGCTATCGTGTATAACGCTCGTTACGACAACAAGAAGCTCTCCCCATTGGATGGACTGCCAACTGTGCGCGCGCTCATAAAGTACCGTTTTTTCTCTTGACTGAGCTCGACTTGTTTGACTACGGATTGCAGCAACGAATGGCCGCGGAAGCTCCCTTAGCTGCTCGAATGCGTCCGCGCAGTATTGAGGAGTTCGTCGGTCAGCATGAAATAATCGGTCCGGGACGGCTGCTTCGGCGCGCAATCGAAGCTGATAAACTGTTCTCTTCTATCCTGCTGTGGGGGCCGCCGGGAAGCGGGAAGACCACACTGGCGAACATTATCGCCAATTCTACGTCATCGCATTTCACTACTCTCAGTGCTGTTCTCGCCGGGGTGCGCGAGCTGCGTGCAGTGATATCGGCCGCGTTGGAAAGGCGCAAACTGCACAGCGCGCGCACCATCCTGTTTGTTGACGAGGTGCATCGCTGGAACAAAGCGCAGCAAGATGCGCTGTTGCCGCATGTGGAACGCGGGGTTATCGTGCTAATCGGTGCGACTACTGAAAACCCGTACTTTGAAGTGATTGGCGCGCTGGTATCGCGTTCGCGTGTTTTTCAGTTCCGTCCGTTGTCGGATGATGACACGCGCCGGGTGTTGCAAGACGCTCTGGTGGATTCTGAGCGTGGCTACGGAGGGCATCAAATAGAAATCTCCTCGGCTGGCCTGGAGCATCTGGTGACGGTGGCGGGCGGCGATGCGCGTAACGCGCTTAACGCCCTTGAGCTGGCGGTTGAATCCACTCCTCGGGACGAGGATGGCACTATTAAGATCACACTGGATGTGGCGCAGGAATCGATTCAACGTCGTGCGGTGCTTTATGATAAAGACGGTGACGCGCACTACGACACAATCAGCGCCTTCATCAAATCAGTGCGCGGATCTGATCCGGATGCCTCTCTCTACTGGCTGGCTAAAATGCTGTACGCGGGCGAATCTCCGCGCTTCATTCTGCGACGGTTGCTTATTCTTGCGGGTGAAGATGTTGGCCTGGCCGACCCGATGGGGCTGCTTGTGGCCAACGCGGCCGCGCAGGCGTTCGAATATGTCGGGCTTCCAGAGGGTGTGTACCCGCTGGTGGAAGCCACGCTCTATCTCTCCACCGCGCCGAAATCCAACAGCTCCGTTAGTTTTTTTCAGGCGCACAAAACGGTGGAAAAAGATGGGTGTACGGATGTGCCCGATCATCTGAAAGATGCTAACCGAGATCGGGCTGCACTGGGGCATGGTGAGGGCTATATCTATCCGCACGGGAAACCCGGACACCACACCGGGCAGCAGTACCTGCCGGCGACGCTGTTGGGCCGGCATTTTTATGAGCCGACGGACCAGGGCTATGAAGCCGAAGTTGAGCAACGCCTGGAGCGCTGGCGGGCAGCGCAACGGGCAGCGCTGGGGATAGAGAGGACGCAAAATTATCCGGCGTTGAGCGAAGAAGAAATCATGCAGATCAAAAAGGGCATGGGCCGCGGCTAATATACTAAAGGGTTATACGAAACCACCCAAAGGCTAAGCGCAGCGTTTTTTACGGGCAAGGCGCCGATGTGTTTGTCTGTTGTGGGTACGTGCTTGTCATTCCTTGGATCGGATCTTGACGGCCTAGGTTTAGCTCTCAGCTATAGTCCCAACGGGTTGTCTGGCAATTACCTACCAAACAAACCGGTCACTTTTCGGTGTAAGTACTTTGGTACTCAGCAAGAACATCATTCAAAAGTTTAACCATTGGACCAGGCACCCCTTCACCAATAATCGTATCATCAACTTTTACCACTGGCACAATGTTGCGACTGCAGGATGTAAGAAAAACTTCGTTCATGTTCGACAAATCGGCAAGAGTTATTTGTCGTTCTTCTACCGCAATCCCTGCCTTCGGAACTATTTCCAAAAGCACCTTTCGCGTTATACCATCTAGAATAGTTTCATCAAGCGGTGGCGTGATAACCGTATCATTCGTATCGATAACAAACAAACTAAATGTTGTTCCCTCCAATATAGTTTGACCATCTCTTGTAGAGACGAAAAGCGCCTCTGTTGCACTATACTCTTTTCCCACTGTCTGATGCGCAACAATTCCGCCAACATAGTTGAGCAGTTTGACATTCGGCCACTGCCGTTGGTACGCGAAACTCGCCAGCGAAATGCCCTTTATATACCACTCGTCGGGCGGAGGCGTAAATGGAAACACAAGAACATATACATGTGCCGGGCCTTCAGGTGCGACACCAGCGGGTGCAGCTTTTCCACCGCTATACATTATTTCCAATAGCATATCGCCGTGTTCTTTGTTTTTTTCCACCACACTAGCTACAAGTCTTTTCAGTTCGTCACGATTGTGCGGAAGGTCCATTGAGAGTTCCCGTGCGGAACGGAATAGACGTTCAACATGATCCTCCATGCGAAACACTGTGCCTCCATTCAGCGTGCGACACGCGGTAAAAATGCGATATCCACGAAAGGTGCCAACCATATCGTTGCACACATTAATGCTCACCTCGTTGGTGGGGATATATTTCCCGTTGGCATAAGACAATAGAGAATCTTCAATCATATTATTCGAAATGAATTGGAGCGCCTTTCTCATTTTCGATGGAATGGCGCAAGCAAGATCGCGTATGAGAGAATTGTATCATCTGTTCGAATGGTAGAATAAACGTAATGGCACGCGTTCTGCTTATCCGTCACGCAGAGAACGACTACACTCAGGCAGGCAAGTTGGCTGGTTGGAAGGCGGGGGTGCATCTGAACAAAGCTGGGCGTAAGCAAGCTGCGCTGCTAGCCGAGCAGCTGGCGGGAACGCCGATCAAGGCGGTTTATTCGAGCCCGCTGGCGCGTGCATTACAGACTGCGCAGCCAATCGCTTTGGCGAGGCAGTTGCAAGTGCGTCGCTGTGCTCGGCTGGGAGAGGTGCGCTATGGGGAGTGGCAGGGCATGAGCCTGAAATCTCTCCGCCGGCGCAAGCTGTGGCGGCTTATCCAGCAGCGTCCGTCGGCAGCGAGTTTTCCGGGTGGCGAATCTATACACGGCGTGCAGGTTCGTGCTGTGGCTGCGATGGAAGAGTTGGTTGCACGCCATCCTAAGGACTGCTTCGCCGTGGTCTCCCACGGCGATGTCATCAAAATGATCGTGGCATTTTACCTAGGAATGGAGCTGGATTTGTACCAGCGTATCATTATCAGCACTGCGTCGGTATCCGAACTTCGGTTTTTCTCTGGTGTAGTACGCGTGCTGCGCGTCAATCAGACGATGTCAGCGCCGGGGGGCAAGTGAAGCAATGGGCGCAGTAGTAGAAATGAACCCGACGGATTACATCTCCGCTGGATGTGTCGGTGAGGTTGGCAAGCGCACATTTTTCATTCAGGCGCGCAATGATTTGGATTGCCTTACCCTGCTGTGCGAGAAATTCCAAGTGCAACAACTTGTGTCAGGCATTCGTGAGTTTGTCGAGGAATTACAGCGTAAGAATCCGGATTTGCCGCCGCCGATCTTGGATTACATAGAAGCCGAAATGGAGCTGCAGGAACCGCTGGAACCATTGTTCCGCGTTGGACATATGGGTTTGGGCTACGATGAGGAGAGGGATCTGATAGTGTTGGTAGCGCAGGAGCTGACCAGCGAAGAGGATGAGGTTACCGAAGCCGGCACCGCCAGAATTTGGGCAACTCGTTCACAGATGCTGGTGTTCGGCGCCCATGGAGATGAAGTCGCTTCTCGAGGCCGGCAGATATGTGGGAACTGCCTGCAGCCTCTGGATCCAGAGGGGCATTTCTGTCCCAAGAGTAATGGCCATCGATAGCACCGTGCCGATGGCACAAATGGTCACCGCGTCCCCGCGGGATGTGCTTTCCACGCTGCGTGCGGGTGAGATTACCTTGCGTGGGCTTTTTCGTGCTGGTTCGAATTACACTTTTCTCACGCAGGTAGTGCTTGGGGAACGATGCATCGAGGCAGTGTACAAGCCTACTAAAGGCGAGCAGCCGCTATGGGATTTTCCTACTGGCACTCTGGCGAAGCGAGAGGTGGCCGCGTATTTAGTCAGCCGCGCGTTGGACTGGGATTTGGTGCCCCCCACCGTTTATCGAGATGGCCCCCATGGTCCGGGTTCGTTGCAGCAGTTCGTTGAGTTTAAGATGGAAGGGCACTATTTCAATTTCACAGAGATTGAAAAGGCTGCCTGTCGGCGCGTGGCGGCCTTCGATTATGTGGTTAACAATGCAGACAGAAAAAGCGGCCACGTTGTGCGCGGAAACGACGGAAAAATGTGGTTGATAGACCATGGTGTGTGTTTTCATAGTGAATACAAGCTGCGCACGGTGATATGGGATTATGCTGGAGAACGGCTTCCGGATGAATTCCGTCCGGACATTGAGACCATCGCCGAGGGCATCGGCGCCGGAGGCGCGCTGGCGCAGGGGCTGCGGGATCTGCTGAGTGAGGACGAAATCGCCGCGCTGGGATGGAGGGCGCAGTACCTGGCGCTATCCGGACGCCTGCCGCAACCCGGCCAGGATCGCAATTATCCCTGGCCGCCCCTGTAGTCTGCCGAGCCGCGTCCCCTTTCTGATTTTCATGTGTGAAAAGTGACGAAAGCACTGGTGTTTGATTTTGGTGGTGTGTTGATGCGTACTGTGGATTTGACTCCGCGGCGGTCATGGGAGATGCGTTTTGGGCTTTCGGAGTGGGGTCTGGCTGAGCTGGTGTTCGACAATCCGGTGGCGAGAAAAGCGACCGTGGGTGCTGCTGAAACGGCTGATGTTTGGGGCTTCGTGGCTGCTGAGTTACGTCTTTCGGAGGAGGAATTGGCCGAACTGCAGCGTGACTTCTGGGCGGGAGACCGCGTGGATGTCGCCCTGACTGATTTTGTCGGCCAGCAACGCGGGTATTGTCGGACGGCGATTCTGAGCAACGCTTGGCTCGGAGTGCGCCAGTTCTTTAGGTCGTTACCGGAATTGTCCGTGTTTGATACCATGGTGATTTCTGCCGAAGAAGGCGTTGCTAAACCTGCGGAGGAGATTTACCGGAGTACGTTGGAACGGATAGGGGTGGTGGCAGCTCAAACGGTGTTTGTGGACGACATGGTGGAGAACGTGGTTGCGGCACGCTCTCTCGGGATGGCAGGCATCGTTTTCGAATCCACCGAGCAGACACTAATCGCGCTGCAGCAGTGGTTGTTTGGTAAGTGATCACATGGGCTTGCATGAATCTGATGACTGAACGCGATGGGAAGACACTGCTTAACGGACTGACGCGCCTGTCCTTGTCACCATGGTGCTTGCCAACGCTGTCGGTTTGGGAGAACTGCCGTCTGCCGCGTACTGATATCGAGAGAAAACCCCAGGTGATCGGGCGTGAGCCGCGCTGACAAACCCCGTGGATGAAATCACTTTGGGAGTGGTGGCTGATTCGCATGTGCCGGAGCGGATGACGCGCATTCCGGAGGCCGCTCTGCTGTGTTTTCGGCGGGCGCGAGTGAGCGCTATTCTGCACGCTGGCGATATGACTCATCCCCGCGTCTTGAACCAGTTCGAACAGATTGCGCCGGTGATTGCGGTGCGAGGTAACCGTGATATCTGGACACGGGCTGGGCGGAGGTTGCCGCTGCAGCAGGTGCTGGAATTTGGAGGGGTAAGAATCGGGTTGACCCATGGCCACGGAGGATTGTGGGGATATCTATTGGAAAAGGTGCTATATTACACGGTGGGATTCTCGCTCGCGCGATATCTGAGCAGATTACCAATGATGTTTCCGCGTGATGTGCGCGTGATTGTTTTCGGGCATACCCATCGCATGGCCAACAAGTGGGTGGGTGACACGTTGCTATTCAATCCGGGCTCCCTCGGCCCTGAATATTACGACAGGGTGGGGGCGGCGGTAGGCCTGCTGCGCATCGGCAATGGGCGCGTTTGTGCCGAGGTTGTGCCGGTGAGGGCATGATTTGACCGATTTGCATCTGTGTGCTAATATGACTAATGTGAACGCCAACGCTATTCATCATCACCATCGGAGCGAAACCATCTAACCGGACACGGCGGGCTAGTACACGATTCACTTTTTTATCTACACCCACCCCATGTCCGGGGTGGGTGTTTCTTTTTGGAGGGCAATATGAACCGGACAGACATACGGATGGGATTGCCAAGTAAGGGAAGTTTGGAGAGCGGAGCGCTGGATTTCCTAGCTAGCTGTGGTCTACCAGTGCGAAAGCCGAACCCGCGAAAGTACCAGGCTACAATCCCGGCTTTGCCTAGTCTGAAAGTTATCTTGCAGCGTCCAGGCGACATTGTGGTCGGGGTGCGCAGCGGGAGTATTGATCTCGGCATTACAGGGATGGACATCGTGGAGGAGCAGCGTACCGCAGCCAGTGACGTGCTAGTGCTGCACGATGCGCTTGGTTTTGGGCGCTGTACTCTTGAGCTGGCAGTGCCGGAGGGATGGGCTGAAGTACACTCTCTCGGAGATCTGGCTGCCCGCGCGGAGGCGTTGTCCGGTCCGCTGCGCGTAGCCACAAAATTCCCTCAGCTCACAGGAGATTACTTGGGTGCAAATGGTTTGCCTGGCTGTGATTTGATCAGCGCTGAGGGTACACTCGAGGTAGCGCCCGAGGTCGGTTACGCTGACATTATCGCCGACCTGGTTTCCTCTGGCCAAACCATGCGAGATAACCGCCTGCGCACTATTTCTGATGGATGTATTTTGCGGTCGCAGGCGGTTCTGATTGGTAATCGTGTCAGCCTGAGTGAGCGCCCTGAGGTGCTTGCGATGGCGCGCGAACTGTTGGAGTTCTCGGAGGCGTACCTGCGCGCGCAAGGGTATTACATCGTCGTCGCCAACATGCGCGAACCATCTGCACAGGCGGTTGCCGAGCGCATGTTTGCAGAGACCGAACTAGGTGGGCTGCAGGGTCCCACGATATCGCGCGTGATCACGCGCCAAGGGCAGGAGGATATGTGCGCGGTTGAGGTGGTGGTTCCAAAAGAACGGCTGGGACAAGCGGTGAATGAGCTGCGTGCTATTGGTGGCAGCGGAGTGGTAGTATCGCCTGTAAGTTATATATTTGAAGAGGAACCGGAACGCTACGTAGCGCTGTTGGCATCACTGGAGATTCAGGGAGAATGATTCGCATTATCGCTGACCTGGAGCTCGCGCAAAGGACTGTGCTCTCGCGTTCCGCGGAGCGTCCTGATTATCCCGTCGAGCTTCTGAGTGCTGTGGAGCGTATTTTTGGTGATCCACTTTCGCCGCCAGCGGCGGTGGCGCGGGTGTTGGCGGATGTACGCGCACGTGGTGACGCTGCCTTGCGAGAGTGGGCGTACCGCATCGATGATATCGTGCCTCACCCGCTGGCGGTGCTGGAAAGCGAACTGGCCACAGCTCTCAGGGAGATTCCCGCAGATCTAGTTGAGGCGCTGCAGATCTCGGCTGAGCGTATCCGTGCTTTCCACTCACTGCAGCCGGTACGAAGCTGGGAAACTTCGGAGCTGGGTGGTGTGATGGGTCAGCGGATGATTCCTCTGCAGCGGGTGGGGGTTTACACACCCGGGGGCACGGCTCCGCTACCCTCTTCGCTGTTAATGGCTGTGATTCCTGCACAGGTAGCGGGCGTGAAGGAGATTGTGATCTGTACCCCACCTGGCCGAGAAGGTTCTCCGGTTCCATCCGTGATCTGTGCCGCAGCTCACATGCTCGGTATTGATAAGGTTTTCCAACTGGGTGGTGCGCAGGCTGTCGCGGCCATGGCATATGGCACTGAAACGGTTCCGCGGGTGGACAAAATCGTTGGGCCTGGAAATCTGTTTGTCACACTCGCCAAAAAACAGGTCTTTGGTGAGGTAGGCATCGATGGGCTGGCGGGCCCTACTGAGACCGTTATCGTGGCCGACGATTCTGCTAACCCGGACTGGGTGGCAGCAGACCTTTTGGCTCAAGCTGAGCATGATTTGCTCGCAACCGCGATTATGATAACGCCCTCACGGTCGTTGGCGCGAAAGGTGCAGGTGGCTGTTGGACGGCAGATGGAGACCCTCAGTCGCTCTCACATTCTCATTCAATCGCTCAGTGACCGCGGTGGCATCGTTCTCGTCCCCAATCTGGAAACCGCCGTCGAGATTGCCGACGAGTTTGCACCAGAGCATCTCTGCCTCGCGGTCCAGCAGCCACAACTCTGGGCGGAGAGAGTACGTAACGCCGGTTGTCTTTTCGTCGGGGAGGACTCTTGCGAAGTGCTGGGAGATTATGTTTCTGGGTCTAACCATATTCTGCCAACTGGTGGCACGGCCCGCTTCGCCTCGTCGTTGAATGTGCTTGATTTTGTGCGTATCATGGGTGTGGTGCAGCTCGATGAACAAACTGCCATCCAGCTAATCCCTCCGGCAGTGCGCCTAGCGCGGGCCGAGCAGCTGGATGGGCACGCAACCGCTGCCCGAGCCCGGGCACGGAATCTGCAGGATTGAAGGCGGTCGCGCCATGACGCCGGAGACAACTATGTCGCGTGTGGATCCTGAAAAACTGTTGCGCCGAAGTGTGTCCTCACTGGAACCATATACTCCTATCATTCCATTCGAGGTGCTCTCCGAAATGCTTGAACGGCGGTCTGATGAGATTATCAAGCTGGATGCTAACGAGAATCTTTACGGTCCGGCGCCGGGTGTGTACGCTGCCCTGTCCGAGATTCGCTTTCCCCACATATACCCTGACCCCGAAAACCGAGCGCTGCGTACAGCGCTCGGGGATTATACCGGTATTCCATCCGATAACATCTTCGCAGGCGCGGGCGCGGACGAACTGATTGATCTGACAATGCGCCTGTTTCTCGACCCCGGCGACAAAATTATCGATTGCCCACCCACATTTGGGATGTACAATTTCGATGCGTCCATTAACGGGGCTGAGACCATTTCGGTGCCCCGCAGGGACGATTTCTCGCTGGATATTACCGCAATTGAAACCGCAGCCCACGAACATGCACCTAAGCTGCTTTTCCTCGCCTCGCCCAACAACCCGGACGGTAGCCAGCTCCCGGAAGATGATCTGCGCCGTTTGTTAGAATTGCAGTTGATGGTAGTTCTGGATGAAGCTTATATAGAATTTGCCGGCCGCGAGCACTCTCGCATTGACTGGGCGCTGCAATACTCCAATTTGCTTGTAATTCGCACTTTCAGCAAATGGGCGGGTTTGGCCGGTCTGCGGGTAGGTTATGGTGTGTTCCCTTCGGAGTTGATGCCGCAGCTCTGGAAGACAAAACAACCATATAATGTCAATGTGGCAGCCACGGCGGCTGCGCTGGTGTCGCTCCAGGAACGGGAACAGCAGCTCGAAATCGTGGCACGCATCGTGCGCGAGAGAAGCCGTATGGAGCAGCTTCTCGCAGAAATTACGTTTTTGTGTCCGTACCCGAGTCGGGCGAATTTCGTACTCTGTAGGGTGACTGGTCGGAGTGCCCGGGAACTGCAGCGGACTCTGCAGGGAGAGGGCATCTTGGTGCGTCATTTCGACAAACCGCGCCTGCGCGACCACATTCGGATTTCGGTAGGTATGTCGGAGCACACGGACGTGCTGATATCAGCATTAACACGACTGGAGCTCAATTGAATACTCTTGTCAAACGGGCAAGGACAAGCCTGTTATCAATATTTGAATTGGAGGTGAAAGATGCGCGAAACGAAAGTTGAACGGAAAACGGATGAGACCGAAATCGAGATTGCCCTCAGTCTGGACGGAAGTGGTGTGCATGATATTTCCACCGGTATCGGGTTTCTTGACCACATGCTTACTCAAATTGCCGTACATGGCTTGTTCGACATGAATGTGCAGACGAGGGGAGATTTGCACATCGATGCGCACCATACTATAGAAGACACAGCACTGTCTTTGGGAAAGGCTTTTAATCAGGCTCTTGGAGACCGCAAAGGCATCGCGCGCATGGGAGTTGGTTGTGTACCCATGGATGAAGCTCTTGCGCATGTGGCGGTCGACCTTGCTGGCCGGCCATACTCGGTGTTGCAGGCTGAGTGGCACACGAGTGCCATCGGGAGGTTCCCGACCCGTATGGTGGCGCACTTTTTCGAGTCGCTGGCGGTGACCATGCGCGCAAATCTTCACGCCCGTGTGTTTTACGGGAGCGATGACCATCATCAAGCTGAAGCGCTCTTCAAGGCTCTGGCGCGGGCGCTGGATACTGCTACGCAGCTGGACGCAAGGCGTGGCGGCGTGGTCCCCAGCACGAAAGGCATTTTGTAATGGCGTTACCATCCTGTAACTTTCTTGCGTCTGCCCTTACCAAACGTGCCGATGAAAAAGCAGGTGTCAAACTGTGGTTATGATGTGGTCAAGTGGTTTTGTACAATAACTCTCTTCGAGATATTTAGTGCAAACAGAAAGTCAACCCATCATGGTTTTTGGTTAGGACTCTCACTTGAGAGATTGTGGCGACTTACATGGTTAGTCAAGAGCGGAACGAATTTTGATCCACTATCTGATTGTACCAAGAGGCCTCAGCGTTGGTGGATTAGTGCGGGAATGATGCATACGTCGGAAGGCATATTACGTGCTGCTGGCTGACTGAAGATGAAATCTGCAAGTGTCGGCAGCCAATTAAGGTGTCATCGAATTCTACGAGAGCAT
>Ga0310123_10001567_pt1 | contig 18810 bp, 15 predicted proteins | sample CB6_AW_1057_MG_FD_203505 | JGI IMG/M metagenome (GOLD analysis project Ga0310123, IMG submission 203505) | Marine microbial communities from Western Arctic Ocean, Canada - CB6_AW_1057 | ecosystem: Environmental > Aquatic > Marine > Oceanic | place: Canada: Western Arctic Ocean | collected... | reverse complement strand
AATGGGCATGGCAGCAACGCTTCTCCACTCGATCTGGCAGCGCGACTAACCAACGTGGAATACGAAGGGAAAGTCCTTTGTGCTCTCGTCAGCCACTGGGATCTGCGACGCGTCAAACAAGTCGCCGAGACTCTCCGCGATTCCGACTTCAACGGCGCTGCACACGCGGGTGAATATGAAACGGCACTGTACTTGGCACTAAAACCTGGACTTGTGGACATGTCCAAAGCGGTCGATGAACACACACCACTTTCACCCAGCTTCAGCATCGATTTGCTCTCCGGTGTCCACCCGGAAGGTTCCGCCGCACGCCTGATGCCCTACTGGAGCAGCCTCACGGCCAGCGGGATTATGGGAGACGCAACAAAGGCCACCCAGGAAAAGGGAGAGAAGTTTCTGGCGGCAGCCGTGGAAGGACTTGGCGACCTGATCGGTGAACTGCAACAAACGCCGCTTCCCGAGCGACGCGATCAGCACGAGACGCCCCCCATGATCAGAAACAGAGCATGGACTTGAACAGCTTCATCTTGTTTCGCTCCGGCCAGCAAACAAAAGCGTAAGAGTGTCGATGTCACTGTCTGCGTCTCTGATTTGCCGGATTTCAAAGCTGACCAGCAGGCCCACAGGGGATCACCGTCATCCCCAGGCGGATGACCGGGAAGACCCGATCAAAAGCACTCTCGAATCCCAACCCAAATCGCCTCACAACCACCATTAATTTCAGCGTCCTGAGCTGTACTTCATCTTTCAAGTTTTTAATCGGAATCCGTCAACCGTGGTAATTCCGCGAAAGCTGTCGGATTCCATGATCACCCCGCAACAGCGGCCGCAAATTTAGTTGACAGGGACACTCGCTCGATTAATATGAAAGACACCCAGAACGCTGATTGGTCAGGAACTTGTGCCCCGATTCCGTAGCCAGTCGGCGTTTTTTTGTGCGCGGTTCCTCTTTTACCACGATCGCCGACGCCCTATAGTATCCCGAGACTGGTAGGTCTGGATGGTTTTCGGACATGTCTCGGACCGCAAAGAAGTTGACCGAGTTCAACAACCGTGAATCGGCAAGAAGTTTTATTTTTTGGTTCGGTTTTTTTGGCAACCGTCCCATCTTGCCTGGCACCTTCAAAGTGAACCACTGAAATCCAAGGACAAGGGGCCAAGTTTCTATGCGCCCTATTGCGCAACGAGATGGATCCAATCGCAACAGCGGCTGTGGTTTCGTGGGTACTTCCAGGGGCAGCGTAAACACCTGCTGGTCTGGTAAGCGCACGTCAGCGATGTTGACTTGACTCCGAACTCCAAGGAACCCGTGGATGACAGCCGATACGCCAAAATTCGTTGCCCTGGTCTCTGGCTTACCCCGTTCCGGTACGTCCATGATGATGCAAATGCTGGATGAAGGGGGCTTGCCCATCCTGACCGACAGGGAGCGGGCAGCAGACGACGATAACCCGCGCGGATATTGCGAATTAGAGGCCGTGAAGCGGACCAAGGATGACGCCAGCTGGCTGAACGGGGCACCCGGCATGGCAGTCAAGGTTATTTATTGGTTGTTGAAGGATTTGCCGGACAGCCATCAATACCGAGTGTTGTTGATGCAGCGATCCATCAGCGAAATTATTGCATCCCAAAGTGTGATGCTCGCCCGCCGTGGAGAAGCAGGGGCAAATGTCTCTGCAGAACAATTGGAACGTATTTTCATTAAAGAATTGGACAGTACAAAACGGTGGCTCGCTTCCCAAAAAAATTTCGAGGTGCTGGACATCCAATACTCCGACGTACTCACTGATACACTAGGCCAAGCCGAAAACATCCGTTGTTTTCTCGATTTGCCTTTGGATGTTGTGGCCATGGCCAAAAGTGTGGATCAGAATCTATATCGACAACGATCTTAACGCCTCCCGGATAACTCACTGGCCGTGTCAGCGATGCTGGTCAAGACAGTAAATCACGGTTCTTGCCCAAATCCTCACCGGGAAGAATTCCGTCAAGATGGATCAAATTACCGCGATGGTTTATGATCGAATTGCCGAAAGATGAAATCAGCAAAGTAGCCTCGCTAACTCCCATTGTGTCCAGCCTCTTCTCGTTCTTTGCGGCCATGTAGTTACTAGCCTTTTCATCCAATACTGTTCAGGGTCATGTTCTCCAGCAGAATTCGACATATCTTCGGTGCTCTCCAGCGTCGCAACCTACTGCCGCTAGCTTGTCTGCTTGTTGTTCTAGCGCTAACCAGCCAAGAAAACTCTTCCCCCACCCAAAACGTGCAAGTCGCCTACATTGGACCCGGGGCGGGCATTGCGTTGGTCGGGTCTTTTCTTGCCGTGCTAGGTGCCATGTTGACCGCTTTCATGGTTCTGCTGACTTGGCCAATCAGATGGTGTTGGAGATCCCTGCGAGGCCAGCAAGCGTTGAAACGGGCCCAAGTCAAACGGGTTGTGGTGCTAGGTTTGGACGGGCTCGATCCGGAATTGGTCGAAACCTTCATGGAAGAGGGAATCCTGCCAAATTTAAAAAAACTGGGCAGCACCGGAAGCTATCATCGGTTGGGAACCACCTGGCCACCCCTTTCACCCGTCGCCTGGTCATCATTCAGTACTGGATCTAATCCCGGCAAACATCGCATCTTCGATTTTATCACCCGAAATCCATTAACGTACCTACCGGAAATTTCCTCCGTCCGGATTCAACCACCGCGCCGTCAGTTGAAACTGGGAAACTACTGCCTGCCACTTTCCCGGCCACGAATTGACGGACTGCGTAAGAGTAAACCCTTTTGGAAAATTCTGGGAGAGGCGGGCATTTTCAGCACGATCTTGCGGGTTCCTATCACGTTTCCCCCTGATCGCTTTCATGGCGTTCAGTTGTCAGCCATGTGCGTCCCCGATCTACGCGGTACGCAGGGCATGTTCACCTACTTTGCTGAACAAGGTGATACGGGAGCCATCACCGAGTTTGACGTGGGCGGCGAACGGATCGAGGTTCGTCGTTCTGCTCAATCAGTCCACGGGACACTACCTGGTCCGGTCAACCCGCTGCGAACAAAACTCGTAGACAGCCAGGTGTCATTTCGAGTGGTGGGAAAAAAGGATGGCACTGCCGTGATGCACGTCGCCGGCCAGACGGTCCGGCTGGTGCCCGGCCAATATACCGATTGGGTCCGATTACCCTTTCGACTGGCTGCAGGCGTCAAAGCCCATGGCTTGTGTCGATTTCTGTTGAAACAATTTCAACCCTCCTTCGAAATGTATTGCACGCCCATTCATATCGATCCAGATCGTCCGGTCATGCCGATTTCACACCCGCGCGTGTACTCCATCTATCTGGCCCGGAAACAGGGTCCTTATGCAACCATGGGGCTCGCGGAAGACACTTGGTCGCTGTCGGAAGGCTTGATTGACGAGGAAGCTTTCCTCCGTCAGACAGATGATATCAACGCAGAACGAAAAACAATGTTTTTCGATTCCTTGCAACGGACCAAACGCGGGGCCGTGGTTTGTGTCTTTGACGGTCCCGACAGAATCCAGCACATGTTTTGGCGTTTCCAGGATTCCAATCATCCAAATTATCAAGCAGGAGATCCCACAGCCGACCGGCATCGTCGTGTGATTCGCGACATGTACGTCCGCATGGACCAGTTGGTTGGTGAAACACTGGAAAAAATGAACCGTGACACCGCGCTGTTCGTGATGTCCGATCATGGCTTCAAGCCCTTCCGGCGCGGTGTCGATTTGAACGCCTGGCTGTTGAAGCACGGATACTTGGTTCTCAAAGAAAACGCGCAGAGTTCGGACAAAGGATACCTGGAAGAAATCGATTGGAGTCAAACAAGAGCTTACGCGTTGGGACTGGCCGGTATTTATGTCAACCAACAGGGACGCGAAGCCGAGGGAATCGTGTCAGCGGGCGAGGAAAAAAAACAACTTGTTGAAGAACTGTGCAGTCAACTTACGGGCCTCCAGGACACGGACCGGGGCCAGGAGGCAATTCATCAAGCCATTTCCAGTGAAGATGCCTATACTGGACCTTACGTGGACGCTGCTCCCGATTTGATCCTGGGATACCATGTCGGATATCGAGTCAGCTGGGATTCGGCCGTCGGCAAATGTGGTCCACAAGTCTTTTCCGACAACATGCATGCCTGGAGTGGCGATCATTGCATTCACCCTGATTTAGTTCCCGGGGTTCTGTTCAGCAACCTGCGGCTTGACGGTTCACAGCCCCACATCACAGACCTGGGTCCCACGACCCTGGAATTACTGGGAGTCAAAACACCGGCCTACATGGACGGGAAATCGTTATTATGCAGCGACGCGAATTCGTAAAACTTGCGATCACCGCTACCGGAGCGGCTGCCGTACCCGGCTGCGGAGGCTCAACTTCGTCGCCACCCTCGCGTACGGATCATCGCGTATTCGTCCTCGCGTTTGACGGACTGGATCCCCGCATTGTGAGTTCGCTGCTGGATGCCGGTCGCATGCCGAACCTGGCGAAGTTGAAATCACGTGGTGGTCTGCACCGCCTGGGCACCAGCACTCCGCCGCACACACCCGTGGCCTTTTCCAATATCATTTCCGGCGCCGACCCGGGCGTCCATCAGGTGTTCGATTTCATTCACCGGGATTGCGATACCGAGGGTCTGGCAATTCGCCCGTATTTCTCGACTGCCGACGTTGTGGCCCCCGAACTTCAGTGGGCGATTCCACTTGGTAAATGGCATCTGCCCTTATCGGGAGAACGAACGGAGTTACTGCGGCGTGGTCCTGCATTCTGGGATACCCTGGTGTCGGAAGGGATCGACACCGAGATTCATTACCTGCCTTCGAACTATCCTCCCCAGGAGCCTCAGGGGCCGGGGCGGTTTCGTTGCATCAGTGGTATGGGAACACCCGACCTGATGGGCAGCTATGGTGAATTCACGTTATTCACACCCGATACGCCGCGTCAAGGAAAAATTGTAGGTGGGGGACGGTTTGTGCATTTGTCGATGCACAATCATTTTGCAACTGCCGAGTTAACCGGTCCCTCCGACTTCCTGCGCCGCCCTGGCGAGGACGGACGTGTTCCGATCATGAAGGTCTCCGTGGACATCTGTCGCGACCCCAAGGTGCCGGCAGCAACGATTGTCGTCGACGGGAAGACCAGCCTGCTGAAAGAAGGAGAATGGAGCGACTGGATACCGGTCGTCTTCCGTACCAGCCTGCCGGGATCATCGGTCCTTCAGAACATGGGCGTGATCCCGCCCATGCAGGGGATCGTGCGTCTGTTCATGAAACAGGTCCACCCGAATTTTGAACTCTACGTCAGTCCGATCAACATTGACCCGCTGTCACCCGTCAACCCGATCAGCGTTCCCGCCGGCCTGGCCCAGGACCTGGCGCGTCGCCACGGGCGATTTTACACGGCGGGCATTCCCGAAGATACCAAGTCACTCAGTCACGGGGCGTTGAACGAGGATCAGTTTTTAGCGCAATCTGAATTGGCGATGCAGGAACGCATTGTGCAGTACCGTGACACGCTGCATCGTTTTCAGCGTGGCTGCCTGTTTTTCTACTTCGGAGCCACCGACCTGGTCCAGCACATGTTCTGGCGTGACCGCGACCCCGAACACCCGGGACGCCTGCCGTCCCACGAAGACCGCTATGCAGAGGTTGTCGACGACATCTATCAACAGGTGGACGAGATCGTGGGTGACACGCTACGGGCCGCCGGTCCGACCGACACTGTGATCGTGATGTCCGACCACGGCTTCACCTCGTTTCGACGAGGATTCAACCTCAACAGTTGGCTTTTGGAACAGGGATTTATTCGGCTGCGTAATCCCAGTCGCCAGGGACAATGGGAAATGTTCCTCAATGTCGACTGGTCCGGAACCACCGCCTACGGTTTAGGAATGAATGCACTTTATCTGAATGCCCAGGGTCGAGAAAAAAACGGGACCGTGAAAGAGACACAGTGGAACAGCAAACTGGATGAAATTCGCGACAAGTTGCTGGAAGTACGAGACGCCAATGGACAGTCGGTCATCCGTCGTGTGGACCGGGTCAGCAAAATCTATCCTCAGGCCGACAATAAAATCGCTCCGGATTTGATTGTCGGTTACGAAGATGGTTATCGCGCCAGTTGGGACACGGTGCTGGGAAAAATGCCCCGCGACATCCTTGTGGATAACATGGATCGATGGAGTGGAACCCATTTGATTTCTGCAGACCTCGTACCGGGAGTCCTGGTCACCAGTAGTCCAGTGAAGATCGAGCAACCGGACATCCGAGACATTGCTCCCACGATTCTGGCTGAGTTCGACATTGCCACGCCGTCACAGATGTCCGGGCGGCCGTTGTTCAGTTAAACACCCCCACCTAGTGAGCCGAGTCATGTTTTCTTCAAAAAAAAGTGTCAAGATCGACAAGCAGCTTTACCAACGCTTGCAGGATAAAGCGGCTCAAGCCGGTTACTCGTCCGCAGAAGAATTGATCGTGCACACCCTGGAAGCGGCCGTCGCCGACCAGGACGATCAACTCGACCGTGAACAGGCCGAGCGACAATTGCGAGGACTTGGGTATATCGAATAGCACCATCCGGCATGCTTTGATGAACACCTTCAATTCAACGCTGACCCTCCTCACCGAACTGTTGCTGGCTCCCCTCGCTCAGTGGCCGCTGGTGGCACTACTGGTCTGGTCGGCGGTCGCCGGAGTTCTGATGGCAATTGTGTTTCGCTTCACTTCCAATCAGCCCGCAATCCGTCGTGCAGCCGACCGCTGTCGGGCGGAGGTGTTGGCCATCAAGTTGTTTCAGGACGACCTGCTCGGCATCTTCACCAGCCTCAGAGCGTTGCTGTGGCACTCGGCCGCTCGTCTGTGGCATTCCCTGCCGCCGATGCTGTTGATGTTGCTCCCCTTCGTCCTGGTATTAATGCAGCTGGCCCTGCGCTACGAGTGGCGTCCGTTGATGCCGGGCGAATCGACAATCGTCCACCTGGAACTTGAACCGGAACACTGGGAACAAACCCAGCATGCACAGTTGCATCCCCCGGCCGGTGTCGTGATCGAAGCCGGACCCGTACGCAACGCCAACACCAACAAGATCTCCTGGCGGATCAACGTCTCCGAAACGTCCCCGGCAGGTACTTCTCCGGGACCGCTTCAGTGGAAAATCGCGGACACCCTCGTGGACAAACACCTGGCGATATGCGGCAGTGAGCAGCCCCTGCAACTAGTCGACCCGCGTCGCGCCGGCCCCGATTGGCGGGATCAAGTCCTCCATCCGGGTGAGCCTGGCCTCCCGCAAGCAAGTGCAGTGCGAGGCATTATGATTGACTATCCACGGCGGGAAACTTTACTGTTTGGCTTGGACATTGCCTGGTGGATTACTTTTCTAATCGTTTCAATGATAGCTGCATTTCTTCTCAAGCCATTGGTGGGAGTCGAATTCTAGCAGACAAAAAAGTTGCCATCTCAGGAAGCAACCATCCATGTCGCGGGCGTCCGAGTCCCGCTACCATAGCAAGAAGGGGCAGGGCGGGTGGCGCAGGCCGGCGTCGTTCAAAGTTGAGCTACACCCCACCGGGATACCCGTTCAGAGAACGTTCACCAACGCTTTATCCCTGCCGCGACGAGCCGCGCAGGTTGCACCCCTCGGACCGATTTCAACACTCTCATGGTTCTTATCCTGGATAGGCTGCCACGCGATTGAGCCATACAATGGACCTTGGAACCCTTCATTTGCGTCAAAATCAAAACGTTTCAAACGCGGAACGCAATGCCGTGCGGACCATTGCTAAAAACACCATTCAACGTGGCATTCCTTTCAGAAAAACTTAAAAATGACACTCGAATCCATCCAAACCGTGGCCGTCATCGGCCTGGGCACCATGGGGCACGGAATTGCCCAGGCATTTGCCCAGGCAAAATTTCAAGTCCGTTGTTTCGATTCGATCGCCAGCGTTTCCCACTCGCTGCACGAACGCGTAGAGGGCAACCTGCAGCAGATGCTGGACGCGGGAGTGATTGCGCAGGAGGAGGTGCAGGAGACACTTGACCGGCTCGTTGTTTGTGAGAGTGAGGCAAGTACGGTCGACAACGTGCAATTTGTGACCGAAGCGATCGCAGAAGATCTCCTGGCCAAGCAGGAGTTGTTCCTACGCCTCGAATCACTGACTTCACCCAGCACAATCCTGGCCAGTAACAGTTCGACGTTTCCCATTAGTCAGTCGGCCGGTGAACTGGAAACCGCCCAGCGGGCCATATTGACCCATTGGTTCAATCCCCCCTATATCATCCCGGTTGTGGAAGTCGTCCCGGGAAAGCGGACGGCGGAGTCAACCTCCGAAATCACCTGTCAACTGCTGAGAAAGATCGGAAAGCAACCGGTACGAATTCATCAGGAGATCCCCGGATTCCTGGTCAATCGAGTTCAAATTGCCATGCTGCGGGAAGTCTGGGACTTGCTGGAACAGGGCGTGGCGAGTGCCGAAGATATTGATGAGGCGATTCGTGGCAGTATGGGACTGCGGCTCGCTTCACTCGGCCCGCTGCAAATCAGCGACTTCGCCGGGCTCGACATCTGCTGCAAGGTCTACGAGCAACTGATCCCGGAACTTCGCTCGGACACTCAGTTGCACAGCATCCTGCAGGAACGGATTGACCGGGGAGAATATGGCACGAAGACCGGCCGTGGAATTTACAACTACACTCCGGAATCGATCGAACACCAACGAGCGCTGCGCGATCAACGCTATCTGACGTTGATTCAGGCGCTAAGCCCTCGGAACAGAGAAAGCTGACGGAGTCCGGCGTTTCACTATGGAAATAATTGCTTCTCCGGACAGCAAGAATCAGTAACATCACATCCGCTGAGAAAAACATGGCGACTGGCATTTGCTGGAATTCGGCTCTTGAAAAACTTCCGTTTTCACCGATTCGTAAAATGTTCAATGCGGCGGCCCAAATGGAGGATGTGCTGCACCTTTCGATTGGGCAACCGGATTTCAATGGCCCACCCCACGTCATCGAGGCACATGTCCGCGCCTTACACGACGGACGGACCCGTTACGAAATGGACGCCGGTCTGCCAGCGCTACGTCAGGCCGTCGCCGATCGGTACAACCAGCTATATAAAATCGACCTGCAGCCAACCAACGTTCTGATCACCACCGGGTGCTGCCAGGCGATGTTCATGACCATTCACGCAATCACCCGACCGGGCATGGAAGTTATCGTCATCGAACCGGTCTTTGTCTTTGCCCATGTGATTGAACAGGCAGGCGGTATCCTGCGGCGGATTGTCACCACTGCCGACAACGGGTATCAAGTCGATCCTGAACAGATCATCGATGCCATGAATGACAACACCTGTGCGATCATGCTCAACTCTCCCGGCAACCCGACGGGCACCGTCTACCCGGCAGAAACCCTTCAACCGATCCTTCAGCAGGCCCAACAACGGGGAATTCCCGTCATCAGCGATGAAGTCTACGATCGCCTGATTCTCGATGACATGGAGTATCCCACCGCCCTCACCCTGGCACCATCTCTCGAGAATGCCTTTGTCGCCAGCAGCATCTCTAAAAGTTACGCTTTGCCCGGTTTGCGCATCGGCTGGGTCATTTCCGACGAGTCCAACATTGTCGCTCTGCAGCGGATGCACATGTTCATCAGTACCACCGAAAACACCGCGGCGCAACACGCCGCCGTGGAAGCCTTGCAAGGAGACCAGTCCTGCGTCGACCAGATGGTAGCCGCCTATCGTGCACGTCGTGACCGGCTCGTGGAAATCATGGATTCCACACCCTGCATACGCGGTTATTCACCCGGGGGCGCTTTTTTTGTCATGCCGTCCCTGCCGGAATGCCAAGACAGCTTTGAGTTTGCCATGAAAATGTTGCGGGAAGCAAAGGTGTGCACAATCCCGGGCGGTGCCTTCGGTGAGTCCTGCAACAATTCCCTGCGGATCAGTTTTGCTACCGACCTGGACACCATCGAACGTTCAATGGAAAGGATGATACCATGGCTCGAGACACAATCATCCTGACTCGGCAGGAAATCGCAGAACAAATTGATGTGGCCGACACCATCGATGCCATCGAGGAGGCGATGGGGAAATTCGAAGCGGGTGAGGACTATCTGCCTCCCAAGGCAATTTTTGAGATTCCCGTCGGTGAGCCCGCATGGGCCGCATGTATCACCGGCTACACCAAAACAACGAACCTGCTGTCGATGAAAGTGGGACAGGAGCGGTCACGAAACCCTGACCGGAAACTTCCCACCACCAATGCCTGGATTGCATCCTTTGAGCCACTCAGTGGTGAATTGCTGATGTTTTGCGACGGCCTGCTGCCCACAATGTATCGCACCGCCGCTGCTGCGGCAGTCGGTGCCCGTCAACTATCGCGCGAAGACAGTCGAGTTCTGGCCGTCATTGGTGCCGGACAACTGGGACGGCAGTGTGTGCGAGCCACGAGTTCCGTGCGCCCGTTCGAAAAAATACTGTTGTACGACCAGGCCGCTTCGGCTGCACAGCAAGTCGCCGAGGAACTGTCAGAACACCTTGCTCCATCCATCGAAGTCACTTCTGCCGAAACCGCCTGCCGACAGGCGGATGTAATCGTCACCGCAACCAATAGCCGTGAACCGATTGTCGCAGCCGACTGGGTCCGCCCGGGCACCCATCTCTCCTGCATGGGAAGTGACCTGGGTGAAAAAATCGAGTGTGAAATGACACTCCTGCCCCGCTGCAAGATTTTTGCTGATCAGGTGGAACATGCGATATTGAGAGGTGAAGTCAGCCGGGCAGTTGACAACGGTCTACTGGGAAAAGACTGTTACGCCGGGAGCCTGGGACAAGTCATCAACGGTTCCCTGCCGGGGCGCCAGAACAATGAAGAAATCACCATGTTTGACGGGGTGGGCATCGGCATTCAAGACACCACCGTGGTCCGCACCATTTACGATCGGGCAGTCGAGTTGGGACTGGGGGTCCGCATCTCGTTTTCTTGAACCCGGATTGTGAAAACTCGTTTTTCGCAACGAACAACTTCAGTGACTCTCTTGCTGCAAACGCAACCCGCGTTCTTCTGGTGAATTTCCAGAAATTCCGCCGTGTTATTCGGATTCCTGCGGCGGACCACTCTCTGGTTGCCTGGAACTGTTTTTTAGTTTCACAATCCGACCATACATGTGGCCACCATGATCGCCACCATCCCAGGTACCGGCATACTGCGTGTCATGAATCACAATCCGCGCGGAAAAAACACCAAAACCGGGCACCGGGAAGTTATCAAGGGTGATCACAGGTGTATCGCCTGCCCATTGGACGACCAGTGGCAAGGGAAGTTTGACGTCGTGTTCCCCGTATTGAATGCGGGCCACAAACAACCACAACCCGCCCCCCAACTTGGTAACCTTTTCCAAAGTGTAGCTGTCCTTCCGGGGAGTTTCCGCGTTGGCCCAAGTGGTGTAGTGTCCCACCAGTTGCGCCCGGGTGAGAAGTTCACTAAATTTTTTTTCTGCCGGTGTCAACTGCCGGTCCTCGGCTTGGAGTGGTTCGCTGGGCAACTCCTCTGCCAAAACGGGCACTGTTTGACAAATCAGAATCGTGCTCAAGAGGAGCAAGGGAGTACGTTTCATTTTCTCGTGTCCTGTTACAAGTAAAAACACCCGTGGCCGAATTCCGCCAGATTAGCTGTTCTCGTTAAACTCGATTCCCAACACGAGTTCTGTAGTCCGCAAGAGATCAGCCGACAAGGCTGGTCGATTCACCGTGAAATTTCCGGGGCAAGTCTCGGCGGAAATGACCGGGCATCACTGCAGGAGCAGCTCCTGACGGATACCGAAGAAACAAAGCACGGGTCCGCCGCCTCCACAGTCTCTCGACCAGTTTCTCACCGGACCAATCCCCAAGACTCCCAGTGTAGCAGAGAAAAGCCGCTTATCCCTAGCAGGGCAACCACATTTTGACGATGGACCACGAAGTCCAGCAACACTGAACCCGTCTTTCAGCAAAGCCCCAGTCATGAAATACTGCAGTGATCCAGAAACAAATCAATGCGGGAACCGGAAACTTTTCGTCGCTAAAGACGTTCCCGGAAAAACTCGGCCACGACCGAACCGGGTGCTTCAGCGTCCTGTCGTTCAGATCGCACGATGACAGAAAAGCACCCCAGGCTGCAACACGCGGAGTCAAACAACATGTCCACGATTCGAGTTGCCACTTTCGATGGTCCGGGTTCCGGTCCTGTCATTCGGTCGGTTCCTTACCCCCAAGTGCCGTCCAAGGCGGCGCTGATTCAGATTGGTGCGTGCGGTGTCTGCGGAACGGACCTGCACATCCTGAAAGGCCATTGGCCTCGACCACTTCCATGGCCGTTTACCCTGGGACACGAGTTGGCCGGGGTCGTCGTGGAAAAAGGAAGTGAACTGAAGACAGACTTTATGGGGCAGCCTCTTGCAGTCGGATCGAAAGTCATGCTGCCACCGTTGATGCCCTGTGGAAAATGCTATTACTGCGTACACTACCCGGAAACCGCCAACAAGTGTCTCACACCGGTCTACTATGGCCGTTACCTGGGATTTGAAAAGCCACCACACCTGTGGGGTGGATGGGCTGAAATGGTTTACGTGGACCTGGGGGAATTGCCGGGAACAAAAATTTACAAGCTGCCGGACAACATGCCGCTGCGTATCGGGACACTTTCTGAACCTCTCACCTCCTGCATTCGAGCATTGGATCGAGCGGTGCGAGTGGGAGGGTTCCGCAACGGGGATACCGTCGTGATCCAGGGATCGGGTCCGATTGGTGTTCTGGCAGTCGCTGCCGCCCTGGAAATGGGTGCCGGACGAGTCGTTGTCGTCGGCGCGCCCGAACAGCCACGACTGGCACTCTGTCGACGCTTCGGCGCTGAATCCACTGTCTGCCTGGACGACCACCCAACCGCGGAAGCACGAATCGACGCGGTACGCCAGATCGTAGGCGGTTTCGGGGCCGACCTGGTCATGGATTGTGCCGGTCACCCCACTGCCGGCCCCGAAGGGATCGAGATGCTACGTGACGGTGGTACCTACGTGGAGATGGGGCAATTCACGGATGCCGGTTCCATCGACACCAATTGGCATCGTTTCTGCACGAAGGACATTAACCTGCTGGGTAGCTGGGCCTTCACCGCAAACGACATTCCATTAGGAATCGCCATGCTCGACCGCGCACAAGACCGTTATCCCTGGACCGAAATGCAAACCTTGTTTCCCTTCAGCGAGGACGGCATCAGCGATGCCATCCAAAGTGCAATGGACATGCGGAGTGTAAAATCGACGATTGTCCCCTACGAGGATCTCGGGTGAAACCGAGGTCCCCAAACCTTTTTGATGTGCAACGGGGCCTGCCTATCCAGGTGGCAGCTTGTGGCCGAGTCCTGCAGCCCGGCTGCTTCACCTAGGTCGGTAAATTTCAGACTCGCTTGCCACCGGGAACCATCCACAAGGTACTCCTGCGCTGCTCGGGAATCACCCGGAGGTTCTCCCGGATGCGATGGCTTTAGCAGGTTAGAATTGGGCGGAGAGGAAGCAAGAAAAACGGGCAAATCTACCGTTTGCATGTTCCTGGCGCCCGGGCTGGACCCTGCTTGGATTGAGGACCCCATCTTCAAGCAATCGTCACCGACTTCTCAAGATACACATCCTGGATCTTGTGTAACAACTCGACACCCTCGGACATGGGCCTTTGGAAGGCCTTACGACCGCTGATCAGCCCCAGACCGCCCGCGCGTTTGTTGACCACTGCGGTCCACACCGCCTCGGCAATATCCGACTCGCCCGACGAGGCACCTCCCGAGTTAATCAGGCCGGCGCGTCCCATGTAGCAGTTGGCAACCTGGTAGCGGCACAAGTCAATCGGGTGATCGGAGGTCAATTCCTCGTAAACTTTCGGGGAAGTCTTGCCAAACTTGAGCGCCGAATAGCCACCGTTGTTCTCCGGAAGTTTCTGTTTGATGATGTCTGCCTGAATGGTAACCCCCAGATGGTTAGCCTGCCCGGTCAAATCAGCAGCCACATGGTAATCTTTGTCCGCCTTGAAGGCACTGTTGCGGAGATAGCACCATAGAATTGTCGCCATTCCCAGCTCATGCGCCTGGTCAAAGGCTTGTGCGACGTCGACAATCTGCCGGCCCGACTCCTCCGAACCGAAATAAATCGTAGCACCTACGGCCACCGCTCCCATGTCGTATGCTCGGCGTACCGTCCCGAACATGATCTGATCGTAAGAATTGGGGTGAGTCAAAAGTTCGTTGTGGTTGATCTTCACAATCAGCGGTATCTTGTGTGCATACTTGCGAGCCACCGCCCCCAGGACTCCAAATGTCGAGGCGACAGCGTTGCAGCCCCCATCGAGGCCCAAACGCAAGATATTTTCCGGATCGAAATAGACCGGGTTCGGAGCAAAGGAGGCTCCCGCCGAGTGTTCGATACCCTGGTCGACCGGCAGAATCGATACGTAGCCCGTACCTGCCAGTCGACCGTTGGACAACAAACGATTCAAACTGCCCAGTACTCTCGGATTGCGGTCACTGGGTACCCATACCCGATCAATAAAATCAGGTCCGGGCAAATTCAAGCTGTCACTTGTGATCGTACTACAACGATGCTCCAGCAGCTCTTCACTTTCGTTTCCCAACAGGTCTGCAATCCAGCTCGCCATCTCCAATACCTCCATTCACCGGTTTTTCCAAACAAAAGTGACCGCACCAACACGTTAGACGACCCACTCAAGCTATTTTTCCTGCCAACGTTGCCAGGCAAGTCCAGGCCGATCAACACGGAAACTGACCAGGCGCCGATGCTCGACTTCGGTCACGTAAGCGGTGCAGCCATCAGGCCCTCCAAAACAAATGTTCGAAGGGGAGGCCCCCAGGACGTCAATTTCATGCAAGATCTCTCCGGCAGGTGACATCTTCACGACAGTTCCCTTCCCATACCGCGTGATGTACAGATTACCATCCACATCACACCGCATGCCGTCAAAACCATGATCCTCAAATTGACGAACCAGTCGTTTATTGGAAAGACCGTCTTCGGTAATCTCAAAGGCCCACACCTTGCGTTGCACGCTTTCATTGACATACAGCGTCGTACCGTCCGGGCCGACCTCGATCCCGTTGGTGGTCCCCATATCACCATTTAATAATTTCACTTTACCCGAAGTGTCGACGCGCCAGATTTGACCCGTATTGTTCCCCCAGTTAGGATCACTCGCATACAACGTTCCGCGCGGACCAATCGCCAGATCGTTCGGTTGGGTCATTCCCGAATGATGAGCCAACACGCTGATCACCCGTGTCTCGGGATCAATCCGCAAGATGCTGTGATTCATATAGTCCGCCACGTACATGATCCCTTTCCGATCAAAGCGGATACCGTTTCCAACACTACCGTTGGAAAGCTTTACAAACACCTCTCCCTGACCGGCTGGCGTGACCCTGCCGATCGTCGCTTGTTCACTGAAATTGACCGCAAAGATATTTCCCGCAGAATCGCAGGCCGGCCCCTCGATACCCGATGAAAATGTTTTCGGTTGGGTCAGCGGTCGAGCCTTATACAAATTAGCATCTTCCGCAGCCAGCAGGTGCGTCAGAGCAATCACAAAAACAAAGGGGAACACCCGAACAAACAGAGACTGCATCTTCTACTTCCTCCAATTATTTCCCGGCCCCGTGAAAGAACCCTGTGACAAACTCCGAGTTTCATTGTAAGCTTTTCACCGGTGGGGTGGGATGCCTCTCCATCTGCTGATACCCTGTTTCTCTACGGATTTTGACAATTGGTTTGCCCTGAACCGCCCGACGAGGACTTCCATGCATGACAATCTGGCCCGACAATTATGGCAAGCGCGTATCGACGGAACCGTGATCGACGCAACATCGATCCAGATTCCCGACCAAGACACCGCCTACAAGATTCAACACGCAGTCTCCGAGATTACGGAATCGGAAATCGTGGGATTCAAAATCGGAGCCACTACCCAGGCAGCCATCGATGCGCTGGGGTTGAGTGAATCCATGCAAGGCCCCTTGTTCGAACGATTTTGTCACTCCAGCGGTGATGAGGTGCCGGCTTCCTCCCAACACAAAGTGTTACTGGAAACCGAAGTCGCAATTGGCCTGGGGCAGGCATTACCGACACGAGAAGCGGCCTACCAGGAAAGTGATGTGCGGGATGCTGTGGCCTGGATTGCCCCCGGGTTCGAACTGGTGACAACGCGTTTCAATATTGAACTTGCCGGCCACGGAAATTTCCTGATTGCTGATGGCGGTGGCAACATGGATTTTGTGCTGGGTGAAAAAATAACGGACTGGAGCCACATCGACTTGTCACAAAATCCAGCCACACTCACTATCAATGGTCAAGACACGGCCAGCGGCCATAGCGGCATGACGCTATTTGGTAATCCCCTGGCCACCGTCGCCTGGCTGGCCAATCATTTCAGTCTCCAATCGCGGGGTCTGCGCGCTGGCGACGTTATTACCACCGGGACCTGCACAGGGATGACACCGGTTGTTGCAAATGACGAGGCCCAGGCGGACTTGGGGCCCATGGGAACAATCTCGCTGAAACTCGTCGAATCTTAATCACCTGGTGGTCCCGCATCCTGGTCCCGTTGACCGACCCGGGCCTGCAGTATCCTTTTCGTCTGCTGCGCAATGAAATCTTTTGCACCCGGCTGCAGCGAGACGCAGCGGGAAAAATCGCTCTGCGCCTCCGCATCCCTGCCCAACCAGAGTTTGGCAACCCCCCGCTGAAGTAAAATGGAAGCACGATCTGGAACAAGATTCAACGCTGCATCACAATCTGCCACCACGGCGGTCCAATTCTCCATCCTGGCATACACTTCCGCACGTTCCGCAAAGTTGAATGCTACCGGCATTACCTCGACCAACTGCGTATAGTCTTCCAACGCGTGTTCCAATTGGCCCAGGTTCAGGTAGGCTCTACCTCGATTCCTGTAAACAGCCGGGGCCAGATGCCCCATCTTCAGGGTGCGCGTCAAGTGCACAACTGCCTGCTCCCATTCTTCAAGTTTGCTGAACGCAACTCCCAAATTGTAATGTGAATCCGTATCGTCCGGGTCCAATTCCAATGTTCTTTGAAAATGCGATATCGCCTGCTGATATTCTCCATTGTCAGCGAGCGTTGTAGCCAGGTTATGGTGCACCATGGCTGAATGAGGATTCTTCGTCAACGTATCACCCCATAGTGTTTTCAAATCCTTGTAGATTCCGCATTGCCGCCAGGTCAGCGTCGCAAGTACCGACAACAATCCAAGCACGAACAACAGAATCAGGGACCTGTTCCCGCGCAATGGGACAAATATCCAGTGGCGTATCAGACACGCGAGCAACGTGATCAAACCAATACTCGCCAAATACTGAAAGTGATCCGCTACGAACGAAAATCTCATCGGATAAATATCGACAAATCCCAGTGCCGGACTCACCGTTCCTGCAAAGAACAGGCAGGCCACCAATGGACCGCGACCGATGGTTCGCCGCTGGCCCCACAGCACGAGTAGCACTCCGGAAAAGACGAGTGGAAACAGGTACTGTCCCCAATCCGTCGAGTCAATGTTCCAGCGTGGATAAATGAAAGCCAAATCCACGGGCCAGATAATTTTCTCCACATAAAAGCACAAGGCCCGACCGGCAATCAGCAAACGATCGACGGGCTCCAGCCCGAGGTCGATGTGTTTTATTCCGACATAATGTTGTTCCATCCACACGGTCAGCCAGGCCAACGGCAGGCCTAAAATCAACATTGGCAGGCAGCGCACGAAGTCTTTCCTCGAAATCGATCCCTCTTTCCACCAAATCATCAACAGAATGGCCGCTGGTAGCGTAATTGTCACCGTCTTGCTGAGCAGCGCCGCAGCGTACAAGAACCAGCTTGCCAGGTACCAGCCCCACCGCATGCTGTTTTGATCTTCAGACTCCCCACGCTGCGGAGAAAACCGCAGGTCCGCACGAAAATACGACATCGCGGCCAGCAAGTAAAACAGCCCTGACAGGGTGTTCTTTCGTTCCGTCATCCAGGCCACCGATTCCACATGGACCGGGTGCAGGGCAAAAATGGCTGCCGCCAGCCACGCCCCCGGGACCTCAAGCCTGGTAAGAATGCGCCACAAAAGAATCGCACTCGCCGCGTGCAACAAAACGTTCAACAGGTGATAACCAGCAGGGTGAGTTCCCCACACCTGAAATTCCAGCCAATAGGTCGTGTGCACCAGGGGATAATATTGCGGAACGGCGCCTAGCTCGAACCAGATCTGCCACAGCCCAGACAGACTACGCAATGTGTCGTTGTGAAGGATATAGTCATCGTCATCCCAGATGTACCCACAGTTCAGCGCGGGCGCATAGGCAATCAGAACGGCCAACAGGATTGCAATGCCCAGCCAACTCGAGTGTCTTCCCAGGGGGGATGATTCGTGAACTGCCAAGACGGTTGACTTCTCCTTTCATGTCCGACAGGTAGAACCCTGAATCCCCGTCAGAACCGCACCTACGGCAGGATCAACATGGGATGGCAGGGACCAGCAGCCACCGCACGAACCATGTTTTTCTGCGGTTCGCCCATCCTGGCACAAGCACCCGACCGAGGGAAGATCTGTTTCTCGCTCACCGTCCAGGCCGGACATTTGACAGGGGGTTTTTCTTCGTCAACCGGTCTTCTCCCGATGCAGTCTCACGAGCGTCGCTTGGCACACCTTGCTCGTTACCATCGTCTCGCTGGAGTTCTCTGGCATGCATGGTCTGACACCATGAAC